>ERZ857801.2361-NODE-2361-length-16153-cov-3.569450_pt1 | contig 16153 bp, 11 predicted proteins | sample MGYA00519762_ERZ857801 | MGnify/ENA primary metagenome ERZ857801 (study PRJEB31778, sample SAMEA3449368) | human gut metagenome | biome: human gut; feature: human-associated habitat; material: faeces | place: United Kingdom | collected 2010/2012 ...
TTCTACGGGTTCTATCGGAACACAGACCTTGGAAGTAGTAAGTAATAATGGGGATATGCAGGTATGTGCTTTGGCAGCAGGGGGGAATATTTCGCTGCTGGAGGAACAGATACGTAAGTTTGGTCCTCGTCTTGTGGCTGTATGGACAGAGGAGAAGGCAAAGGAATTAAAAGAGAAAATAAAAGATTTAGATGTAAAGGTTGTATCCGGGATGGATGGTCTGCTTGAAGTGGCGGCAGTACCGGAGAGCGATATTTTAGTGACAGCCATCGTGGGTATGATAGGGATTTTGCCTACGATAGAAGCAATCAAAGCAGGGAAAAATATTGCGCTGGCAAATAAGGAAACGTTGGTGACGGCGGGGCATATCATTATGCCGCTTGCGGGGAAGTACGGAGTTTCTATTCTTCCGGTGGACAGTGAACACAGCGCTATTTTTCAGTCTCTGCAGGGCGGAAGGCAAAAGGAAGTGGCAAAGCTTCTTTTAACAGCGTCAGGAGGCCCTTTCAGGGGAAGAAAAAGAGAAGAGCTTATGAATATCCAGGTGGAAGATGCGCTGAAGCATCCGAACTGGGAGATGGGCAGAAAGATTACGATAGATTCTTCAACGATGGTGAATAAAGGGCTGGAAGTGATAGAGGCAAAATGGCTGTTTGATATTTCGACAGAACAGATTCAAGTAGTTGTACAGCCCCAAAGTATTATCCATTCTATGGTGGAGTATGTAGATGGAGCAGTCATTGCGCAGCTTGGAACGCCGGACATGAAGCTGCCTATTCAGTATGCTTTGTACTATCCAGAGAGAAGGTATCTTCCAGGGGACAGACTGGATTTTAAAGCTTTATCTCAGATTACCTTTGAAGAGCCGGATATGGAGACCTTCTATGGGCTGAAGCTGGCATACAGAGCAGGAAAAGAGGGCGGCTCTCTTCCGACAGTCTTTAATGCGGCGAATGAGAAGGCAGTTTCTATGTTTTTAGAACGGAAGATAAAGTATTTACAGATACCGGAAATCATACAGGCATGCATGGAACAGCATAAGAATATAGAGTTTCCAACGGTAGATGAGATACTAAATACAGAAAAAGAGACATATGAATTTATTAAAAACAGGTGGTAGTGTATGGGAATAATTATAGCAATACTCATGTTCAGCGGGATTATTATTTTCCATGAGCTTGGACATTTTTTACTTGCAAAGAAAAACAAAATCCGCGTGGATGAATTTTCACTTGGGCTTGGGCCTACTTTGTTCGGCAAAGAATTTGGCGGTACAAAATTCTGCGTGAAGCTGCTTCCTTTTGGAGGGGCCTGCATGATGGGAGAGGACGATGCCGATGACATGTCGGAGGGAAGCTTTAACAGTAAGTCTGTATGGGCGCGTATGTCTGTGATTGTTGCAGGCCCGCTGTTTAATTTGATCCTGGCGTGGATTATGTGTACCATTGTGGTGGCATGGGTAGGGTATATGCCTCCTGTCGTCGATAAAGTGGAGCCGGGATATTCTGCCTATGAAGAAGGTATCCAGCAGGGAGATGTGATAAAGGAAATTAATGGAAAGAATATTCATCTCTGGAACGAGATCAGCTTGTATAATCTGACACATGCGAATGAAGAGACAGCGGAAATAGTCTATGAACGGGATGGCGAAGAACATACGGCTACGCTGGAACTGCGCCAGCTTGAAAACGACACATATAAAAAGCTGGGAGTTACAAACAGTGGGGAAGCAGTACGTCCGGGAATCCTGGGTTCTGTACAGTATGGCGCTTATACGGTGAAATATTGGATAGACTATACAGTAGATTGTCTGCGTATGCTGGTGACAGGACAGGTAGGAGTGCGGGATCTGTCTGGCCCTGTAGGAATTGTGAATGTGGTAGACAGTGCCTACCGGCAGTCCGCGTCGGCAGGATTAAAAGCAGTTGTTTTAAACCTGATGAATATTGGAATTTTAGTTACGGCCAACTTAGGGATTATGAATCTGCTGCCGATTCCTGCATTGGACGGCGGACGTCTGGTGTTTCTGATTGTGGAGGCGATCCGCGGGAAGCGGGTGCCGCCGGAAAAAGAAGGCATGGTACATTTTGCAGGGTTTGCACTTCTAATGATGTTGATGGTGTTCGTCATGTTTAATGATATAAGAAATCTCTTCATATAAAATATAATTTCTAGTTCCAAAAACAGACAGTGCTGCATATATTTAGGAGAGAGTCTTGTTGTGAGGAATGACATGAACCAGGTAAATATGATGCAGAATGGAAATACAGCAGGAGGAAAAGGTCGCCTTCAGATTAATGTCACGTCTGAAATAACGTCATATCCGGTTTCGGAGGCAGAGATTTCAATATCCTATACAGGAATACCGGAAAGCCAGCTTGAACGACTGAAAACAGATTCATCCGGCCAGACAGAGACGGTGGAATTAGACGCGCCTCCAGTGGAATACAGCTTGGATGAACAAAATGACAGGCAGCCCTATTCTGAATATACACTGGATATCAGTGCACCCGGTTATCAGCCGATGAGCATTGCAGGAACAGAGATTCTTGCCGATGTAAAAGCGATTCAGAATGTGCGTTTGAAACCAAGTGCGGAGGGGACGGAAGAGGAAGAAGTGTTTGTGATTCCGGCGCATACTCTGTATGCAGAATATCCTCCGAAAATTGCAGAGGAGGAGATCAAACCCGTCAATGAGACAGGGGAAATCGTATTAAGCAGAGTGGTGATTCCGGAGTATATCGTTGTGCATGACGGTTCCCCCAGGGACAGTACGGCGAAAAATTATTATGTCAGATACCGAGATTATATTAAAAATGTAGCGTCCAGTGAAATTTATGCCACATGGCCTGCTGACACAATCCGGGCAAATGTACTTGCTATTATGTCCTTTACACTGAATCGTGTATACACAGAGTGGTACAGAAATAAGGGAAAAGACTTTACAATTACATCTTCTACGGCATATGATCAGAAATGGATTAACGGAAGAAATATTTTTGAATCCATAAGCCGTGTAGTTGATAATATATTTGATCAGTATTTATCATTGCCTGATGTAAGGCAGCCAATCCTTACCCAGTATTGTGATGGTAAAAGGGTAAAATGTCCTAACTGGTTAAGTCAGTGGGGTTCCTGTAATTTAGGGGAGCAGGGGTATTCCACCTTGGAAATAATCAGAAATTACTACGGAGATGAAATGTATATTAATACTGCTGAACAAATATCAGGAATACCGGCATCCTGGCCGGGATATGATTTAACTATAGGAGCCAGTGGACAGAAAGTAAGACAGCTTCAGGAACAGCTAGATACAATTGCCCAGGTATATACAGCCATACCACGTTTAGTGGCAGATGGAGTGTATGGAGAAAATACTCAGGCATCAGTAAGGGCTTTTCAGAAGATATTTGATTTGCCTCAGACAGGAATAACGGATTTTGCCACATGGTATAAAATTTCACAAATATATGTGGGAATAACCAGAATTGCAGAAGGAATTCCAAGAGGATAAATCATAAAATGTCATAAATTTTAAGGAAACACTATGTTGTACGATAAAGATATAAGGGAACCCCTTTTTGATTTTTTAGATGATATTTATTTAACAAACAGAATAATTGAAGAAAAGCAAATGGGACGCTCAAGGGCAGACGTTGTTATGGTTACCCCTTTGGCAATTTACGGTATAGAAATAAAAAGCGATGCAGATACTTACGCAAGGCTGAAACGTCAGGTTAGGGATTATGACAACTTTTATGATTATAATTATGTGGTGGTGGGAACAAGCCACGCATATCATATACAGGAGCATGTCCCTGATTACTGGGGAATAATTACCGTGGAACAAAGTGAAGGTGTTTGTGACTTTTATGTAAAAAGAAAACCGTCAAAGAATCCTAAGGTTAAGTGGAAGAAAAAACTTAGTATTCTTTGGAGACCGGAGCTTGCAAACATACAAAATATAAATAACCTGCCTAAATACAGGCAGAAAAGTAAGGATTTTGTTGTAAACAAAATAATGGAAAAGGTGCCGGAGGATATTTTGCAAATTCAGTTTTGTGAAGAATTAATGGAACGGGATTACAATGAAATTGGAGAAATAATTAAGGAATATAAAAAACAAAAAAAGCAGTAGTGCTGGTATTGAAACACTACTGCTTTAAGTTTATAAGCTATTAAACCTGTGCTGTTTTTACAGATTCAAACTCTTCTACAATTTCCTTTTCAGGAGCAGGAGTAAGAAGACTTACAACTACAATGAATATACATGCTACTATAAAGGCAGGTAATAATTCGTAGATATCTAAAGCTCCACCTAAAGGACGTACAACATATTTCCATAGGAAAATCATAATACCACCTGATAGCATACCGGCAATGGCACCATACTTGTTTGAACGTTTCCAGAATAATGCAAACAGCATTACAGGTCCGAAGGTAGCACCAAATCCTGCCCATGCGAAAGATACAATCTGGAATACATTACTTTTAGGATTAGATGCCAGGAATATGGCAATTATTGAAATAACAATAACAGTTGCTCTGGCTACAATTACTTTTTTCTTTTCAGAAAGTTTAATTCCCAATACCCCATCTAACATATTTTCAGTAACACTAGATGAAGCAGCTAAAAGCTGTGAGTCTGATGTGGACATGGTTGATGCAAGAATACCTGCAAGAATAATTCCGGCTACAATGGCGAAAATAAAACCGTGTTTACTTATAACAGTTGAAATCTGAACAATAATTGTTTCTGAGTCAAATGAACCATATGCGCCTAAAATTCCTTCAGTTGACATACTAAATCCGATAATGCCGATTAAAATAGCAGCAGCCATGGAAATAACTACCCATGTGCTGGCAATACGTCTTGATAATTTAACATTTTCAGGATCATCAATAGCCATAAATCTTAATAAAATATGTGGCATGCCAAAATATCCAAGCCCCCATGCCAATGTAGAAATAATAGTAATAATACCATACTGATTAGCTGAATTAGTAGCTGCATTGTAGCTTGAATTAAAGCTGAAATATCCCGGTAAATCCTTTGCATTGGCAATAACCTGATCCATTCCACCAACGGAATCAATACCGTAAAATACAACAATTGCCAAAGCAACAGTCATAATAATACTTTGTATAAAGTCTGTGGTACTTGCTGCAAGGAATCCGCCAAGGGATGTGTAAGCAATAATAACAATGGCACTGATAATCATAGCTGTCATGTAATTAATTCCAAATAATGAATTAAATAATTTTCCACAGGCTGCAAATCCTGATGCAGTATAAGGAACAAAGAATATAATGATTATCATTGCTGAAACACATTTAAGAACTTTTTTATCACGATATCTGTTAGCAAAGAAATCAGGGATTGTTATTGAGTTGTTACAAATAACTGTGTATTTTCTAAGTCTTTTTGCAACAATAAGCCAGTTGACATATGTACCAAGGGCAAGACCTGCAATAGTCCAGAAAGTATCACATACACCGGTAAGATATGCAAGTCCCGGAAGTCCCATAAGAAGGTAACTGCTCATATCTGATGCTTCAGCACTCATAGCCGTAACAAAAGGTCCAAGCTTTCTTCCACCTAAATAAAAGTCGTGGGTTGTGTTTGACTTTTTAGAAAAATAAAAACCGATAACCAGCATTGCTCCCATGTATACAATGATGGAAATCAGAATTCCAATTTGTGAAGTTGTCATAATTTTTATCTCCTCTGTAATTTTATTAAAATAGAACTAAGCACTATTTTATAGGAAATAATTGTATAAGGCAAGTGTAAATAATCTTTTTTTCCTTATTAATAATATATGAAAAGCATATTTAAAAGATAAATGGGAATAATAATAACAAATTGGAAAGAGTAAGAAAAATAAGGAGAAAAACATATGGGGCAGGTAATTGGAAAACAAAGTGTACTTTTTGAAAATCCACCTTATCTTATAGAAGGGGCATCAATTGTGGGACAAAAAGAGGGGGAAGGACCTCTTGGAAAATGTTTTGATGTGGTAGAACAGGATCCAATGCTTGGAATGGAAACATGGGAAGAGGCAGAAAGCCTTTTGCAAAAAGAAGCAATTCAGAAGGTGCTACTTAAGTCTAATATGACTAAGGATGATATAAGATATATTTTTGCCGGAGATTTATTAGGGCAGCTTATAGCTACCACATTTGGAATATTGGAGTTTGAAATTCCTTTTTTCGGATTATATGGTGCGTGTTCTACCATAGGAGAGGCTTTAAGCATTGCAGCCATAACGGTGGAGGGAGGCAATGCAGACAATGTTATTGCTGTGGCCTCCAGCCATTTCGCCAGTGCCGAGAGACAGTTCAGATTTCCTTTGGCATATGGTAACCAACGACCATATGCTGCCACATGGACAGTGACAGGTTGTGGGGCAGTTGTTGTGGGCAAGCAAAAAGGATTTGCAAAAATTACCGGAATAACTACAGGTAAAATAGTGGATTACGGCGTTAAGGATGCACAAAATATGGGAGCATGTATGGCACCGGCAGCTGCTGAGGTAATTTATCAGCATTTTAAGGATTTTAATTCCACTCCGGGAGATTACGATAAAATAATTACGGGAGACTTAGGGATAGTAGGAAAAACAATATTGTTTGATTTGTTAATGGAAAAAGGATATGATATTTCAAAAGTTCATATGGACTGTGGAATAGAAATGTTTGATGCAGGAACTCAGGATACCCATGCAGGAGGAAGCGGATGTGGATGTGCAGCCACGGTTCTTACAGGATATATCTTTAAGCAGCTTAAAAAGAAAGCCTTTAAGAAAATTTTATTTATTCCTACAGGAGCGTTAATGTCACCTGTAAGTTTTAATGAGGGAAACAGTGTTCCGGGAATTGCACATTGTGTCATGATAGAGGTTTAAAGGGGGAGAAAGATGATTTTTATAAAAAGTTTTGTGGTAGGTGGAATAATATGTGCCATAGTGCAGGTTATTATTAATAAGACAAAACTTACACCGGGAAGAATTATGGTAGGATTGGTCTGCCTTGGAGTAATATTAGGAGCCATAGGGCTTTATCAGCCTTTTGCCGACTGGGCAGGTTGTGGGGCGACAGTTCCCCTGTTAGGATTTGGCAATAATTTGTGGAAGGGAATGAAGGAAGCCATAGGAGAATCCGGAGTTCTAGGATTGTTTAAAGGAGGCTTTACATCAGGAGCGGTAGGTATATCAGGAGCATTGATTTTCGGGTATCTTGCATCCCTTATTTTTAAGTCAAAAATGCAATAAAGGATAAAAGATTAAAATTGTAATGTAGTCCGGGCGGAGGTATACCTTTAATAATTAAAATAATTCCATACAAACTTAATAATATAAAGCAAAATACACAATTACCTTATTTGATTAAGTTAAAGCGTGGCAAAGGTTGAAAAAATTAAATTTTTATATTATAATTTGTCAATGTAATGTGTTGAAGTCTTAAAATTTGGATTAATGATGTTTTTTATCATAATCGTGCAATAGGAAGCATGTCATAAAAGGCTTTTGGTGCATGAAAAATATGCATTTATAACACATGAGATTAACTAAAATTATGTTATAGAAGGAGGACTACAAAATGTCATATGTAGACGAGGTATTAGCAAAGGTTAAAGAAAAAAATGCTAGTGAACCGGAATTTTTACAGGCAGTTGAAGAAGTGTTAAATTCACTTAGACCTGTAATTGATGCAAACGAGGATAAGTATAGAAGAGAGGCTTTACTTGAAAGAATCTGCGAACCTGAAAGACAGTTCAAGTTCAGAGTTCCTTGGGTAGATGATAAGGGACAGGTACAGGTTAATACAGGCTACAGAGTACAGTTTAACTCAGCTATTGGACCATATAAGGGTGGTATAAGACTTCATCCATCAGTAAATATTGGTATTATTAAATTCTTAGGTTTTGAACAGATATTCAAGAACTCACTTACAGGCCTCCCAATCGGTGGTGGTAAAGGTGGTTCTGATTTCAATCCTAAGGGTAAATCAGACAGAGAAATTATGGCATTCTGCCAGAGCTTTATGACAGAACTTTGCAAATATATTGGTGCTGACACTGACGTACCGGCAGGTGACATCGGAACAGGTGCTAGAGAAATCGGATATATGTTTGGACAGTATAAGAGAATCCGTGGATTATATGAAGGTGTTCTTACAGGTAAGGGACTTACATACGGCGGTTCTTTAGCTAGAACAGAAGCTACAGGTTACGGATTACTTTACTTAACACAGGAATTAATGAAAGACCATAATGAAAGCATGGAAGGCAAGACAGTAGTTGTTTCAGGTGCTGGTAACGTTGCTATCTACGCTATTCAGAAAGCACAGCAGATGGGTGCTAAGGTTGTTACATGTTCAGATTCAACAGGTTGGATTTATGATCCTGAAGGAATCGATGTTGACCTTCTTAAGGAAGTCAAGGAAGTTAAGAGAGCAAGACTTACAGAATATGCTGCTGCAAGACCTTCAGCTGAATATCATGAAGGACGTGGAGTATGGCAGATTAAATGTGATATCGCTCTTCCATGTGCTACACAGAATGAATTACTTATCGATGATGCTAAGCAGTTAGTAGCAAACGGATGTAAAGCTGTTTGTGAAGGTGCTAATATGCCTACAACAATTGATGCAACAGAATACTTACAGGAAAACGGCGTATGGTTCGTTGGTGGTAAAGCTGCTAACGCAGGTGGTGTTGCTACATCAGCTCTTGAAATGTCACAGAACAGCGAAAGACTTTCATGGACATTCGAAGAAGTTGACGCTAAATTACAGACAATTATGGTTAACATTTATCATAACATCAGTGATGCTGCTAAGAGATACGGATTTGAAGGTAACTACGTAGTAGGTGCTAACATTGCCGGATTTGAAAAAGTAGCAGAAGCTATGGAAGCACAGGGCGTTTGCTAATTACAATAAAATATAGTTAATTTTCCTGAATTTAACAGCTCTTTAATGGTTGCATAGAAAATCATTAAAGGGCTGTTTTTTTCTTTGACCTTATGGAGATATTATAGTAAACTAGATTAGTTGACAATAAAAATCTTCCCGTAAAATATATCTTGAACTAAAGGGAGAAGGTACTATGGGGAGAAAACAAAAAGGACGGAGTTTATTTTTTTGAATATTTCTGATAAATTGCCGCTGACCGATGGGAGGAGGCACTATATATTCCGGAAAAGATTAAAATGAAATGAGGTTAATAAAATGCAGGAAAGAGAACAATTAAAGTCTAGATTGGGATTTTTGCTTATATCGGCAGGATGTGCAATCGGAATTGGAAACGTATGGAAATTTCCTTATATGACAGGCCAGGGCGGAGGCGGAATGTTTGTTTTATTTTACATTCTGTTTTTGCTGGTTTTAGGAATACCTATTATGACTATGGAGTTTGCAGTAGGTCGTGCCAGCAGGAAAAGTCCGGTTCAGGCATATTATCAGTTAGAAAAGCCCGGAACTAAGTGGCATATACATGGTTATGTGGCACTTATAGGAAACTATCTCCTTATGATGTTTTACACCACAGTATCAGGCTGGATGTTATATTATTTCTATCTTACAGCCACAGGCAAATTTGTAGGACTTGATGCAGATGGCGTTGGCAATGTATTTAACGAAATGTTAAGTCAGCCGGGAATAATGGCATTATGTATGATAATTGTTGTGGCAGTTGGAATTTTTATATGTTCCATAGGAGTTCAAAGCGGTCTTGAAAAAGTGTCTAAGTTTATGATGGTGGCACTTCTTATTATAATGATTGTTCTTGCCGTAAACAGCTTTTTTATGAGCGGGGCAAAGGAGGGCCTTAAGTTCTTTTTAGTACCAGATGTGGCAAGAATGAAAAGTGTAGGTGTGGGAAAAACAATAGTTTTTGCCATGAATCAGGCGTTTTTCACCCTTAGTTTAGGAATTGGAGCCATGGCAATATTTGGAAGTTATATTGGAAAAGAACGTTCATTGTTAGGTGAATCCATTAATATTGCTTTTCTTGATACCTTTGTGGCAATAACATCAGGACTTATTATATTCCCTGCATGCTTTACTTTCGGAGTAGACCAGACCCAGGGACCAAGTCTTATATTTATAACACTGCCTAATATTTTTAATCATATTCCTCTTGGAAGACTGTGGGGAAGCCTATTCTTTGTATTTATGTCCTTTGCGGCATTTTCCACGGTGCTGGCAGTATTTGAAAATATAATTTGCTGTGGAATGGAGCTTAAGAATTGGAGCAGAAAGAAGTCAAGTTTTGTCAACTTTATAGCAATAACCCTGTTATCTCTTCCTTGCGTATTGGGATACAATTTGTGGCAGTGGGATGGATTTAAGGTATTTGGCGGAACAGTTTTAGATTTTGAAGATTTTCTTGTAAGTAATTTATTACTTCCGTTGGGTTCTTTAGTGTATCTTTTATTCTGTACCGGAAAAAATGGCTGGGGCTGGGATAATTACATGGCTGAAGCTAATACCGGTAAGGGATTAAAGATGAGAAATGGAATGAGATTTTATATTACATATATACTTCCGATTATAATTTTATTTATTTTTGGCTTTGGAATATATGATAAATTTTTTAGCTAGAAAGGTATGAGGATTTAATATGCAGGAAAGAGAACAACTAAAATCCAGGCTGGGATTTTTGCTATTGTCGGCAGGATGTGCCATTGGAATCGGAAATGTGTGGAAATTTCCATATATGGCAGGACAGGGTGGCGGCGGAATGTTTGTATTACTGTACATTCTGTTTTTGATGATTCTTGGAATACCAATTATGACAATGGAATTTTCGGTAGGTCGTGCCAGTAAAAAAAGTCCTGTCAGGTCATTTAAACAATTGGAAAAGCCAGGGACGAAATGGCACATACATGGGTATGTTTCCTTGGTGGGAAATTATATAATCATGATGTTTTATACCACAGTAGCAGGCTGGATGTTATATTATTTTTATCTTACGGCTACAGGCAGATTTACAGGCCTTGATGCACAGGCGATTTCAGGTGTGTTTGATGATATGAAACAAAATCCCGTGGTAATGGTTACCTGTATGGTAATTGTTGTGGTAGTGGGAGTTTTTATCTGTTCAATTGGCGTACAGAATGGTCTTGAAAAAGTATCAAAGGCAATGATGACATCTTTACTTATTATAATGCTTGTTCTTGCCGTAAACAGTTTCTTTATGGATGGAGCAAAGGAAGGGTTAAGCTTTTTTCTTATACCGGATTTTGGCAGAATGAGTAGCGTAGGCATAGGAAAAACAATAGTTTATGCCATGAATCAGGCATTCTTTACTTTAAGTGTGGGAATAGGCTCTATGGCAATATTTGGAAGCTATATTGAAAAGGATCATTCATTACTTTCAGAGTCTATTAATATAGCAGCCCTTGATACCTTTGTGGCAATAACATCGGGACTTATTATATTTCCGGCATGTTTTACTTTTGGAGTAGATCAGACCCAGGGACCAAGTCTTATATTTATAACATTGCCTAATATTTTTAACCACATACCTCTTGGAAGATTGTGGGGAAGTTTATTCTTTGTATTTATGTCCTTTGCGGCATTTTCCACCGTATTGGCAGTGTTTGAAAATATAATATGCTGTGACATGGAACTGAAAAACTGGAGCAGAAAGAAATCATGCCTTTTTAATTTAGTGGCAATAACGGTTTTGTCGCTACCATGTGCTTTGGGATATAGTGTTTTGAAGTGGAAGGGATTTGAAGTGTTTGGTGGAACGGTATTGGACTTTGAGGACTTTATAGTAAGCAATATTTTACTTCCATTAGGCTCCCTTGTTTATCTGTTGTTTTGTACAAGAAATAAAGGCTGGGGCTGGGATAATTATATAGCTGAAGCTAATACAGGAAAGGGATTAAAGCTTCGTAGCAGTATGAGGTTTTATATCACATATATATTACCGCTGATAATATTATTTATATTTGGATTTGGAATATACGATAAGTTTTTCTAAGTCATGCTTTATTAGCAGGTAAACAAAAAAGGATTGCTTTTGCAATCCTTTTTTGTTTACCTTATAAAAACCTTACGGTGTCTTTTTTGATTTTACTGAATCCTTTGTAGTTTGATTTCTAGTAGATATGGTAGCATCTTCTTTTGAAGAAGATGTTTCACCTGATCCATCAGAAGCCTTGGAAGTAGAGCCTTTGTTTCCTGAATTATAGTTATTATCATCTGAATTGATATAAGCTGAATGCCAGCTGCATTTATCAGGCTGACTGCCCTTTACAAAGTATTCTTTATGGGTTTTTGGACAAACACCTTTTATGGCAAGCTTTCCTGAAGCATTGCATATATTGTAAGCTTTAACACTTTGACCTGTAGCAAAATCCTTTGGCTTATATTTCTTTACAGTATCAATTTGATTCATGATTTTTGCCCAAAGCTTCTCGTGGTAGTTTTGACTACCTGTAAGGGCTGTATTTTCATCGTATCCTGTCCAGATGGATGCTGTAAGATATGGAGTATATCCACAGAACCATAAATCGTATGCACTTGATGTGGTTCCTGTCTTTCCGGCAGAAGGCATTCCACCTTCTAATTGACAAGGAGTACCGGTACCTTCTTTAACAACGCTTATCATAGCCTGAGTTAAAAGATAGGCGGTGGAATCCTTTAAAATGGTTTTAGCCTTAGGTGCTGTATTGTCTAATAATACGCGACCATTGCTGTCTATAACCTGTGAGTAGAATACAGGACGAATGTATTTTCCTGTATTGGCAATAGAAGCATAGGCAGCTGTCATTTCCAGATTAGTTACACCATCAGTAATACCACCAAGAGCAAGTGCCTGATGAATATCCGAAGAAACCGAACCGTTCTTTTCCACACGGTTACCTACAAGAGTAGAGATGCCGAAATTTAACAGATAATCATAGCCTAACTGAGGAGTAATGGCAGTTAATGTTTTAACGGCACATACATTCATAGATTGGGCAATAGCCTGTTTTACGGTTACGGTACCCTTATAAGTATGGTTCCAGTTCTCTACAGGACGTCCGTTAGAATAACTAAATGGCTCATCCACAATAGTAGTGGAAAGAGTGTAACCCATAGTATCAATAGCTGGAGCATAAGTAGATAAAATCTTAAAAGTTGAACCCGGCTGTCTTGTGGAAGCTGTTGCCCTGTCAAGGGAAAGACTTACATTTTTCTTTCCACGGCCACCTACAATTGCCTTAACAAAGCCTGTAGATTGGTCTAATATGGTAAAGGACACCTGAGGCTGTGGATTGTAGTACAATGTTTCGTACTGGGTATATCCGTCCTTTTCCTTTAGACCTTTTTTATAATATTTCTGTCTTAAATGCCTCTTGTAATCTCTAACGCATTGTTTAGCTTCTTCTTTAGAATTAAATAAAAGTTTAAAATTAGTTTCACCTAAAACCTTTTTATGGTAGGTCTGAATATCGCTTTCATCATAATTATCCACTGTGCCATCAGGATTTTGTACTGACCATGCCCAGTTTATTGCGTATTGTATTGCATATGGGTAGTTTTCATCATTAGATAATTCAGTGTCACAGATTTTCTGTATCTGGGAATCCTGAGTAGTGTAAATCTTCAAACCACCACTGTATACCGCGTTATATGCCTGATTGTATGTGTAACCTTTAGTTTTTTGAAGGTCACTCATAACCTGTTTTACAACTTCATCAACAAAGTAGGAGTATACTTTGTCATTTTTCTTTTCAATTTTGTTATTTACTTTCTGAATACGTGAATATACATCATCCTTTAATGCTTCATTATATTCAGCTTCAGTAAGATGTCCTGCATCAAACATATTCTTTAAAATAATTTCACGCTTAGTCTGATTTTTTTCAGGATTAGTAATTGGGTTATAAACCTCAGGACTGGAAGTTGTAGCTGCCAGAACAGCTGCTTCCGATACTGTCAGCTTACTTACATCCTTGTTAAAATACCTTAAGGAAGCTGCCTGTACACCAAGGGTATTTGCCCCAAGGTTAATGGTATTTAAGTATGTTTCCAAAATAGTTTCCTTTGACGTAACCTTTTCAAGCTGAACAGCAAGATACTGTTCCTGAATCTTACGTTTTAAGGATGAAAGAAATGCACTTTCAGATGTCCAGTTGGTAAAAACATTATTTTTAAGTACCTGCTGCGTTATGGTGCTGGCACCTTCTGATGGGTTAAGGGTAGTCACTGCAATTAAGGCAGCTCGTCCTATACCCTGAATGTCAATACCGTTGTGTTCATAAAATCTTGCATCTTCAGTATCAATAAATGCCCATCTTAAATAGGTAGGAACCTGATCTAAAGAAACCTTAATACGGTTAGAACCACTGGTTATTAATTTGGCAATTTCTTTATTATCTGAATTATACACAGTAGTGGAATAAGATGACGGAACAATTGAAACATCATCTATTGAAGGTGCACTTTTAATAATGCCGTGAACAATTCCTAAAAGCAGGAATCCCACCGTTATAATAAGAAGTAATATAATATATAGAAAAATTTTCAATAGTGAAACAAGTGATTTAGACATTACTTTCCGTTGTACGGAAACTAAGTCTTTTTGCTTGTTGATTGTTTCTTTATATCCGAAATTCATTTTACGTCCTCCTAAATGTAATGCCCCCTCCTAGCAGTGGGCGGCAAATCGTCGGAATACCTTCCTCCTCAAGCAATTATAACAAAAGGATGGAATTTAATAAAGGGGAAAAATGTCGCAACATAGAAAGTTCATTCTTCATAATGGGCATTAAATATGATATAGTAGAAACGAGGTGGCGGTAAATGGATAAATATTATATTGTAAGTAAAGGCGGAGAAGGGGAAATAACTGAAAAAAAATCCCGGTTTATTGCTCATGTTTTGCCTGTGGAAAGTGAAGAGGAAGCAATTTTACAAATAGAAAACATTAAGAAAAAATATTGGGATGCAAGACATAACTGCTTTGCATTTATAATGGGAAAGAACAACGAAATACAAAGATTTAGTGATGATGGTGAACCTCAGGGAACAGCAGGAAAGCCTATACTTGAGGTGCTTATGGGAGAAAACTTAAGGAATACTCTGATAGTGGTAACTAGGTATTTTGGAGGAACCCTTCTTGGAACAGGAGGGCTGGTAAGGGCCTATGGCTTATCATCTAAAGAAGGGCTTAAAAACTCGGTTATAAAAGAAGTTTGTCCGGGAGTGAATTTCTCAGTTACAACAGATTATAATTCCATTGGAAAAATAAAATATATTATGAGTCAGTTTGATATGGAAGAAACAGAGGAATATGGGGCAGATGTAACCATTAACATTGTTATGGGAAAAAGTGATTTTGAAAATTTTAAAAAAAAGGTTGTAGATACTACCAGTGATAAGGCAGTGTGGAGCGAAATTAAAGAGGCACCATTTTATATGGAGATGCCATAAAAAGGACGTCATTAGTGAAAAAATAGTGCGTTGGGGACTTAATATAAACTGTTTTTATTGAAAAAAATTTTCAGTGTGATACAATCGAAAAGATGTATGTGAATAATCAAAGGAGAAATATTAAAAGATGATTAGAGAAGATATAAGAAATATTGCCATAATTGCTCACGTTGACCATGGAAAAACTACATTGGTTGATGAATTGTTAAAACAGAGTGGTGTATTTAGAGAGAATCAGGAAATAGCTGAAAGAGTAATGGATTCTAATGATATTGAAAGAGAAAGAGGAATCACTATTCTGTCAAAAAATACTGCGGTTACTTATAAGAACACAAAAATAAACATTATTGATACACCGGGACATGCTGATTTCGGAGGAGAAGTTGAGCGTGTACTTAAAATGGTAAATGGTGTTATTTTAGTTGTAGATGCTTTTGAAGGTGCTATGCCTCAAACAAGATTTGTTCTTAAAAAGGCTTTAGAGCTTAGTCTTCCTGTAATTGTCTGCATTAATAAAATTGACAGACCTGAGGCAAGACCTGAGGCAGTTATAGATGAAGTATTAGAATTATTTATTGAATTAGATGCTAATGAAGACCAGTTAGAATGTCCTTTTGTGTTTGCATCAGCTAAGCAGGGAATTGCTAAGCTAAATATGGAAGATGAAGGTGTTGATATGAAGCCTTTGTTTGAAACAATTATTGATTATATTCCT
>ERZ857801.2364-NODE-2364-length-16139-cov-5.599602_pt1 | contig 16139 bp, 16 predicted proteins | sample MGYA00519762_ERZ857801 | MGnify/ENA primary metagenome ERZ857801 (study PRJEB31778, sample SAMEA3449368) | human gut metagenome | biome: human gut; feature: human-associated habitat; material: faeces | place: United Kingdom | collected 2010/2012 ...
AAAGCCAATGGTAAACAGAAAGAGTATGAGGAACGCACCAAAGCCAGGAAAAAAGCAGAGATTGAAGCCAGAAAACAGGTAATCCGCACCGAGGATATTGCCAGAGGGGTATTTGTCCCGGTAAGTAGTATGCCAAAGCTGGAACCGAGAAAAGGAGCGTGATTTTATGACAGAGCTGAAACCGAAAATTCATGAGAACGGCATAGACTATGTGCTGGTGGGCGATTACTATGTGCCGGACTTGAAGCTGCCGGAGGAACACCGCCCCATTGGTCGCTGGGGACACTTGCACCAGTCCTATCTGAAACAGTACCGCCCCATACTCTACAACGACCTGCTTTTGTCGGGCAAGCTCCACACTGTACTTGCCGATCTGAACGAGCAGGCAGCGGACAGGCTGCACTTGATTATCTGTCAGATGATGAAAGCCGAGGGTGTGACCGAAGCCATGAAAGAGGAAAATCAGATGTTGTGGGTGCAGTCTATGAACTCCATTCGCAGCCGAGCAGAGGAAATCATCAAGGCTGAACTAATCTACTGTTGAGGGAGGTGGAGTTATGATTTTGGAAGCTATGTATTGTGGGGATTTTTACCCCTGTGAAACGGTTGCACCTACATCGCCGAAGTACCGCAAGGCACTCAAAACCTGCGAGAAGTTAATGGAACAGTTATTCCAGCGATTGAACAAAGAGGACTATGAACTGGTGCAGGAACTTCAAGCACAGACAGCAATCGCCCAATGTGAGGAAAACGAAAGCTACTTCAAGTATGGTTTTTCGGCTGGGCTGATTGTCCAGCAGGAAGCCCATGAACAGGTACAACAGAAGAAAGAAAAATAGTAGAGCGAGACCGCCTGAGCAGAGAAATTTTGTTCGGGCGGTATTCTAATTTAAGAAAATCGAAATAGATTCGTTCATATCTTTATGTTAAAATTAATATTTTGCCACCAGCTACCGAGAAAGTCATGACCAAATCGGTCGGGCGGCCATCCGTATGGACGGAATCGAGATACTGCGGAGCAACTATTACGACTATGAGAAAAATTACTGGAACAGGTATCAAGCTCTGCGGCGGGAGGGCGCTGAAGCGGATGCCCCCAAAGCACCCTTCCGGCTGGCTCATGAAGAGACACTGAACGACGGAAGCTTTGACAACGTATTTTTCTATGAGGCGTTTAGAATCTTTGACAAGCAAATCATCGAGAAAAGCCTGGTGAGCGAGAATCCCCTTGTCCGCATCCTTGCCCTCCTGGACCGCAGGCTGGGAAAGCGCCGTCTGCTGGCCTTGGAGGAATCCATGGAACAGGAGCTGGACTGGGTGCGGGCCTTCTATGTGATCCGGATGCAGGCAGAAGGGCTGATGGAACAAGAATAACATGCAGGGGGAACCAATATGTCACAGATCGCATCCTTTTATCTTCTCAAAGACGGCCAGCGGCAGGAGCTGTCCAACGGCAACTGCTCCGGCGCGGTCTATATGGCCATCTGGTATTGGTGTGAGAGCGAGTTGGATCTGGATGTCCGTTTTCCTGCTCCCCAGACGGAGGACACCCTGGACTGTGCCCTGCTGGAGGGAGAGCTGGCAGAGGAGCTGCTGGCAGCGCTGGAGAGCCGTGACCTTCCGGCGCTGGCCGCGGAGATTGCCCCGGACTGGGATCTGCCCGCCGGTGCGGTGCAAAGCGGGCTGGAAACGCTGCGCTCCCATCTGGAGCTGGCACGGGGTGGCACCCTGCTGTATGAGATGATATAGACAGAAAAGGAGAAAAACTCATGGGACTTGACATCTACGCCGGAACTTTGACCCGGTACTACTCTCACAACTGGAAAACCGTTGTCCAGCAGTGGGCGGAGAAAAATGGATATACCTTCAACCGGATCACCCCGGATGGAGATCCCGTCGACGACGGGGAGGAGCTGTCCCCGGCGGAAGTCCTGGCGGCGGTAGAGAACTGGCGGGATCAGATCTTGGCCGCCATCGCCCGGCCGGGCCAGGAACCCTACACCCCCTGGCCGGAGGACAACGAGAAGCCCTACTACACCGACAAGCCGGACTGGGATGCCTTCGGTGCCATGCTGATGGTGGCCGCCTGCCATACATACGGCGAGCCGGTGCCCCCTACTGTGGAGAAAAACTGGGACTTTGGGGAACATCCTCTTATCTCCCGCCTTGCATCAGATGAGGAGCGGGTCTGGTCCCTGTTCCGTGGGGCCACTTGGTGGCTGCCTCTGTCGGATGCCTTCTTCTTTCAGGCCCCTCTGCCCACCGACGATCAGGCTATGATCGCCACCCTGGGCGGGCTGCGGAAGGAACTGGAGAAGCTGAATCAGCTGGCATGGCAGGCGGATGAGGACACCATCCTCCGCTGGGCTGACACGGAGGGATACCCGGTGGACGGTGCCATAGGCCCAGGCGGGCAGTACAGCAAGGCGGACCTCCCGGAACACACTCAGTATGACACCCAATCCCTGGCCAAGTTCGCCTTCTCCATGTTCTGGCGGGCCATGCGGTTTGCCGAGGAGCATCAGGTGCCCATCCTGCTTGATTACTAAGAAGGATTCGTCAAGAGGTGGAGACCATGGAACAAAAACACCCGGCATACATCTTAGCGGAGGCCCTGGACTTATTATAAGGACGCCATAATCCAGCCGCCCAGAGAGGTGCTGAAACTCATCACTGGCGGGGCTGCTCCCCAGCTGGCCAAGGCCCGCCGGGGTCCCCGCTCTTTTTCATGCTCGGGCGAAATAAATTCGCCCTGCGCGAATTGCCGCGCCGCGGCAATTCTCTGGTCATCCCCACCAACAAAAGAAAATCCTCCCGGCGCAGCGCGCCGGGAGGACCTCAATACCGGGAATCAGCCGCGGGCAATGGCGGCGGTATCCATGGCGATCATCAGCTCCTCGTTGGTGGGGATGACCAGAATCCGCACCTTGGAGTCGTCGGTGGCCACGTCCACTTCCTTGCCCCGGGTGTTGTTCTTCTCGGGGTCGATCTTCACGCCCATAAACTCCAGGCCGGAGACCACGTTGGCCCGGGTGTCGGGGCCGTTCTCGCCCACGCCGGCGGTGAAGATGATGGCGTCCACCCCGCCCATGGCGGCGGCGTAAGCGCCGATGAACTTCTTCACGCTGTAATCAAAGACGTCCAGCGCCAGCTGAGCACGCTGATTGCCCTGGGGCGCGGCGGACTCCAGATCGCGGAAGTCGGAGGAGACGCCGGAGATGCCCAGCACGCCGGACTTCTTGTTCAGCACGTTCAGCATCTCGTCAATGTTGTAGCCGTGCTTGTGCATCAGGTACTCCAGGATACCCGCGTCCAGGTCGCCGGAGCGGGTGCCCATGGGCAGGCCGGCCAGAGGGGTGAAGCCCATGGAGGTGTCCACGCTCTTGCCCCCGTCAATGGCGGTGATGGAGGAGCCGTTGCCCAGGTGGCAGGAGATCAGCTTCAGCTCCTCGATGGGCTTGCCCAGCATGGCGGCGGCCCGCTGGGACACGTACTTGTGGCTGGTGCCGTGGAAGCCGTAGCGGCGGACCTTATCCTGCTCATAGTACTCGTAAGGCAGGGCGTAGGTGTAGGCCACGGGGGGCATGGTCTGGTGGAAGGCGGTGTCGAACACGGCCACCATGGGGGTGCCGGGCATCAGCTCCTGGCAGGCCTTGATGCCGATGATATTGGCGGGGTTGTGCAGGGGGGCCAGAGGATTGCACTCCTCGATGGCAGCCATCACCTCGTCGGTGATCAGGACAGACTGGGCAAACTTCTCGCCGCCGTGGACCACCCGGTGGCCCACCGCGTCGATCTCCTTCATGGAGCTGATGACGCCGTTCTTCTCGTCCACCAGGGCGTGGAGCACAGTCTGAATGGCCTCAGAGTGGGTGGGCATAGCCACGTCGGCGTCCTTAATGGGGTCCTTGCCGGCGGGCTTATAGGTGAACTTGCCGTCGATGCCGATGCGCTCGCACAGGCCCTTCGCCAGCACCTCCTGGGTGTCCGGGTTGAGAAGCTGGTACTTCAGGGAAGAGCTTCCTGCGTTGATGACAAGAATGTTCATGGGAATCAATCTCCTTTTCCAAAATTACAACTGCCGGGCTTGTCTTTGACGTTTGGAATGTAGTAAACTAAAGAGGCAGTCCAACGCCGCGGTTCAATTTATTGTAACGCTTTTCCACCGCCAGGACAACCACTTTCGGGGAAAAAATTTCTTTTTTCCCGGGGAAAAAAGAAACTCTTTTTCCAAATCCGTTTTCGCAGACAGGGAGGCACACTATGAAAATCGCCGGCATCGTGGCGGAGTACAATCCCTTTCACACAGGGCACGCCTATCAAATCGCCTGTACCCGGGCACAGCTGGGGGAGGACTGCGCCGTTGCAGCGGTAATGAGCGGCCACTGGGTGCAGGGCGGGCGGCCCGCCATTGCGGACAAGTGGACCCGGACCAAGCTGGCCCTGCTGGGGGGTGCGGACCTGGTGCTGGAACTGCCCACGGTGTGGGCGGTTTCCTCGGCGGAGACCTTCGCCCGGGGGGCGGTGGAGCTGCTGGCCGCTGCCCAGGTGGTGGACGTGCTCTCCTTCGGCAGCGAGTGCGGGGACGCGGACAAGCTCCAGCGCGCCGCCATCTGCCTCAACAGCCCGGAGTACGAGGCCGGCCTGCGCCGCTTTGTGGAGGGGGGGACCCCCTTCGCCGCCGCCCGGCAGAGGGCGGTAGAAGGGCTGCTGGGGCCGGAGCTGGCCGAGCTTCTGTCCACCCCCAATAACAACCTGGGGGTGGAGTACATTCGGGCCCTGGACAGGCTGAACCGTGACATCCGGCCCATGACCGTCCGCCGGGAGGGCGCCCCCCACGACAGCCTGCTGCTGGGGACGGAGCGGCCCCGATTCTGCTCCGCCACCCAGCTGCGCGCCTATTTGGGGCGGGAGGATTGGACGGCCCTGGAGCCCTACCTCCCCCAAAACGGGCTGGAAGTGCTGCGCGCAGGCTGGAGCGGCTTCCCCGGCCTGGAGCGGGCGGAGCGGGGCCTGCTGGCCCGCCTGCGCACCATGACGGCGGAGGACTGGGCCCGCATCCCGGACAGCGGCGCAGGAGAGGGCCTGCCGCCCCGGCTGGAACGGGCGGGAAAGCAGTGCCGCTCTCCGGAGGAGTTTATCGCCCTGGCCAAGCCCAAGCACTGGACCCAGGCCCGCATGCGGCGGCTGCTGGTGTGGGCCTGGCTGGGCCTCACCCGGGAGGACCGGCCCGACCAGCCCCCCTATCTCCGGGTGCTGGGCTTTAACAGCCGGGGGCAGGCCGTTTTGAAGGAGATGAAGGAGCGGGCCCATCTGCCCATCCTCACCAAACCCGCCCACGCCCGCAGCCTGGACGGCCCGGGGCGGCGGCTCTTTGACCTGGAGGCCCGGTGCACCGACCTGTACGACCTGTGCCTGGAGGCCGTCCCCACCCCCGGCCGGGAGTGGACCACAAGCCCGGTCCGCCTCTGACCCACGCAGTTTTTCCGGAAAGGAGTCCCTAATGCGCCGATTTTCTCCCCAAAAAATTCTTTTGCCCGTCATGCTGATCCTGCCCGCTCTGCTGGTCCTGCTCTTTGAGGGCCTCAAGGGACAAAAGGCCCTGATGGACGGTTGGGTGTCCGGCTTCATGGCCCCGGTGGAGCAGTTCCTGGGGCGGGTGTGGTCCCTGCTCCCCTGGTTTTCTGTGGCGGAGGTGCTCACCGCCCTGTTTTTAGTGGGAAGCGCCGCCTGGTTCATCCGGGCCGTGGTCCTGCTGGTCCGGGATCGGGCGGGTGTTCCCTTTCTGCGCCGCCTGCTGGCCTTCGGCTCCGCCCTGCTGTGGCTTTGGGCGGCGGTGAGCTGGATGTGGAATGCCGCCTACTACGCTTCCAGCTTTCAGGAGAGAAGCGGACTCAATGCTGAGCTCTACTCGGTGGAGACCCTGGCCCAGGTGACCGCCCTGTTTGCCCAGAAGGCGGCGGAGTTCTCCACCCAGGTGGAGCGGGACGAGAACGGCCTGTTTGCCGAGTCCCTGGAGGCGGTCTTTGACCAGGGCCCTACCGTCTATGAAAACCTGGTCCAGGAGTTTCCCTTTCTGGATCTGGAGCCCTCTGTGCGGGTGAAGCCCCTCTTTTTCTCCCGGCTCCAGAGTATTCTGGGCTTTACCGGGGTGTATTTTCCCTTCACCGGAGAGGCCAACGTGAACATCGACGCCCCGGCCTGCATGCTCCCCACCACTGTGGCCCACGAGATGGCCCATCAGCGGATGGTGGCCTCCGAGCAGGAGGCCAACTTTGTGGGCATCGCCGCCGCCGTCACCAGCGGAGACCCGGTCTTTCAATACTCCGGGTACCTGTTCGGCCTGGTCCAGCTGTGCAACGCCCTGGCCCCCGTGGACCGGGATGCCTGGAACGCCATCGTCCAGCAGTATTTTACCCAGGAGATGGCCAACGACTGGAACGCCAACAACGCCTACTGGGCGGAGCTGTCCTCCCCCGTGGAGGAGACGGCGGAGCAGGTGTACGACTCCTTTCTGAAGGGCAACGCCCAGGAGCTGGGCATCCGCTCCTACGGGGCATGCGTAGACCTGCTGGTGGCCTATTTCGGAAACAATGCCTGAAAATCTTCTGCGCCGCGCATCGAGTGCGCGGCGCAGATTTTTTATTCCCCGGCCCGGAGGGGAAAACTCCGGCCCGGCTCTTTCGGAAAAAGAGGTTGACGGTGGAATCCTCCGGCGGTATCATAGAAATCAAAGCAGGGGCGCATTTCGATCTAATTTTTGTAAGAACTGACAACCACTACATTACGATAAACGAGGAGGGAAAACCATTGAGCCGTCTATCCATTGAGATCCCCGACCGGGCCCAAACGGTCTTAAACGACCTGTACCGGGACATGGGCCGGCGCATCAGCGCCAGCCAGCCGGGGCTTTGTCCGGTGGACATGTCCCTGAACTTTCTGCGGCTGTGCCACGCCCAAACCTGCGGCAAGTGCGTGCCCTGCCGGGTGGGCCTGGGCCAGCTGGCGGTGCTCATCGAGCAGGTGCTGGACCGCACCGCCACCATGGAGACCATCGACCTCATCGAGCGCACCGCCCAGGTGATTGCCGACTCCGCCGACTGTGCCATCGGCTATGAGGCGGCCCACATGGTGCTCCGGGGGGTGCGGGGCTTCCGGGAGGACTACGAGGAGCACGTGCTCCACGGCCGATGCATCAGCGGCCTGAGCCACCCGGTGCCCTGCGTCTCCACCTGCCCGGCCCATGTGGACATCCCCGGGTACATCTCCCTCATCCGGCTGGGGCGGTATGAGGACGCGGTGCGCCTCATCCGAAAGGACAACCCCTTCCCCGCCGCCTGCGCCTATGTGTGCGAGCACCCCTGCGAGGGCCAGTGCCGCCGGCGGATGGTGGACGACTCGGTGAACATCTGCGGCCTGAAGCGGTACGCCGTGGACCACGTGGCCGACATGCCCGCCCCGGAGCGGGCGGAGGACACGGGCAAGACGGTGGCCGTCATCGGCGGCGGGCCGGGCGGTCTGACGGCGGCCTACTACCTGTCCCTCATGGGCCACAAGGTCACCGTCTATGAGCAGCGCCCCAAGCTGGGCGGCATGCTCCGCTACGGCATCCCCGACTATCGCCTGCCCCAGGACATCCTGGACCGGGACATTACCCACATCCTGTCCGCCGGCATCTCCGTGCGGACCGGGGTCTCCATCGGCCGGGACCTGCCCATGGAGAACATTCAGAACAGCTTTGACGCGGTGTACATCGCTATCGGAGCCCACACAGACAAGAAGCTGGGCCTGGAGGGGGAGGACAGCGCCAACGTCATCAGCGCCGTGGAGTTCCTCCGGGGGGTGGGCGAGGGAAATTCCCCCGACTTCACCGGCAAACGGGTGTGCGTCATCGGCGGCGGCAACGTGTCCATGGACGCCACCCGCACCGCCCTTCGCCTGGGGGCGGAGCAGGTCACCTGCGTCTACCGCCGCCGGGTGGAGGACATGACCGCCCTGGCCGAGGAGATCGAGGAGGCTATGGCGGAGGGGTGCCAGATTCTGCCCCTCCAGGCTCCCGCCCGCATTGAGGCGGACGAGGAGGGCAAGGTGGCCGCCCTGTGGACCCGGCCCCAGCTCATCGGCCGCTACGGCCGGGACGGGCGGCCCGCCCCCGGGAACGCCCAGGCAAAGGAGTTCCGCATCCCCTGTGACTATGTGATTGTGGCCATCGGCCAGGCCATTGAGGCCAAGCCCTTTGAGGCCATCGGCGTTTCCACCAAGCGGGGAGCCATCCAGGCCGACCTCACCAGCGCGGTCCCCGGGGTGGACAACGTGTTCGCCGGGGGCGACGCGGTCTCCGGTCCCGCCACCGTCATCCGGGCGGTGGCCGCCGGCAAGGTGGCCGCCGCCAACATCGACAGCTTTCTGGGCTTCAACCACAAGATCCGCACCGACGTGGAGGTCCCCCCGGCCCATCTGACCAGTATGCCCCCCTGCGGCCGGGTAAACCTGCACAGCCGGACGCTGGAGTGCTACGCCGGGGACTTCTCCCTGGTGAAGGAGGGCATGACCGACGAGGAGGCCCACCAGGAGGCCAGCCGCTGTCTGCGGTGCGACCACTTCGGCTTCGGCAGCTTTAAGGGAGGGAGGAATACAGAATGGTAACTTTGACCATCAACGGACAGGTGCTCCAGGTGGAGAAAGGCACCACCATCCTGGAGGCCGCCGCCCAGGCGGACATCCACATCCCCCACCTGTGCTATCTGAAAGGGCTCAATGAGATTGCCGCCTGCCGGGTGTGCTGCGTGGAGGTGGAGGGGGAGCGGGCCATGGTCACCGCCTGCAACACCCCGGTGCGGGAGGGCATGGTGGTCCACACCAACTCTCCCCGTGCCCGGGCCACCCGCCGCACCAACGTGGAGCTGATTCTGTCCCAGCACGACTGCAAGTGCGCCACCTGCGTGCGCAGCGGCAGCTGCCACCTGCAGAGCGTGGCCAACGATCTGGGCATCCTCACCCTGCCCTACGAGACCCAGCTGCCCCAGGGCCTGCGTAAGGCCTGGACCACCACCTTCCCCCTGTATCACGACTATAACAAGTGCATCAAGTGCATGCGGTGCATTCAGGTGTGCGAGAAGGTCCAGACCCTGGGCATCTGGGACCTGGCGGGCACGGGCGGACGGACCACTATCGACGTGTCGGGCAACCGGGTCATCAAGGACTCGGACTGCGCCCTGTGCGGCCAGTGCATCACCCACTGTCCCGTGGGCGGCCTGCGGGAGCGGGACGACACCCAGCGGGCCTTTAACGCCCTGGCCGACCCGGAGAAGATCACCGTGGTCCAGGTGGCCCCCGCAGTGCGCACCGCCTGGGGAGAGTACTTCGACATGCCCCGGGAGCAGGCCACCATAGAGCGCATGGCCGCCGTCCTGCGCCGGTTGGGGTTCGACTATGTGTTTGACACCAACTTCTCCGCTGACCTGACCATCATGGAGGAGGGCAGCGAGTTCCTCCGCCGGCTGAAGGTGGGCGGCCTGGAGCGCTGGCCCATGTTCACCAGCTGCTGCCCCGGCTGGGTGCGGTTTTTGAAGAGCCAGTACCCGGAGCTCACCGGACAGCTGTCCACCGCCAAGTCCCCCCAGCAGATGTTCGGCAGCGTCACCAAGAGCTGGTTTGCCCAAAAGCTGGGGGTGGCTCCGGAGAAGATCTTCTGCGTGTCCATCATGCCATGTGTGGCCAAGAAGGCGGAGTGCGAGCTGCCCACCATGCGCACCCAGGCCGGGCCCGACGTGGACCTGGTGCTCACCACCCGGGAGTTCGTACGGATGATCCGTGCGGACAAGCTCACCCCCATGGAGCTGCCCGAGGAGGAGCTGGACAGCCCCCTGGGCGCCTACACCGGGGCGGGAGCTATCTTTGGGGCCACCGGCGGCGTGATGGAGGCCGCCCTGCGCACCGCCGCCTACCTGGTGAACGGGGAGAACCCGGACCCGGACGCCTTCGCCGCCGTCCGCACCGGCCCCGGCCTGCGGGAGGCGGAGTATGAGCTGGGCGGAAGTAAAATCCGCTGCGCGGTGGTCAGCGGCCTGGGCAACGCCCGGAAGCTGATCCAGGACCTGAAGGCGGGCCGGGCCAAATACGACTTTGTGGAGGTCATGGCCTGCCCCGGCGGTTGCGTGGGCGGCGGAGGCCAGCCGGTGTCCGTGGAGGACGAGGAGCTCTACGGCGTGCGGGGAGAGCGGCTGTATGACATCGACCGCGCCTGCAAGCTGCGCTTCTCCCACGAGAATCCGGAGGTCCAGCAGCTGTACCGGGAGTTTCTGGGCGAGCCCCTCGGCCACCGCTCCGAGGAGCTCCTCCACACCGACCACAGGGCCTGGGATATGCCCAAATAATCCATTTAAAGCACAAAACGGAAGCGGACCAGGCTGAATGGTCCGCTTCCGTTTGTCAATCTGCGGCAAAAAACAAGGCCGGAACTGCTCCCGCAGGAGCTTCCGGCCTGTCTTCTATCTTGGGATCAGCCCTCGTGGCGGCCCAGACGCAGCTTCTCGGACTGGAAGGCCCACAGCATGCCGCACACCACAGCCAGCATACCCAAAACGGTGATCGCATCCATCATATACGCTCACTCCTTTCTTTCGAATCTATCCTACTCCACCTTCCCCCGATCCGTCAATGGACACTCTGACAGTTCTTTTTGTCCCTCCCCCGGCCGTTTTGTGCAATATTTTCGTTTTTATGACTATATGCAAAAATCAATTATTATAGTTTAAAATACGCCACTTTTATTATATTTTTGTTGTAATCAATTATTTTTCCCATTTCATTCCAAAATCGCATAGAATGGTGCAGCGATTTTTTCGTGAAAGAGACGAATCCCGCTCCAGCGTAAACTTCGCAGCCGCCGGCACCGCTTGACGGCGCGGGACAAGCTGTGATATTCTGGGACCATCTGAACGCAGCACAAGGAGGATTTCCCTATGTCTGATCCATTCATCCGCACCCGCATGCTCATTGGAGATGAGCCGCTGTCCCGTCTGGCCGCCGCCAAGGTGGCCGTCTTCGGCGTGGGCGGCGTGGGCGGCTTCTGCGTGGAGGCCCTGGCCCGGGCCGGAATCGGTACGCTGCACCTGTACGACGACGACACCGTTTCCGAGAGCAACTTAAACCGGCAGCTGGCCGCTCTCCACTCCACCATCGGCCGCCCCAAGGGGGAGGTGCTGAAGGAGCGGGTCCAAGACATCAATCCCGCCTGCCATGTGGAGACCATTCGGATGTTCTATCTGCCGGAAAATGCGGACACAGTGGATCTCACCCAGTACGACTATGTGGTGGACGCCATCGACACCGTGGCCGCCAAACTGGAGCTGGCCGTCCGGTGCACCGCCCTGAACATCCCCATCATCAGCGCCATGGGCTCCGGCAACAAGCTGGACCCCACCGCCTTTGTGGTCACAGACCTGAGCAAGACCCAGGGCTGTCCCCTGGCCCGGGTGATGCGCAAGGAGCTGCGCCGGCGGGGTGTACAGCACCTGAAGGTGGTCTACTCCACCGAGGAACCACGCTCCCCCATCTGTCCCGCCCAGGCGGAGGCCCCGGCGGGGACCGATACCCGCCCCGGCACCTCCGCCCGGCGGGACACCCCCGGCTCCATCTCTTTCGTCCCCGCCGCCGCCGGGCTGGTGCTGGCCTCCGCGGTGGTGCGGGATCTGGGGCAGTTTTGATGCCTGCACGCAAAACCGGCGGAGTGCGTCTTAAGAAGGCGCGCCCCGCCGCGCTTTTTTATGGCTGGACGGCAATTTTCAACACGCCGTCCCCCTTCTGTTCAAACAGGTCGTAGGCCTCCATCACCCGCTCCAGGGGATAGGTGTGGGTAATCAGGGGCTCGGCGTTCAGCTTCCCCGCCGCGATGAGCTCCAAAATCTCCCCACAGTGGCAGGCGTCCACACCCCCGGTCTTGAAGGTCAGATTCTTGCCGTACATATCCGGCAGGGGGAGCACCTGGGGCTCCTCGTACATGGCCACCACAGTGACTGTGGCATTGGGCCGGGCCAGCTGCCAGGCGGTCTGGAAGGTATCCCTCCCACCGGCCGCCTCCAGCACCACATCGGCCCCCCGGCCATCGGTCCAGCTCCTCAGCACTTCCGCCGCATGTGGCCCCGGCTCCACCGCCTCGTCAGCCCAGCCCTGAGCCAGGGCCAGCGCCCGGCGGGCCGGGTCGGGCTCCACCGCCAGGATGTGGGCGGGCCGGTACAGCCGGGCGCACATCATGGTGCACAGGCCCGTGGGACCGGCCCCCAGCACCAGCACCGTGTCCCCCGGCTGGATCCGGCTGATCTGGGCCGCCCAGTAGCCGGTGGACAGGATGTCCCCGGTAAAGAGAGCCTGCCGGTCGGTGACAGAATCCGGAATTTTGGTCAGGCCGTTGTCCGCGTAGGGAACCCGGACATACTCCGCCTGTCCCCCGTCGATGCGGCAGCCCAGGGCCCAGCCCCCGCTGGGGTCGGTGCAGTTGTTCACAAAGCCCCGCTGGCAGAAGAAGCAGCGGCCGCAGAAGGTCTCCACGTTTACCGCCACCCGGTCCCCCAGCTGTACGGAGGCCACCTGTGCCCCCACCGACTCTACTACGCCCACAAACTCATGTCCCACAATGGTCCCCGGCACCGCCCTGGGCACAAATCCACCCTTGATGTGCAGGTCGCTGGAGCAGATGGACGCCAGGGTCACCCGGACGACGGCGTCTGTCGGGTCCTGAATTTTGGGGACAGACCGCTCCTCCAGGGCAAAAACGCCCTTCTCCCGGTAGACCACCGCCCTCATGGTCTCTTTCATCCCACATCCTCCTCCCACAAAGATCCATTCAGCAGCCGGGCCAGGCTCTCCGGCGCGTCCCGGTTGAGCCCATGGCCCGCCTCCCCGCTTTTTCTTAGTGTACCACAGGAGGGAAACTGCGGCAAGCGGCCCGGAATTTTGCCGTGCTTTTCCTCTTTCAGGGAGAAATCTTCATTTTCCATTTCCTTTTTCTCCATTTCATGGTATGATAATGGCTGTAAATTCGTCGATTTGGGGGCGTTCTCCCATGTTTGTCAAAAATCCGGAATACTTTCTCGCCATTGTCAAGGAGCGCAGCATCTCCAAGGCCGCCGACCGGCTCTACCTGTCTCAGCCCTACCTCAGCCAGTACCTGGCCAAGCTGGAGTCCAATCTGGGGGTGACCCTGCTGGACCGCTCCCACACCCCCCTGCGGCTGACGCCGGCGGGTGAGCTGTTCTACGCCTATCTGGAGCGGCAGGACTACCTGGACCGCCAGCTGGAGAGCGATCTGAGGACCCTGCAGTCCCAAAAGCCCCAGCAGCTCCACATCGGGGTGTCCACCTGGAGGGGGTCCATTCTTCTGCCGGACATCCTGCCCCGGTTCGTCCAGTTCTATCCGGAGGTGCAGGTGGTCCTCCATGAGGCCCCGGTGCCCCAGCTGGGGAATCTGGCCGCCAGCAGCGTCACCGACTTCTGCCTCATGCACATTCCCAGCGACCTCACTGACCTGAGCTATGAGCTGGTGATGCATGAGCGCATCCTGCTCATCGCCCATCGAGACCATCCCCTGGTCCGTGGACTGGAGAGCTCCTGCGACGACCCGCTCCCCTTCGGCGATCTGCGCCGTCTGGAGAAGGAGCGGCTGATGATGCTCCCCGAGGATTGGCGGCTGTCCAAGCTGCTCTACAACATGTTCAGTGTCCAGAGCGTAGAGCCGGTAAACATCCTCACTACCACCAACAACACCACTGCCATCAACCTGGTGGCCGAGAATATGGGCTTCACCTTTCTCCAGGAGAGCGGCATCCGCCGCACTCCCTACATGGACCGCCTCTCCTTCTTTACCGTTGGGGAGCCCCCACTCACCAGCCCCATGGCCCTGGTGTACAAGAAAAACGGCTTTCTCTCCCCCGCCGCCCGCACTTTTATGAACCTCATCAAGGACTACTACCGGCAGTTCGACCGGGGCTCCGCCCTGACGGACGGGTAACGGCCCCCAGAAGCGGCAGACCTCCTCTCCATCCGGCTATAAAAATTCCAGCCCAGCGAAACCTCGCCGGGCTGGAATTTTTTACTCATGTTTTATCTTGCGAATGCACCAAAGGGCGCAGGACACGTTCTCTCTCTTATCTCCGGGCCAGAAGCGCATCCACCCGGTCGGTCTTCTCCCAGGGCAGGTCCAGATCGTCCCGGCCGAAGTGGCCGTAGGCGGCCAGCTGGCGGTAGATAGGACGGCGCAGGTCCAGGTCCCGGATGATGGCGGCGGGGCGCAGGTCAAAGACGGCGGTGACCATATCGGACAGCTCCTCATCGCTCAGCTTCCCAGTGCCGAAGGTGTCCACCCGCACGGAGACCGGCTGGGCCACGCCGATGGCGTAGGCCAGCTGCACCTGACAGCGGGTGGCCAGGCCGGCGGCCACCACGTTCTTGGCCACCCACCGGGCGGCATAGGCCGCAGAGCGGTCCACCTTGGTGGGGTCCTTGCCGGAGAAGGCGCCGCCGCCGTGAGGGGCGCTGCCGCCGTAGGTGTCCACGATGATCTTCCGTCCGGTGAGGCCGGAGTCCCCCTGAGGACCGCCCACCACGAAACGGCCTGTGGGGTTCACGTAGATTTTGGTGTCGTTGTCCATGAGGCTGGCGGGGATGGTGGGACGGATCACCAGGTCGATCATGTCCTGGCGGATCTGAGACAGCTCCACCTCGGGCCCATGCTGGGTGGACACCACCACCGCGTCAATGCGCAGAGGTTTGTCATTCTCGTCATACTCTACGGTGACCTGGGTCTTGCCGTCGGGACGCAGATAGTTCACCAGCCCCTCCTTGCGCACCTGGGTCAGGCGGCGGGCCAGCTTGTGAGCCAGGGAGATGGGCAGAGGCATATACTCCTCCGTCTCATCGCAGGCGTAGCCGAACATCATGCCCTGGTCTCCGGCTCCGTTGTCCAGGCCGTCGTCCTGCTCCCCCTCCTTGGCCTCCAGGCACTTGTCCACGCCCATGGCGATGTCGGGGGACTGCTCGTCAATAGAGGTGAGCACCGCACAGGTGTCGCAGTCAAAGCCAAACTTGGCCCGGTCATAACCGATGTCCCGCACCACATCCCGGGCGATTTTGGGGATGTCCACATAGCAGCTGGTGGTGATCTCCCCCATCACATGGACCAGGCCGGTAGTCACTGTGGTCTCACAGGCCACCCGCGCAGCCGGGTCCTGAGCCAGGATCGCGTCCAGCACCGCGTCGGAGATCTGGTCGCAGATTTTGTCGGGATGCCCCTCGGTGACGGATTCCGATGTAAACAGTCTCTTTGCCATAGTACAATTCCTTTCTCTGGTGTTGAGGCGAAAAAAACGCCCCGCCGCGGCGGAGCGTTTGGATTCTTCGCACCCTCATCTTTCGATCCACTGCCGCCGGATTTAGCACCTTGCAGAGTTTTCCTTCCTCCGCAGGTTGCCGGGCTTCATCGGGCCGTTCCCTCCGCCGCTCTTGATAAGGTAATTCAATTTTACAAGGGAATATTATATCAGGTTTTCCCAGTCTGTCAACTAGGTTTTGAAAAATATTCTCTTTCCCGCAATTATAACCAAGAAAAGCCGCACGAAATCAGGCAAAAAGAAATCCCCGCCAAAAGCCGGGGATTTCTCAAGGGAGCAAATTACTCCTCGATGTCGATAACAACGCTTTTCCCACGGTGCGGCCTCTCCCACGAAAGCTCCGCTTTCGCGGGTCCCCTCTTAATTTGAATGCTCAGGGCGGCAAAGCCGCCCTTCCGCCAAGGTTTTGTCCTTCGGACAAAACGCTTGTACGCGCCTTACGGCGCGCCCCATCTGCGATGGGGCCCCGAGGGCGGCCGCACGATACCTTGGCAAAAAGAAATCCCCGCCATTTGGCGGGGATTTCTCAAGGGAGTAAATTACTCCTCGATGTCGATAACAACACCGGAACCCACGGTGCGGCCGCCCTCACGGATGGCGAAACGCAGGCCCTTCTCGATGGCGATGGGGGTGATCAGCTCAACCTTCATGTCCACGTTGTCGCCGGGCATGCACATCTCAGTGCCCTCGGGCAGGGTGATGATGCCGGTCACGTCGGTGGTACGGAAGTAGAACTGGGGACGATAGTTGTTG
>ERZ857801.2366-NODE-2366-length-16110-cov-2.888757_pt1 | contig 16110 bp, 14 predicted proteins | sample MGYA00519762_ERZ857801 | MGnify/ENA primary metagenome ERZ857801 (study PRJEB31778, sample SAMEA3449368) | human gut metagenome | biome: human gut; feature: human-associated habitat; material: faeces | place: United Kingdom | collected 2010/2012 ...
TCTTGCGCGAACCATTTCGTCAATTAACTTTATGTTTTCCAGGCAATCGTCCATAAAGTTTTGTGATATTTTTTATTTTTTTGACGAGTTCTTTTGTTATCTGGCCTTTGCCAAGCCGCCATGTCCAGTTTCCGCCTAAAGTAGAAGGTGTGTTAATACGGGCATGTGTGTCGAGGCAAAGATAATCCTGAATGGGGATAACGCACAGATCGGCGACACTACCCATTGCCATTGCAATGAAGTCCCAAGACAGACTGTCCTCATCAAGAAGGGGTTTGTGCAGGTACTCTTTTGCAAAATCCCGACATTCTTTTGGGATGTGGTGATACCATCCGCGGGTTGTGTCGTTGTCGTGTGTGCCTGTATATACGACACAGTTAGCAGAATACGTGTGGGGCAGGTAATTGGAGGATTCTCGGTTGTCAAACGCAAACTGAATCACTTTCATACCCGGGAAGCCGCTGTCCTTTAACAGCTTTAAAACACTGTCGGTAAGAAATCCTAAATCTTCTGCAATGATATGCAGGTTTCCTAAATTTCTTTCTATAGTATGGAAAAAATCTATTCCAGGGCCCGGCATCCATTTGCCGTGCTCTGCTGTCTTATCGCCAAAAGGAATCGCATAGTATTCATCAAATCCGCGAAAATGATCGATACGTACAATATCATATAATTTAAAACTATAAGAAATACGGCGAAGCCACCATTCGTAATCCGTTTTTTTATGATAATCCCAGTCATAAAGTGGATTGCCCCAGAGCTGTCCGGTGGCGGAGAACGCATCTGGAGGACAGCCGGCAACATGAGTAGGATTGTGGTTTTCATCGAATTGGAATAAGTTTGGGGACGCCCAGGTATCTGCGCTGTCAAAAGCCACATAGATAGGGAGATCTCCAATGATCTGAATCCCATTTTTATTGGCGTAGGATTTCAGACGGCTCCACTGTTTATCAAATTCAAACTGCTGGAAACGGTAAAAATTTATTTCGTCATGCAGGGATTCTTCTGCAAGGGCAAGTGCGTCTGTATCGCGGTCACGTAATCCTTTTTCCCAGGAACACCAAGGTTTTCCGTCGTGTGCGTCTTTGATTGCCATATAAAGTGCGTAATCAGAAAGCCACCAGTCGTTTTGAGAGATGAACTTCTTATAATCTCCATTGGGATGAAAACGTTTATAGGCTTTACGCAGCAGTTTAAAGCGGGAACGGTATAATTTTTCATAGTCAATAGAGGCGGGGGCATTTCCGAAATCAAATGCCGCACATTCTTTTTTAGTAAGAAGCTCCTCTTTTATGAGCGTTTTTAAGTCTATAAAGTAAGGATTTCCCGCAAAAGTAGAGAACGACTGATAGGGCGAGTCTCCATAGCCGGTCGGCCCAAGAGGCAGAATCTGCCAGCGGCTTTGTCCAGCCTCTTTTAACTGGTCAATAAATGTATATGCTTCCTTAGAAAAGCAGCCGATTCCGTATTTGGACGGCAGTGAAAAAACAGGCAGTAAAATGCCGCTTGCTCTCATAACTTCTCCTCCCTTCTATATCTTTAGCGTGTGTGCTATAGTTTCCAAATGTCACGATTGTATTCTTTTATTGTACGGTCAGACGAAAAGAAGCCTGCGTTGGCGATATTTACAAGCATTTTTTCGGCCCAGACTAGTCTGTTTTCATAAGCTTTGAACGCTTCTTCTTTTTTTGCCTTATAAGCCTGAAAATCGAGCAGCGTCATAAACCAGTCTTTGCCGATTAGTTCTTTTTTCAGGCGGGCTAAGTTTTCTTCCTTTCCAATAGAAAGTAGTTCTTTGCTGGTTATGAAATCGACAGCAGATTTGATTTCCTTATCGTTTTCATAGTAGTCTTTCGAAACATAGTCTGCCTTAGCATAGTGACGGATAACTGCGTCGCTGGAAGCGCCAAATATGAAAATATTGTCATCTCCTACCCGTTCATGGATTTCTACATTCGCGCCGTCTTCTGTACCGAGAGTGACCGCACCATTTAACATAAACTTCATGTTTCCGGTACCGCTTGCCTCTTTGGAAGCAAGGGAAATCTGTTCGGAAATATCGCAGGCAGGAATCAGCTTTTCTGCATTTGTCACATTGTAGTTTTCTACCATAACAACTTTCAGGTATGGGCTGACTTCCGGATCATGATTGATAAGCTCCTGCAAACATAGGACTAGATGGATAATATCTTTGGCAATGACATATGCAGGAGCAGCTTTGGCACCGAAAATAGCGGTAATAGGAGTGGAGGGCTTCTTTCCGGATTTTATCTGAAGATATGTATCTATAATATAAAGTGCGTGCATTTGCTGGCGTTTATATTCATGTAAGCGTTTTATCTGCATATCAAAAATAGAATCTGGGTTGAGGGTGACACCCTGTGTGCGCTCCAGATAATCACACAGCGCTCTTTTATTTTTCTGTTTCATTTCTAACAGACTGTGCAATACACTTTTGTCTGATCTGAAATGCAGAAGGTTTTCTAATCTGTCAGCATCCTGACGATAGCCCTGCCCTATGGTACGATCCAGTATCTGTGTAAGCAAAGGATTGGAGTGGATAAGCCATCTGCGGAAGGTAATCCCATTTGTTTTATTATTGAATTTCTCTGGATATATCTGGTAAAAGCTGTGCAGTTCATTTTTCTTTAATATCTCTGTATGAAGGGCTGCGACACCGTTGACACTGAATCCATAATGAATATCTATATGCGCCATATGGACGGTGTCTGTTTTGTCAATAATTGCCACACTTTCATCGGTAAATTTTCTTCTGACTTTGTCATCTAAGATTTCGATAATCGGAACTAGTTGGGGAACTACCTTTTTTAGGTAGGAAAGAGGCCATTTTTCCAATGCTTCTGCGAGAATCGTGTGGTTCGTGTAAGCACATGTATGGGACACGACAGAGATTGCAGTGTCCATATCAATGCCTCTTTTTGTCAGGAGACGGATCAGTTCAGGAATGATCATAGTAGGGTGTGTATCGTTAATCTGTATGACTGCATAGTCTGCAAGATCGTACAGAGTACAACCTTTGGATATACACTCGTCTAAAATGAACTGTGCGGCACAGCTCACCATAAAATATTGCTGGTAAATCCGAAGAAGCCGTCCTTTTTCGTCACTGTCGTCCGGGTAGAGGAAAAGTGTAAGGTTTCGTTCCACATCCTCTTTGTCAAAGTCAATTCCGTCTTTTACAATCGTTTCATCTACGGTATCTACATCAAAAAGATGCAGTTTATTTGTACGATTTTCATATCCGGTGACAGCAATATCATACATTCTGGAATGTAAAGTAAAATTGCCGAACTCTACCGGGTAGCTGGCAGCGGTTTTGTGCAGCCAGCTTTCTTTTTCGATCCAGGGGTTGGGAAGCTCTTTTTGCAGTGTGTTCTCAAAGGTTTGCCTGAAAAGTCCCAGGTGATAATTTAATCCGATTCCATCTCCGTTAAGCCCAAGTGTAGCGGCGGAGTCCAGAAAACATGCGGCGAGACGTCCAAGACCGCCGTTCCCGAGGGACGGTTCCGGCTCCATTTCTTCGATTTTGCTTAAGCTTTTTCCTTCCTGTGCGAGAACTTCTTTTGTTTCTTCATAAATTCCAAGATTGATTAGATTATTAGAGAGCAGCTTACCGATAAGAAACTCGGCGGAAATATAATACAACTTTTTCTTGCTGTCTTGCTGCTCCTTCTGCGCGGACAATTCTTTTACGACTGTAAGAAGTGCGCGGTATGTCTCTTCATCAGAGGCTTGTGAAATAGATTTTCCAAGATGTTTCGTCAGCAGTTCTTTTATATTCATCATAAAACTCCTTTCATAAATGACGTACTTGTAGTTTTATATGATTTATGCAAAAGGTTTTGCAATATGCTTTTTTATTTTAACATAATAGCAGCGTCAGTGTACAGAGGGCAACATGCCTTAAACTGTTACATTCCGGTTTTGAAGAGAGAGAAGAAAAGCTGCGGCATGGTTGATACGGGGGTGATTTTATTGTATAATAAACTGATTTGTAATGCTTAGATTACAAATAGCTTTAGTGTCATTGACTTAATAAGGAACAGTGTGCAATTCACTGACAGCTTACACCTGAGGTAAGGCGGACGAGATTCTATGGATGCCATTGCAGAGAAGATTCTGTGAGAAGGCGGAATTGAGGAGGATGCCAAGTCCTAAGACTTGCTAAAGTTATCTTGCAAATTCCCGGTAAGGGGAAGGAGGAAGGGGTAGAGGAAAATGAAAACTTAATAACAGACCTGTAATGAAGAGAAGCAGTATTGTGTTATAAAATTTGCGAAAGACGAAATAGAGAGGAAAGAAGTATGAAAAGAAAAGTAATCAGCGCGATGTTAGCGTTCAGTCTGCTTTCTGCCCTTATTACAGGCTGTGGCGGAAACGGTCAGACAGAAGAAAAAAAAGAGACAAATACAGAAACCAAACAGGAGGACAGTGCGTATGAACCAGTGACGATTACACTGAATCTGGAACGCTCTGGTCTGGGAGAGAATGTGGAATATACGTTTACTGAAATGCCGGATCATGTTATAGCATCCGGAGATCAGATGGCAGATTTTTTCTTTGATCTGGGACTAGAGGAGCAGATGGCAGGGTATACAAAAGGTTCCTGCTGGAGCCTGGATGCGGAGTATCCGGCAAGAGAAGAGGTTCCCCAGCTTGTAGAAGCGGGAAAAGGAATTACTACACTGTCCAAGGAAGAAATGATTGCAACAGGGTGTGATTTCCTCATGGGATGGGATTCTGTTTTCTCAGATAAGAATTTCAGTCCAGATTTCTGTGAGGAAAACGGAATTTCCATGTATTTCCCATACGTATGCTCTGACAGTGCGAGTTTCGAGGATTTATATAAGGACTATGAGACACTTGGAAAGATTTTCAAAGTAGAGGATGTGGCGGAAGAAAAAATACAGGCAATGAAGGATACAATCCAGAAGGTACAAGATACACTTGGAAGCGAAGCGTATGAGAATCCGATTACAGTATTTGCATATGATTCAGGAGAAGACGCGCCGTTTACAGCATGTCAGGGAATGCCGGGAGACATTCTGAAGCTTGCCGGCGGAATTTCTATCTTTGACGATATTGAGGCAGGATGGGCGACACCTTCCTGGGAAGAGGTTGTAGAACGAGATCCGGATGTGATCCTGATTTTGGATTATAAAGGTGGAGACGAGGTAGAAGAGAAAGCAGAATTCCTTCGCACAAATGACGCAACGAAAAATTTAAGTGCAGTGAAGGAAGGCAGAATTATTTCCGCCTGCTGTTCGGATATGCAGGGCTCTGCCGGTTCTGCGCGACTGGTAGAAGAGATTGCAAAGCAACTGTACCCGGATGTATTTGAGTAATAGAAAAGAACAGGTTTCTTTGCGAGGAGAAAACAAATGAAGAATCATAAAATCATCCGAGGCAGGGGGCAGTATCTGGCGCTTATGGCGTCAGTCTGCGCCCTTTTACTGCTTGCAGCGGGCTTTTCTGTATCAATAGGCGCCGTAGAGACGAAGCCTATTGATATTTTAAAAATTATCATAAACAAAATATCCGGAGGAGAATGGTTTGTCCGTACCTGGGAAGAAAACATGGAAACGATTATTTGGAATATCCGCTTTCCCAGAGTAATTATGTCCTGCATTGTAGGAGCAGGGCTTTCTGTCTGTGGAGTTCTTATGCAGGCATTGACGAAAAATGCCCTTGCAGATCCGTATGTACTTGGAATTTCCTCCGGCGCATCGGCTGGGGCAGTTGCGGCCATTGTCCTTGGCTGGTTCGGATTTATGGGAGGATATTCTACGATTACCGGAGCAGTACTGGGAGCAGCGGTCTCTATCATTTTGTCTTTAAATATCGCGTCTTATCGGAGGAGAATTACATCCAGCCGGCTGGTACTGGCAGGGATCGCCACTGCCGCTTTGTTTACGGCTGTCACAAATCTGATTATTTATGGCGGCAACAGCGGTTCGGATAAGACAAAGACGGCGCAATACTGGATGGTAGGCTCTCTAAGCGGGGCAGACTGGGACAAAGTAAAATATGTGTCGATTGTGTTTGCGCTGATTATTCTATTGATTATGCTGTTTGTAAATGAACTGGATGTACTGCTTTTGGGAGATGATGTGGCGGAAAGTCTGGGAGTAAATACAGGCAGAATCAAGCTGGTTATCATATTGGCAGCGACAGCTTTGACGGGAGTTGTGGTTTCTGTAAGCGGAGTGATTGGCTTTATAGGGCTGGTCGTACCTCATATTGTGAGAACATTCGTAGGCTCTAAGCACAAGAGACTACTTCCGGCAGTGATTTTAACAGGTGGATTGTTTACGATGCTGGCAGATGTTGTTTCCAGAATTATCATTGCTCCAGAAGAGCTTCCAATCGGAATTATATCCGCATTTATAGGCGCGCCATTCTTCTTGTATTTAATCAAGAAAAACAGGGCAAAATAGGAGGGACGCAGATGCAGTTAAGTGTAAAAGACTTAGATTATATAATCGAAGGTACCAAAGTACTGGATGCCGTTTCACTATGTGTGGAAGAAGGCGGTTTTGTTGGATTGATAGGGCCGAATGGATGCGGAAAATCTACACTGCTGAAAAATATATATAAAACCTATAAGCCTGAAAGGAACGCCGTATTTATCAGTGGAAAGGATGTCATGGAGATGCCGCCCAAAGAAATGGCAGGAGAGGTGTCGGTTGTGGCACAAGAAAACAATGTAGAATTCGACGTGGAAGTACTGGATATGGTGATGTACGGAAGGTACGCACATCGGCGGTTCCTGGAGGGAGAAAAGAAGGAAGACATAGAACTTTGCAGGCAGTTTCTGCGGGAAGTAGGCATGGAAGGGTATGAGCACAGAATGTATTTAAGCCTCTCAGGAGGAGAAAAACAAAGAGTTTTGCTGGCAAGAGCGCTTACACAGCAGAGCAGGCTGATTGTTCTGGACGAGCCGACGAATCATTTAGATGTGCGCTACCAGTATTTGATTATGCAGACTTTGAAAAAGCAGAAAATTACAGTGTTTTCCTCCATTCACGATTTGAATATCGCATCCATGTACTGCGATAAAATTATTCTGATGGACAGAGGAAGAATTGTGGCTGTAGGGCGTCCGGAGGAAATTATTACGGAGAAATACATGCAGGAGGTATTTGGCGTCCGGTCACAGATCAAAGTGAATGAAATTACCGGAAAGATTCAAATTTATTATCTGCCGGACAACTGCAAAGATTGTTAGAAGGGCAGACCAAACCGCAGGGCGGCAAAAAAGGAGGCGAACATAAGAAGTGAGACTGTCAGAGGGAGAACGAAAAGAAACGGACTGTATGCAGATAGAAAAAATGATGCAGGAACAGAAACGTTTTTTTCAATCAGGAAGCACCAGAGAAATAGAGTTTCGAATACAGCATTTGAAACATCTTTATACAGCCGTACAAAAGGGAAGAAAAGCGATTGAAAGAGCGCTTTTTCTGGATTTGGGAAAGCATGAGACTGAAGCTTACGAGACGGAGATTGGTATGGTGCTTTCGGACATACGTTATACGATTCGCAGGCTTTCTGTCTGGGCCAGGGAGAAGAGGGTGCGCACACCGTTTTATTTGTTTCCAGGAAAAAGTGCGATACGCAGGGAGCCATACGGGCAAGTATTGATTATGGGGCCGTATAATTACCCGTTTCAGCTTCTGATGGAGCCACTGATCGGGGCGATTGCCGCCGGAAATTGCGTTGTATTGAAGCCTTCAGAGCTGGCGCCCCATACCATGCTGGTGATCGAAAAGCTAATAGAAAAAACATTTGCAGAAAAGTATATTTGCTGTATCTGCGGTGGGGTTGCTGTGAACCAGGAATTGTTAAGCCAAAGATTTGATTATCTGTTCTTTACAGGAAGTGTAAGGGTAGGCAGGCTGGTGATGAAGGCAGCGGCAGAGAAGCTGACGCCTGTCACGCTGGAGCTGGGTGGAAAAAGTCCTGTGATTGTAGAAAAAAGTGCGAATATAAAACAGGCGGCTCACAGGATTATGTGGGGGAAGCTGCTCAATGCAGGACAGACCTGTGTGGCGCCTGATTACGTGCTGGTAGATGAGAAAGTCAAGGAAGAGTTACTTCGGGAACTGAAAAAGGCAGTGAAAAAGCTGTATGGAACAGATATTCAAAAGAACAGAGACTTCGGCAGAATTATCAATGAGAGGCATTACGATCGTCTGGAAGCAATATTGAAGGAGGATGCGGAATATCAATTTTTTTCCTGTGGGAGAGACAGAAAAGAACGGTATATAGGCCCTGTTATTCTGGATTTAAAAACAGTGGAAAATGCAGCATGTATGCAGGAGGAAATATTTGGCCCGATTCTGCCGGTTTTGTCTTATAAAACACTGAAGGAAGCCATATGCTTTGTGAGAAAAAGAGAGAATCCCCTGGCACTTTATATTTTTACAAGAAATAAGGAGATTGCAAGGTGGATTCTGAATCATACAAAGTCAGGCGGAGCAGCGGTAAACGATACAATTAGTCATCTTGTAGGGACAAACCTGCCTTTTGGCGGTGTGGGAAATTCCGGAATGGGAAACTATCATGGGAAATATAGCTTTTATACATTTACCCATGAACGCAGCGTATATACAAAACCGGCCAGATTGAATCTGACAGTAGGATATCCGCCATATAAGAGGTGGAAGGAAAAGCTGTTGTATAGGATATTTCATTAAGTCTGCAATAAAAATACGTCTTGTAAAAGAGGAGGGCCTCTAAATACAAGGCGTATTTTTTGTGGATTATTCGCTGTAGTTCCTTTCTATATTAAAGAATGTGCTTTTTTAGAATGGGTAGTGAATGTCAAAATGAATTTATATTACAATATATAAATTAGAAAAATACAAGGAGAATAAAAAATGAAAAAAAGTGATAATAAAGATATTAATTTAGAATGTGAGAAAATCATGCGTTAGTTTTTCTTATAGAGGATTTAGAGTTTGATGAAGAAAAAGTGTACAAGCTCTTAGAAGAATATATAGAAGAGCAATTAGATGATTCTGTATACATTTCTAATAGTAGATACATAGGGTTAAGTTTTTTTGATTATAAAAATGAAAGGTTTACATTTCGCTTTGCTGATTATAAAGAGAGTATAAAACTGGTAAATACAGGTGACAGCATGTATACGCGAAGTCATAATACTACGATGCTTGTTAGAGAACAAGTGGATATAGAGAAGCAAATTCAAGCAGCTGTAAATTTTGTCCTTAATGATAAATATAATTAGATTAGTAATTTAAAATAATATATTGACAAATATATATAACTAGTGTACTATCTAACTATATCACTAGAACATCTATCCGAAGAATATTTACTCTGTGATCCAGGAGGATGTGACAGTACAAAGGAGGGTGACATGGATTATAATACAGAGATGCCGATTTATTTACAGGTTATAAAAGATTTGAAGAAAAAGATGGTGCAGGGACAGTTAAAGCCCGGAGACAAAATGCCTTCCAACCGAGAACTCGCGGTACTGTATAAGATTAATCAGAATACGGCAGCAAGAATCTATCGGGAAATGGAGACGGCCGGATATTGTTTTACAAGGAGAGGAATAGGAACATTTGTCGTGGAGGAGCAGGAAATGTTTGGGACAATTAAGCAGGAAATGGCAGAGGAGCTTTTAAAAAATTTTATGAGAGAAATGAAGGATCTGGGATACCAAAAAGATGATATTATTTTCCAGGTTGCAGATTATAAGGAGGAAGAGTAATGATTTTACAATGCATAGGACTGAATAAATCGTTTGGAAATAAAAAAGCAGTGAACGATTTTAACATGAAACTTTCAGAAGGAAAAGTATATGGCCTTCTGGGAGAAAATGGAAGTGGGAAAACAACATGGATGAAAATGGTGGCGGGGCTTACGAAGCCGACATCAGGAGAAATTATTTATAAAGAGGCGCCGTGGAATTATAAAGATAAAAGCGAGATTGCATATATGTCTACTGAGCCGTTTTTTTATGATTTTATGAGCATTAAAGACGTAGCAAGGTATTATGCAGATTTCTTTGAAGACTTTGATACAGAAAAATTCCAAAAGATGACGGACAAAGTGGGACTTGAGGAGTCAATGAAAATAAAGACGCTTTCTACAGGAATGACAGCAAAACTGAAGGTTGTAGCTACACTTTCGCGCAGCGCTTCTTTGTTCCTGCTGGATGAACCGCTTAATGGAATTGACTTCAAGGCGCGGGAGGAGATCATTTCTATAATTCTGGATGAAGCAGACAGCAAAAATTGTTTCGTGATTTCTACCCATCTGATAAACGAGATAGAAAGCTTTATTGACGAGGCTGTTTTTGTAAAAAACGGACAACTGATTCTCCAGACAGAGACAGAAAAGGAACGTATGCAAAACGGAAAATCTATTGCAGATATTTACATGGAGATTATGTAGGAGGGGTAAGACATGGGTAAAATTATAAAATATGAGTGGAGAAAACAGCGCACAGCACGGCTGATTATATTGTTCGGACTGGCGGTGTGCCTGCTTGCATTTTTGGCAGGGATTATTTTGAAAAAGGATACAACAGTGGCGCTGAGTATTGGAATTATGTTTGCGGGAGCATTTTTGGTGATTTTTTATACAGGAATAGAAAGCCTTCTTGTATTTAACAGAGATTTGCGGACAAAACAAAGCCATATGCTGTGGATGATTCCGAAATCGGTATGGGAAATTTTAGGTGGTAAATTTATAGCTGCGATTTTACAGATGTTTTTCGTATTTGCGGCATTTACAGTGGCAGGCTGTATCTGTTTTACTGTCGGAATGATGAAGGTCGGGGGTATAAAGATGTTATTTGATGCGGCAAAGCAGTTGGCAGACGCGATATTACTTGGAGGCGTGGACTGGAAATGGTTTTTAATAGTTATGCTTTTTATGTTTGTCGCGTGGGCGGAGATTATCATGATCGGATTCTGGCGATCATTATATCCAGGACACTTTTCTTGAATTCTAAATTTGCAGGGCTGTTTTCCGTTATTCTGTTTTTTGTTATCAACTGGATCGTAGAAAAAGGCTATTCGTTGATATGTGATTTGTTCCATGTATCCGCACTGGAAATACAGATATGGGATTTTGTATATTATGCGGTAGTAGGTATTGTACTTTTTGTGGTATCGGGAGTGCTTGCCGATAAAAAGTTAAGTGTATAAATAGATTTAAAAATCAGGAAATAGAACTGCCATGTCTTCCGGCAGGGGTGCGGTAAAGCGCATGGTTTCCTTTGTAATCGGATGTACAAATGTAAGACGCCAGGAGTGAAGTGCCTGGCGTTTTATATATTCCATATCTGGATTATATAGATAATCTCCGATAAGCGGGAATCCCAGATGCTTCATGTGCACTCTTATCTGGTGTGTGCGTCCGGTTTCAAGCTGAAGCCGGATAAGGCTGTGCGTGTCTTTTTCGTTTAGAGCTCTCTCCTGCACAGTTTTATAATGAGTAACAGCTCGTTCTCCATGCTCAAAGTCAACCATGCGCTCTACAATCGATATGCCTTTTCTGGCAAGGGGAGCCTGAATTGTGCCTTCAGAAGGTGTAACGTGTCCCCTTACAATAGCGAGGTATTCTCTGCAGATTTCATGGCGCTGTGTCATAGCTGAGAGAAGATTGGAACTAAGCATATGCTTGGCAATGACAGTTAAGCCGGATGTGTCCCGATCCAGACGGTTCGTGCATCGGAAGATAAAGGGTTTATTCTGTTCCTTATAGTACCATGCGAGTGCATTTGCAAGAGAATTACAATAGTTGTTCAAAGAAGGGTGCACAGGCATTTTGGCAGGTTTATTGACAACAAGGATATCTTCATCTTCATAGACAATGCTAAGCGGCATGTAAACAGGTGGAATCTTCTGAGAAGAATGGATTTCCTGTATGTGTACCACGAGCGTGTCGCCTGTATAAACGCGCTGATTCAGATGGAACCACTGCCCGTTTACGAGGATACTTTCAGGCATTTTCTTTAAATCCGTCAGATTTTGTCGGGAGTATCCTTGCTTTCTTAAAAACTGCTCAATGCGGAGATTATTTTCATTTTCTTTTATTTGATAAATTAATGTACGGTTCATGGAACAATCATAAGGCGGGGAGTAAAGATTGTCAAGGAAAAGGAAGGTTCTAAAAATTATAAGTAATCAGCCATACAGTGGCGGCAGCCACGATAAGCACGTAGTGCGGTTTTACGAATGGCGCGGGCTGAACTGTTACATTTTTATATCTTTTTTTCTCTTTTCCCCACTATTTTAAACAACGTGTCCATGATGAAAATCGCCAGAGCAATCACCCCTGCGATCTCTAATGTCTGGAGCAAGTAATATCCACTTTTTTCACTGTCATTCTGAATCAAATAATATGCAGTCCTGTACATTCCAGCTCCAGGAACCGTAGGAAGAATCCCTGCAATTAAAAATACGGTAACTGGCTCTTTAAATATACGTGCAAACAAATGTGCCAAAAACGCGATAGCTAATACAGACAAAAAGGAAGAAAATACGACGCCCAGTTCATTTTTTGTTCCCAGCAGATACACAAAGCCGCCTACCGCGCCAACTACCCCTGCATGAATCAAATAGGATTTCGGAGTTTCCAGCAATATCGCAAATGCCGTAACCGAGAAAAAGCATCCCGCCACACCAATGATCAGACTCATCACCGTACACCTCCTGCTATAATCACTCCTGCAATCCACATGCCAGCTCCAGCACCGATAGCGATCCCTGCGGCTGTCAGAAATGCTTCTAGCACTCTTGCATTTCCAGACATGTAGTCTCCCTGTAAAATATCTCGGACAGCATTTGTGATTGCCACCCCCGGCACAAGCGGCATAATTGCACTGATAATTACAATGTCCAAATCCACACCCGATATTTTGGCACCTAAGAGAAACACTGCCGCTGCGACCATGAAGGACGATACTGTATCTAATATAAATCCATTTACATTCCACCGTTTGCCCACAGTGATAATCAGCGCCAGCAAAGCTCCCATCGCCGCAGACAGAAGTATCTCCGGCATCTGTCCCCCAAACAGGGGCGCAAATCCCGCCGGAATAATCAGTGTCGCCAGATTATAAATACCTGTTTTATACTGCTTCTTCTGAATACCGCCAAGTCGTTCATACGCCTCTTTCAACGGCATTTCCCCCGCACAGTATTTTCGTGAAATATCATTCACCTGCATAATCCGGTTCAAATTTGTACCAGAATTTTTTACCCGCCGCATCATTGTAACCGGTTCTATATCAGGATTATCAATTGTAGCCAGAATCCCCGTTCTAAACACAAGCGCCTCTGCCGTCTTTGTATGAGCTGTCTTGAGTATATGATTCATGGTATCTTCTACCCGATATGTCTCTGCTCCGCTTAACAGCATCAGTTCCCCCGCCAGGACCGCTGTACGGATAACAAGCTTATAATCCATTGGCACACCCCCTTAGATGAAATTAGAATGCACTTTCCACCGTCACATCATAACACAGAAACGCATTTTGGTAAATCTCCTCTGTTCCTTCCGGCACTGTTATTGTAATTCCCGTTCCGTTTCCTTCTCCAAATATGGAGGCTCCAATTTCTACTATTCCACATAATCTCATGTCGATTTTGGTAAGAGAGGTATGAAAGAAGGAATAATCTTCAAATCTCGTTACTGTCTCCGGAACAATATATGTTTCTATTCTTCCACTCGGAAATGCAACAATACAGCTCAAATCAGATGTGACTAAAACTCCATCCAGACTTGCATAGCTTTCATTTCCAGGTGCTGTCTCTATCCATTCCAGCTCATTTAATCCGATAAATGCGCCAGCCTCAATATTCGTGATATTTTCCGGAATATACATTTCTATTGCTCCCGCAGAAATATCGGCAAACGCACCTTTTCTGATTCCATTTACATTTTCTTGTGGAAGGCTGAGAAGATAACCGTCGTAAAGAATCTCCGTTCCTGGTTCGATTCCATAGATCATGCCAGCTTCATCTACCAGAAATCCATTCACTGAAACAACAGTTCCAGCACCGTTTTCGCCATCTGGATTTTCCAATGGAACATCGGTTTCCGGAGTAATGGGAATTTCAGGAACTATGCTCTCTTCATCTTTTTCAACTGGTACCTCCGTCACAATATCTGTTGTCACAGTTTCTTCATTTACTGGAATAGCTTCCGGCATATATGTAGCTTCAGCCGGCAAAGCAGGAGAATCTACTGCTATATCTGAATAACGATCCGCCTTTATCATTCCAGAAGCTGTACTGACTGCGGACTCCATCATCCCATACAAATCTGTAAACAGAACTTTCTCTTCTGTTATCTCTGCCTCTTTGTCTGCTTTTGCTCTGACATCTCCTTCATAGATTCCTTTCGTAAAATTTTCTGTAAACTCATGTGCCGCTAAAGAGAGAATACTCAAAAATACTGCCGTAAGAATTCCTCCCAGCAGCCGGACATACATTTCTCTTAAATTCAATCTGCTGTAAAACTTTTCACAATGTTCCATACACTTCACCTATACCTTTCCTATTCACTAAAACACCTATTAAAAATTAGCATAAGAAAAAGGAATGCCGCAATCATTTGCAACATTCCTTTGCACAAAATTCATCTCTTCTAAATCTCTGGTCTGCTTTGGAATTATATATGAATTTCTGCCTTCATTCCAAGTGCCTCTTCATTTTTCTTAAGCAGAGGGGAAATTACATTCTTTAGATACGCTTCCACCTGCTCTTTTGCCCGCCCTATATATTTGGATGGCTCCATTGTCTTTTTCAGTTCTTCCAGAGTCATATTAAACGCCGGATCCTCTGCAATCAATTCGAGTAAATTGTTCTCCTCTCCCTTTTCTTTTACATTTCTGCCGGCTTCCATGGAAAGTTCACGGATTCTTTCATGCAATTCCTGTCTGTCGCCTCCTGCTTTCACCGCATCCATCATAATATTTTCTGTCGCCATAAACGGCAGCTCCGACATAAGACGTTTTTCAATTACCTTCGGATATACAACAAGTCCATCCACTACATTCATACATAAATCTAAAATCCCATCCACCGCAAGAAAGCCTTCCGGTATACTTAACCGTTTATTCGCGGAATCATCCAGCGTTCTCTCAAACCACTGCGTTGCAGATGTAATAGCAGGATTCAACGCATCAATCATAACATAGCGCGACAAAGATGCAATTCTTTCACTGCGCATAGGATTTCTCTTATAAGCCATCGCTGAAGAACCAATCTGCGTTTTTTCAAATGGTTCCTCAATTTCCTTTAAATGCTGCAGCAGACGGATGTCATTTGAAAACTTATGGGCGCTGGCTGCAATCCCCGCCAGCACGTTTAATACTCTTGTATCCACTTTTCGGGAATAGGTCTGTCCAGATACCGGATAGCATGCCTTAAATCCCATTTTTTCTGCGATCATTGGATCGATCTTGTCTATTGTCTCTTGATCTCCGTCAAAAAGCTCCAAAAAACTTGCCTGGGTACCTGTAGTACCTTTCGAACCCAGCATTTTCAAGCTGCTAAGTACATAATCCAGATCTTCTAGATCCATTTCAAACTCCTGCAGCCAAAGTGTTGCCCTCTTTCCCACCGTTGTAGGCTGTGCAGGCTGAAAGTGCGTAAAGGCAAGCGTCGGCTGGCTCTTCTGAGCATCCGCAAATTTTGCCAGTTCCGCAATTACATTCAATAATTTTTTTCTCACCAGCTTTAATGCCTCAGACATAATAATGATGTCTGTGTTATCGCCTACGTAGCAGGAGGTCGCTCCGAGGTGGATAATCCCCTTTGCCTTAGGACACTGTACACCATAGGCATATACATGTGACATCACGTCGTGACGCACAACCCTTTCCCGTTCTTTCGCCACGTCATAGTTAATGTCCTCGGCATGCTCTTTCAATTCTTCTATCTGTTCTTCTGTAATATTTAATCCCAGCTCTTTCTCTGTTTCCGCCAGAGCTATCCACAGTCTTCTCCATGTCTTAAACTTCTTATCCGGAGAGAAAATATATTGCATCTCTCTGCTGGCGTAACGCTCTGACAGAGGACTTGCATAACGTTCATTACT
>ERZ857801.2387-NODE-2387-length-15973-cov-9.131800_pt1 | contig 15973 bp, 11 predicted proteins | sample MGYA00519762_ERZ857801 | MGnify/ENA primary metagenome ERZ857801 (study PRJEB31778, sample SAMEA3449368) | human gut metagenome | biome: human gut; feature: human-associated habitat; material: faeces | place: United Kingdom | collected 2010/2012 ...
TAATAACAATCAATAGCTGGAATGAGTGGACCGAAACCAGTTATCTGATGCCTTGTAATGTATTTGGATATGGTTATTTAGAGGCGGTTAAAAATGTATTTGTTGAATCTAATTAATGAATTATCGAATGAGAATTAAATATTGGACAAGATTTGTAGTTCTACTTATTCTTGCATGCGTTAATGTGCAATGTGATTATAGTGTAAGGTCTACAGGAGAGGCCTTAGAAGAAGGATTTAAATCACCACCCCAAAGTGCAAATCCGGGAGTCTACTGGTATTTTATGGATGGAAACCTTTCGAAAGAAGGGATAACGAAAGATTTGGAATCAATGGCCCGGGTGGGAATTTCGCATGCAATTTTTCTAGAAGTAAATGCTGGAGTTCCTCGTGGAAAAGTAGATATGCTCAGCTCGGAATGGATGGATATATTTAAACATATGGTTTCAGAGAGTGAAAGGTTAGGGATACGTTTATCTATAGCAACTGGACCGGGATGGGCTGGGACTGGTGGACCATGGGTGAAAATAGAAGAAGCTATGCAGCATTTGGTTGCCAGTACAGTTACAGTAGAAGGATCTGATATAACCGATGTGGTTCTTCCTAAGCCTGTAGCAAGAAAACGTTTCTATGGCGATTTTGTGTTTACACCGGACCAAAGAAAGGATTGGGAGGATTTTTATGAAGATGTTGCGGTTTTAGCATTTCCTACTCCGAAAGGGAACGAAAGGATTGGTGATGCAGATGAAAAGTCTCTTTATGGAAGACATCCTTATAGTTCCATGTTTGGAGTAAAACAATTTTTATCTACATCTGCATCTTACCCACCAGCGGAGGGTTCAATTGTGAATCCTGTAGACATAATAGATCTTACATCCAGACTGAAAGCAGATGGTTCTATTGAAGGAAAACTTCCGGCAGGGAAATGGACTATAATGAGATTTGGAGTGCGTAATACCGGTGCTGTTACAAGTCCAGCTCCGTTGCCAGGATTAGGTTTTGAAACGGATAAAATGGATACGACAGCAATCTCTCATCATTTGAATAATTTTGTAGGAGAAATTTTCCGTCATGCAGGTTTCCAGAAAAGAACTCCGCAGTCTCCTTATGGAGGTTTGGCTATGCTTCATTTTGATAGTTGGGAGATGGGATCGCAGAATTGGACATCTAAATTCCGTGAAGAATTCAAACAACGAAGAAAATATGATCCGCAACCTTTTTATCCTGCTTATACAGGTATTATTGTAGGTAGTCGTGAGTTAACTGAAAGGTTCTTGTGGGATTTGCGTAAAACAATACAAGAACTGATATTGGAAAATCATATTGAATACATTAGAGAATATGCTCATGAACGTGGGTTGGAACTTTCGATAGAACCTTATGATATGACTCCAGTCGCTGATTTGGAACTGGCTGCAGCGGCAGATGTCCCTATGTGTGAGTTCTGGAGAGCCGGATTTGGATTTAATACGACTTTCAGCTTGATAGAGGCGACTTCTGCTGCACATATTAAAGCTCAACCCGTTGTTCCGGCTGAAAGTTTTACTGCTCTTAGTGATGGTTGGGATTTATATCCCGGTTTGTTGAAGAACCAAACAGATTGGGCTTTAGCGGCGGGTGTTAATCGACTGATGTTCCATACATTTGTACATCAATGTTTTCCTGATAGTGTAAAACCGGGAATGACAATGGGGGGAATTGGTGTTCAATGGAATCGTAATCAAACCTGGTGGGAGATGAGTAAGGCTTATCATGACTATCTTTCCCGTTCTCAGTTTTTATTACAACAAGGACATACTGTTTCTGATATTCTTTATCTCTGTCCGGAAGGAAATCCTCATGTTTTTAAAGCTCCGACCTCCGCTTATAGTAAACCGGATTCTGCGTATGATGTGCTTTATATTCATGCGGATGAGACTTTTGAAAGAAGACCGGCATCAGAAAATCAGGATATAAATATTCTTCCGGATAAGAAGGGATATGCTTTTGATGCATGTCCGCCTAGTCTTTTGTATACAGCCATAGTGAAAAACGGTCAGATAGTATTTCCTGGTGGAGCTGAGTATCGTCTGCTGGTATTACCTAATTGGGAGACAATGACACCGGAGATGCTCAAAAAAATAAAAGAGTTGGTAATGGATGGAGCTACAATTGTAGGTATACCACCGGAAAAGTCTCCCAGTTTACAAAATTATCCTCAGTGTGATAATGAGGTTAAAACATTAGTAGAAGATATTTGGGGGAAAGAAGGAATGCCAGCAACAGTCGGAAAAAGAGCCGTTGGAAAAGGACAGGTTATTTGGGGGCAAGATCTTATAAAAAATCAGGATAATTCTTATCCGGCTTATGACTGTATAGCAGGTTTACTTTCAGAGATGGATATTCCGGAAGATTTTATCTCTAACGGATGTTTACGATATACACATCGTACAAAGAACGGATGCGATATTTATTTTGTCTCCAATCGTTCTGGCAAACCGGTTCAAACTGACTGTATTTTTCGTGTAGATAATAGAATTCCAGAGTTATGGGATGCCTTAACCGGTGAAATCAGGGAACTTAAATCTTTCTCGGCAGACAATGGACAAACTACTGTTCCAATGCAGTTTGATACGGATCAGAGCTTTTTTGTAGTATTCCGTAAAGATAGTAATGGCGTCCCCTCTTCTGGGGAAAATAATTTTCCTTTATTTACAACAGTTCAAATTCTCGATAGACCGTGGTCTGTTTCATTTGAACCGAGTATGGGAGGTCCGGGAAAGGTTATGTTTGAAAAATTGACCGACTGGAGTACAAATGAGAATGATAGTATTAGGTATTATTCCGGTATTGGTATATATTCTCAAACTTTTGATATGAGAAAGACTTCTGGTAAACAATTTTATCTTGATTTGGGAGAAGTCAATGTTATCGCTAAAGTTTGGCTTAATGGAAAAGAAGTTGGAACAGTTTGGACATATCCGTGGCAACTTGATATTAGTAAATATGTCAAGCCAGGGGAAAATCAATTAAAAATAGAAGTTGTTAATCCTTGGGTTAATAGACTGATAGGAGATAAGATATTTTCTGATAAAGGTATGGGAAAACTGTATACAAAGACGACTTATCAACCTTATAACGCTACGTCACCCTTGTTAAAATCAGGTTTGCTTGGACCTGTGAGAATTTTAGAAGTAGTAAAAGAGGTTTTATAAGTAGTCGAAAAATATTTTGTAAAAACATATTGTATTATTAAAAAAGTAAAGGATATGAAAAATCAATTGTCTTTGTTATTTGCATTTTTATGTTGTTCAATTTTTGCCTTTGGAGAAGGGAAAAAGCAACAGTATGATGTCGCAGCTTATATTTGGCCGGCTTATCATGATGATCCTCGTTTTAAAGAAATTAATATTTTCCCAGAAGGAAAGGGGGAGTGGGAGGCTATATATAAAGCTAAACCAAAATTTGAAGGGCATCGGCAACCCAGAGTCCCTTTATGGGGATATTTGGACGAGGCAGATCCGAAAGTTCAGGAGAAAAAGATTAATACAGCTTTGAAATATGGTGTTAATACGTTTATCTTTGACTGGTATTGGTATGATGATAAACCTTTTTTGGAAAGAGTATTGAACGAAGGTTTCCTGAAAGCCCGAAATAATGAAAAAATGAAGTTCTATTTGATGTGGGCAAATCATACGCAAACTGGTTATTTAGATCCTAATGAACCAGATAAAAGTAAAGTGTTCTGGAAAGGAGAAGTGGATTTTGATATTTTCGATCGTTTTACCGATCATGTTATCAAAGACTATTTTATGAGACCTAATTATTATAAAATAGATGGAATGCCTGTGTTTGCCATTTATGAATTGAGTACATTCATTAATGGTTTGGGAGGTATGGAAGAGGCAAAGAAGGCCTTAGATCATTTTAGAAACAAATGTGTAAAAGCAGGTTTGAAAGGAGTTCATTTGCAGGCAATTTTGTGGCATGCTCTTCCTTCGACATTATCAGGAGTTCCAGGTGATAAGTCAGACACTCAGGAGAATACAGTCAAATATTTAGGTTTTAACAGTTTAACAAATTATCAATGGGTTCATTTTGTTTCGATGAATCAGGATTATGCTTCATGGGGAGAAAAAGCAGTTTCTAAATATAAAGAGTTTAGTGAAAGCTTCTCTATTCCTTATTTTCCGCATGTTTCTATTGATTGGGATAATAATCCTCGCTTCCCCGGTGGTCCTCAACCTGCTGTATCAAATGTTACACCTCAGAAATTTGAGAAATTCTTGTATAAAGCAAAAGAGTTTATAGATAAACATCCGAATCAAACTCCCTTGGTAACAATCAATGCTTGGAATGAATGGGGAGAAGGAAGTTACTTGGAGCCAGATACAGAATATAAATATGGATTTTTAAAGGCCGTAAAGAAGGTTTTTAAATAGTGTTAATTCAAAATAAAACAAGTTGCTTGTCATTGATAAAACGAATATCAATGGCAGGCTTCTTTTCTAAGAAACAGTATGTGGCTATATATAGCAGATACATTGTTTGATTTTTGTATCAAATTAGCTTAAATAATAAATAATATCATGGAAAAAAGAATTGTTTCAGTTGGTTTAGTTGGATTTGGATTAGATACATATTGGACTCAATTTGAAGGTTTATATGAACGCTTGTGTGGTTACCAAGATCAGATAGCTAATTTAATGGAAAATACGAATGTTCGGGTTGTGAATGTCGGTATTGTTGATAATCCGGTGACTGCAAGAAAATGCGCTGATTCTCTGCAAAAAGAAGGTATCTCTTTATTATTCCTCTATATCTCTACTTATGCATTGTCTTCAACTGTGCTTCCTTTGGTTATGCAACTGAAGGTTCCTGTCGTATTGTTGAATGTTCAACCTGAAGCCGCCATACGTTACGATTATTTGAATGGATTGGGGGATCGTGGTAAGATGACAGGTGAATGGTTAGCTTATTGCCAAGCTTGTTCGGTTCCAGAGTTTGCAGGAGTGTTTAATCGTGCGGGAATCTCATATGACATTATTTCAGGTTATTTAGGAGAACCATATGTTTGTGATCAAATCAATAATTGGTTGAAAGCGGTTATTGTGGTTGAAGGGTTACGCATGAATCGAATGGGGATTTTAGGCCATTATTATGGTGGAATGTTGGATGTGTATACGGACGTAACGCAGCAATCCTTTACTTTTGGTACACATATCGAAATGTTGGAAATGTGTGAGCTAAAAGCGTATCGTGATCAAGTGACATCAGACGAGTTAGAAACAAAAATTCAAGAATTAAGACAATGCTTTGATGTTGTGTCAGAGTGTGAAACTTATGAATTGGAGCGGGCGGCTAAAACCTCTGTCGCTTTGGATAAGTTAGTCACCAACCATCAATTGGGGGCTTTGGCATACTATTATGAGGGATATCAAGGTAATTCATATGAAAATATGATTACCTCTTTTATAGCAGGTTGTACGCTTTTGACAGGAAAAGGCATTCCGGTAGCAGGTGAATGTGAAGTTAAAAATGTACAAGCTATGAAGATATTATCATTGTTGGGTGCTGGCGGTTCTTTTTCTGAATTTTATGCGATAGATTTTAATGATGATGTAGTTCTGTTAGGCCATGATGGTCCTGCTCATTTCTTGATGTCTAATGGGCGTGTGAAACTTGTACCTCTTCCTGTGTATCATGGTAAACCGGGTAAAGGATTATCTATACAAATGACAGTGAAGACAGGTCCTGTTACTTTATTATCTGTATGTGAAGGTAAAGACGGCGTTTATTTTCTTGTTTCAGAAGGTTATTCGGAAGATGGGCCAGTCCTGCAAATTGGAAATACAAATAGTCGCTATCGTTTCTCTTGTGGCGCTCGCAATTTTATTGATGCATGGAGTAAGGCTGCCCCTTCGCATCATTGTGCGATAGGAGTTGGTCATTGGGCTAAACATTTGGAAAAGATTGCTTTTTTGTTGAAAATCCCGATGGTGGTAATTTCGTGAATGTCAAAGGAATTGTCTTCTTCAGCCGTAAACCGTCTCTGGGGTTAATCCTCACTTGGTTACGGCTGAAGGGAATGGATAAATCCTCAATAATTAAACCCGAAATGCCAAAGTGGAATAATGTTTTTGTGGCCGTATTCGATGTCGTCTTTTACGATGTAGGCGTTATTTATTCCTTGTATTTGTTTCTGTTGTTTGTTGGGGCCGCCTACTTCGAAGGTATAGGGGCCGATTGTGAAGTCTGATTTGTCGGAGGCAAAGACTTCGTTGTTTACTTTCATTTGAGAAAGGAAAAATGTTTCCCGGATGTTTCCGGTCTCCGGGGTGCTGTCGGAGAGTGCATAGGCTAAGTTGGTGTTGTCCAGGTAGGTCTTTTCTACTTTCCCTAACTGCCGGATACCTTCTGTAGTTCCTCTAAGCTGGGATACGATGCCGGCCTTTTCCAAATAAAAGAGGAAATCTGCCACTTGGTTACGATGCAGGTCTATCATCTGCCCGATTTTGGAGAAGTTGGGTTTGAAAGGTACGCTTTGTGCAATGACGTAGAGCAGTTGTTTGATTTTCTTTGTGGAAGCGACGTTCAGTTTGGCATAAGCCGGAATGTCGTTTTCGATGGTTAGGGTGATCACGTTGCGCAAACGTATGTCATAGCCCGGGTCGTTGAAGAAAGGATAATATCCACTCTTCAGATATTCTTTGAACAGCACCAACGGACGTTCCGTTCCCGGCAGTTCTACCTTATGTTCCAGTATCTCCGGTAAGGAATAGGCTGGTAGTCGGATTGCTTTTGCCAGTATGAGATATTCGCGGAAAGAGAGTCCAGGCAGGTAGTAGCTGAGTGCCCGACGACTCAGGTCCGCGTTCCCTTTGTAGATATCCAAAATGGAAGAGCCGGTAAATACTACATGGAAATCGGGATAATAGTCATAAATCATTTTCAGTTCTTTTGACCAGTCTTGATATTTGTGTACTTCGTCGATAAACAGGTGCTTTCCGCCGTTCTTGTAGAAATCTGAGGCCAGGTCGAATAGGCGATGTTCAGTGAAATACAGATCGTCGGCATTGACAAAAAGCGTATCATCTATGTCGTGGTATAGTTTGATGTGTTGTAACAGCATAGTCGTTTTACCGACACCTCTGGGACCGACTATGCCCAACATACGGGAAGACCAGTCGATTCGGTCATGCAGGTATCTGACATAAGACGTATCGGTTAGTTTGAGCAATCTCCTGAAAAGTTCTATAAGCTGTTCCATATCCTGTCCGTTTGAATAGTTAGTATGGGCAAATGTACGAAAACTGCTGAATTAAATCAGCAGTTTCTTTGTGGAATTGCTGATTTAATTCAGCAATTTGTAATCGGATAAATCCTCAATGGTCAACCCCGACACTTGCCGGCGTGTTTGGCGGGGTGTTATTTGTCGTGTTTCAACTTCCCGACAAATAGCAGATTGTTGTCGTTTTCATGCAGGGTTGCTACCAGTTCTTTCAGTTTGGTTTTGTCGCGGTCGGGACATTTGCCGGAGACGAGATGGGCTTCGATCATTTCCTGAAGTACGGCCGGTTCGACGTTGAAAATGAATCGGCCCTTGTTGAAGCGGCTGTTAGGGTTGGGGATCGGGAGATTCCCGTAGAAGTCGTTGACCAGGCGGTATTGGGAAGACGACATTTTCTTCTTGTCCACCCATATGTTTCCTCCGGGCATGACCCGCCCTTTGTCCCAAGTGTAGTAGTGGACGAGGACATGGTCAGCAGAGAAATTTTCCGTCCTTGCCGTATAGCTTCACTACGTTGGATTCCTGCCGTACGCAAATATAGTTGTCGCTCACCTCAATCCACCAGGCGTTGAACAGGGCCTCGTCGGTGGTCTCGAAACGCACGATCCGGCAGTCTTCCACCAGTTCGCTCAATGGAATATCGACCGTATCGCCGGCCGTTTTCAGGTCGCAGATGTAAAGCGGGCCGTCCGGGCTTTCGATTATCCTGACACTGCCGTCGTTTGTCACCAACGATCTCGGAGAGGATGAATTACAACCAGCAAAGCTTGCCAAAAAGAAAACGAGAATCGAAAGGTGTGCTTTTGTTTTCATATTCACGTATGATTTAAGTGATATAAAAACAAAAGTATGGATAATCCGCAGATACGAACTATCCATACTTGTATAATAATTAGGCAATTAATCTAAATTAACGGATGAACAAAAGCTCCCTGTATTTCGGCAACGGCCACATTTGGTTGTCGACCATCAGTTCCAAGTCGTCGATATGCTTGCGGATTTCGTCCAGGTAAGGAGCGACGGTATCGTGGTAGGCAATCGCTTTGGTGCGAAAATCCGTGATACGGTTTGCTTTCTTGCGGGCTTCCACCATCTCGTCTACCATGCGGGTGACGGAACAGATGTGTCCGGCAATCTTGCGGACCAGTCGACGGGGTTCTTCCGACATATCGTCATATTCCGGCTCTCCGCCGAACGTCTCTTTCAGTTTGGCGATGTTGTCCAGGAGCAGCGATTGGTAGCGGACGGCAACCGGGATGATATGGTTGAGCGAGAGGTCGCCCAGGACACGGGCTTCGATCTGTACTTTTTTGATATAGATTTCCCATTTCACTTCGTTGCGGGCTTCCAGTTCCTTTTCGCTCAGTACGCCGGTTTCCTTGAACATCCGGATGACTTCAGGTTTCAGGTAAGCATCGTATTGCAACGGAACGCTGTTCTCGCAATCCAGGCCGCGGCGGGCAGCTTCTTCCTTCCATTCGTCGCCGTAGCCGTTCCCGTCGAAACGGATCGGTTTGGATTCCTTGATATAGGCTTTCAGCACTTCGAAGATGGCGGCCTCCTTGCTCTTACCTTCGGCACGCAAGGCTTCGACATCCTGTTTGAACTGGCGGAGCTGGTAGGCTACGGCAGAGTTCAGTGCCAACATCGCTGAACCGCAGTTGGCCGACGATCCCAATGCACGGAATTCGAAACGGTTTCCGGTGAAAGCAAAAGGAGAGGTGCGGTTACGGTCCGTATTGTCTAACAGCAGTTCGGGGATCTGTCCGAAGCCGAGGTGCAGGCGTTTCTTGTCGTCCACCTCGATAGCGTCTTCGATGGAACAGTTCTCGAACTTGTCCAGAATTTCGGTGATCTGTGTTCCTAAGAAGGATGAGATGATGGCGGGAGGCGCTTCGTTGGCGCCCAGGCGGTGCGCGTTGGTAGCCGAAGCGATACTGGCTTTCAGCAAGGCGTTGTATTTATAAACGGCCATCAGCGAGTTGACCACGAATGTGATGAAACGCAGGTTGTCTTCCCGGTCCTTTCCCGGAGAGAAGAGGTTGATGCCCGTATCGGTTCCCATCGACCAGTTGCAGTGCTTGCCCGAACCGTTCACACCCATAAAAGGCTTTTCGTGGAGCAGCACGCGGAAGTTGTGGCGGCGGGAAACACGTTTCATCACCGACATCAACAACTGGTTATGGTCGTTGGCGAGGTTGCATTCCTCGTAAATAGGCGCTAGCTCGAACTGGTTCGGGGCAACCTCGTTATGGCGTGTCTTGACCGGGATGCCCAACTTGTAGCATTCAGTTTCCAGGTCTTTCATAAACTCCTGTACACGGGAGGGAATGGCTCCGAAATAGTGGTCGTCCAATTGCTGGTTCTTCGCGCTTTCGTGTCCTAAGAGAGTACGTTCCGTCAGCGACAGGTCGGGACGGGCGGAATAGAGGTCTTCGTCTACCAGGAAATACTCCTGTTCCCACCCTAAATAGGTGATGACTTTGCTCACATCTTCGTTGAAATAATTGCAGACGTCTTTGGCCGCCCTGTTCAGGGCTTCGATGGAACGGATCAGCGGGGTCTTGTAGTCCAGTGCTTCACCGGTATAGGCGATGAATACGGTCGGGATACACAAGGTGTCGTCTACGATAAACGCAGGTGAGGAGGGGTCCCAGGCCGAATAGCCGCGGGCTTCGAACGTGTTGCGCAATCCGCCGTTGGGGAAGCTGGATGCGTCCGGCTCCTGTTGTGCGAGCAGCTTGCCGCTGAATTCTTCGATCATGCCACCGCCGCCGTCATGTTCGACGAATGCGTCGTGCTTTTCGGCTGTCCCGTCGGTAAGAGGCTGGAACCAGTGTGTGTAATGTGTGACTCCTTTTTCCAGTGCCCACATGCGCATGCCGGCAGCCACATGATTGGCTATTTCGCGGTCGATAGGGGTTCCGTTGTCGATGGCATGGGTCAGGGCTTTGTAGGTTTCCTTGGAGAGATACTTTTGCATTGCCTTCCGGTTGAAGACGTTCTCACCATAATATTCGGATACTTTCTGATTGGGAGTAATGGCTTCCACGGCCTTTCGGTTGGATGCTTTCTCCACTGCATTGAAGCGTGAGATTGACATACAGATTGTTTTTATGTTATACCGGCTGCAAAGATACATGCAATTCTCCATGAATGCTTTCATCCGGTAGTTAAAAATAGATGAGTAGGAAACGATTTGTCCCGGCGCATCCCGTTCAGCAATGCACCAGCTTCTCTAAAGCTATGCATTAGGTTGCGTAACCCATAGCTTTAGCCTTCATAAAGCATAGCTTTACGGTAGCCTTTTTGGGGTGTCTGTCCTTTCGAATGAGGGCGTAAATGAAGATTCAAACATTTCATCGCGTGGGATAAATAAAAAAGGTGTATTAAGAAATGCTATTATTGATTATCAGTGATTTATGGTGATAGGTGATAGGTAAACCCCCGTTTCTGTAAAAGTTTAGGAAAAATGAATTAAAAAACGCCGCCTTTAAGGTGACGTTTTTTAATTCAAACTCAGAAAAGTTTTACAAAAAGGCCTTTTCACCTATCACCTATCACCCGATCAGAACAAACTCCAGGCTACTGTCAATCCTGCCATGACGATCGCTACCATGCTCATCAGCTTGATCAGGATGTTGAGGCTGGGACCGGAGGTGTCTTTGAACGGGTCGCCGACCGTATCGCCTACGACTGTCGCCTTATGGGCTTCGCTGCCCTTGCCGCCGTGGTTTCCTTCTTCGATATGTTTCTTGGCGTTGTCCCAGGCGCCTCCCGAATTGGCCATGAAGATCGCCAGTACGAACCCGGTGCTCAGGCCGCCGATCAGCAGTCCGACCACTCCTGTCACTCCGAATATCAGACCGGTGAGGATCGGTGCGATGATGGCTAACAGGGAAGGGGTCACCATCTCATGCTGCGCCCCTTTTGTCGAGATGGCCACGCAACGGGCGTAATCGGGTTCGGCTTTTCCTGTTAGTATTCCGGGGATTTCACGGAACTGGCGGCGTACTTCCTCCACCATGTGTCCGGCTGCCCGTCCGACTGCATTCATTGTCAACCCGCAGAACATGAAAGCCATCATGGAGCCGAGGAACATCCCCGCCAACACCTTCGGGTTCATAAGTGTGACATCATAATAGATCATAAAGTCGGAGAAAGAGGCTTTTGATACCTCGATGGCTTTGCCGTCGGAAAATGTCAGGACTGTTTCGCCCAACCGGAGCAAGCCTATTTTAATCTCTTCCACATAAGAGGCCAGCAATGCCAGGCCCGTCAAGGCTGCCGAGCCGATCGCAAACCCTTTGCCTGTTGCGGCGGTCGTGTTGCCTAAGGAGTCGAGCGCATCCGTACGTTTGCGTACTTCTTTGCCCAAGCCGGACATTTCCGCATTGCCGCCGGCATTGTCGGCAATAGGCCCGTAAGCGTCCGTAGCCAAAGTGATCCCTAATGTCGAGAGCATTCCGACGGCGGCGATGCCGATGCCGTACAACCCCATCCCTACATTGTTGAAATCGAAGCCGGAAGCAAAAAGGAACGAACAGATGATCCCGGCTACTACGGCCAGTACCGGAATGGCGGTCGATAGCATGCCCAGCCCCAAGCCGGAGATAATCACCGTTGCCGGTCCGGTCAGTCCGGCCTCTGAAACCCGCTGGGTGGGCTTATAAGACTGGGAAGTATAGTATTCCGTCGATTGGCCGATCACGATCCCTACCAACAATCCGATTATGACCGAACAACTGATCCAGAACCAATTGTCCAACTCTAACAAATAAAGAATGCCGAAAGTGGAGAGGGCGATCAACACGGAACTTAGGTTTGTCCCTATGGCAAGCGCTTTCAGCAGCTCACGTATAGTCGCATTTTCCTTCGTGCGGACGGCGAAGATGCCGATGATCGACAATACGATCCCGACCGCGGCGATCAGCATCGGCGCCACGACCGCCTTGTATTGCATCTCTACGTCGCCGGACGCCACGAATGCGGCAGCACCCAATGCGGAGGTTGCCAGAATGGAACCGCAATATGATTCGTACAAATCCGCCCCCATGCCGGCCACATCTCCGACGTTGTCTCCCACATTGTCGGCAATGGTTGCCGGGTTGCGCGGGTCGTCTTCGGGGATGCCGGCTTCGACTTTGCCGACCAGGTCGGCTCCGACATCGGCCGCTTTCGTATAAATACCTCCGCCGACACGGGCGAAGAGCGCCTGGGTAGAAGCTCCCATCCCGAAGGTCAGCATGGTGGTGGTGATGATGGTCAGTTTATGTGTGGCATCCATTGCTTCCGAAGGGATGCAGATGTTTAATAGTATGTACCAGAACGAAATGTCCAGCAGTCCGAGTCCGACGACAACCAATCCCATTACGGCGCCGCTCCGGAAAGCTACCTGCAAGCCGCTATTCAAAGACGACCGGGCGGCATTGGCGGTACGGGCGGAAGCATAAGTAGCCGTCTTCATCCCTAAGAATCCGGCAAGGCCGGAGAAGAAACCGCCGGTCAGGAAAGCGATCGGAACCCATTCGTTTTGTACTCCGAATCCATACGCCATGATGGAGAACAGAACTACCAGGGTGAGAAACACCGAAGCGACAACCTTGTATTGTTGTTTCAGGTACGACATAGCCCCTTTGCGTACGTGCCGGGCTATTTTTGCCATTAACTCTGTCCCTTCACTCTCTTTCATCATTTGCCTGAAGAAGAACCAGGCAAATACCAGTGCCAGTATGGAGGCTACCGGTATGATCCAAAAAATAGGTGTAATCATAGCAATGAGATTTAAAATTAATACGAATTTAATCGTTTTGACACTTAGCGTCTTACGATCCTTTATTGTTCATCTGTAAATATAACAAAAATAAAGAAGTAGAGAAACTTTTTCGTAAATAATAATGTTTCATTCTAAAAAAAACAGCATATTTGTCACAGAATAAGAATGAAAACGCAAATGACGGAAGAAACGAACCATAAGACCTGTAAATTAGGCTTGGCTCTGAGCGGAGGAGGAGCGAAAGGTTTCGCTCATATCGGAGTTTTTAGATTACTGGAAGAATGCGGTCTGAAGCCGGATATCATCGTTGGTACGAGTGTCGGTTCGTTGATGGGGGCTTTGTTTGCCGATGGCTATACGTCCGACGAAATTAAAGAACTCTTTACCGGACGTGAGTTTTCCGAATTCGCCCAGTTGCAAATCCCGAAATCGGGATTGTTCGACAGCAAGCGGTTCCGCTATTTCCTTCGTCGTCATTTGAGGGCTAAAACGTTTGAAGAGCTGAAAACTCCTTTGGTTGTCGTGGCGACCGATCTTGACAATGGCGAGAGCCATGAGTTTCGTAGCGGCCCCATCGTAGAGGCGGTGACCGCTTCCTGTAGTATTCCGATTATCTTTAGCCCGGTCGTGATAAACGGAGTGCATTATGTTGACGGAGGTCTTTTCCATAATTTCCCGGTTTCGATCATCCGTGAAGAGTGTGAACGTATCATCGGTGTGAATGTCAGTCCCCTTGTCCCGCAAAAGTACAAGCAGACGATTTTCCATATCGCGGAACGTTCCTACCACTATATGTTCCGGGCAAACACATTGGAGGACCGCGAGATGTGCGATGTCCTGATCGAGGCGGAGGAGTTCGGTATGTATAAGACATTCGATCTGGAAAATGTGGATGAGATCGCGGGTATCGGATATGCTGCGGCGATCCGGGCATTCGAGGTCGTGATAAAAGAAAATAAATATGAAACCTTGGTGAACGCTATTATGGCAAGAAGAAACAACGCCTTGATGCCATAGTTTTTTCCGGAAGTTCCGGTGTTCACCCCAAATATTAACTAAGTTGGCAAATAACGCGATGAAACAGGCAAATAAGATGGTAATATATCAGGTCTTTCCACGTTGGTTTGGAAATATGAAATCATCCCTGGTGAAGAATGGAAGTAAAGTTGAAAACGGAGTAGGAAAGTTTTCGGACTTTACGCCGGTTGCTTTGTCCAAGATTAAGGAGTTGGGAACCACCCATATCTGGTATACCGGAGTGATCGAACATGCAACGAATACTGATTATACGGCTTACCAGATACGAAGAGACCATGCGGCAGTCGTAAAGGGGAATGCCGGCTCGCCTTATGCGATCAAAGATTATTATGATATAGACCCGGACCTGGCCGATAATGTGCCTGACCGCATGAAAGAATTCGAATCGCTGGTCAGAAGGACGCATGAAGCCGGAATGAAAGTAATCATCGATTTCGTACCTAATCATGTGGCCCGCCAGTATTATTCGGATGCCAAGATGGCATATGTGGAAGACTTGGGGCAAAAAGACAATACTTCGAAAGCTTTCGATCCTAATAATAATTTCTATTATATACCGGGGCAGACTTTGTGTCTGCAATTCGGTGCTCAGCAGGAAGATTTTGAATATAGTGAATTTCCGGCGAAAGTCACGGGGAATGATTGCTTCAGTACCTGTCCCGGACAAAACGACTGGTATGAGACGGTCAAGCTGAATTATGGTGTTGATTATGTGAACGGCCGTACCCTGCATTTTGATCCGGTTCCCAATACATGGGCGAAGATGCTGGATATCTTGCTTTTCTGGGCGGAAAAAGGGATAGACGGTTTCCGGTGCGATATGGCGGAAATGGTTCCGGTTGAATTCTGGAACTGGGTGATCCCGAAGGTGAAACAGGCTTATGATGTTTGTTTTATTGCCGAAGTTTATAATCCGGCAGAATATCGCAATTATATCTGGAACGGACATTTTGATTATTTGTATGATAAGGTCGGACTGTACGATACGGTACGGGCGGTCATGTGTAACCAGGCTCCGGCAAGCAATATCTCCGGATGCTGGCAGTCACTCGAAGGCATCCAGCATAATATGTTGAACTTCCTTGAAAACCATGACGAGCAGCGTATCGCTTCTTACTTCTTTGCCGGTGATCCGCGTCCGGGAATTCCGGGGATGATCGTGTCGGCTATGATGAATACCAATCCGGTGATGATCTACAGCGGACAGGAGTTAGGAGAGTCGGGAATGGACGATGAAGGGTTCAGCGGACGTGATGGGCGCACGACGATTTTTGATTACTGGAGTCTTGCCAGCTTGCGTAACTGGATAAACGAGGGAGCTTTCGATGGCGGCAAACTGACTGCCGAACAACGGCAGTTGCGCGAGGTGTACGCAAAGATCTTGAATATATCAAAGTCCGAACGGGTTATCACGGAAGGAGTTTTCTATGATTTGATGTATGCAAACCTGAGCAATCCGTATTTTAATTCACACCGTCAATTCGTGTTCATGCGTAAATATCAGAATGAAGTGTTGTTAGTGGTGGTCAACTTTGACAAGGCAGAGCAGACGGTACGCATCCAAATTCCTGACGAGGCATTCAAGGCACTTGATTTCGGGGACAACAAAGCTGCCGTACAGACCGATCTGATGACTGGAGAGAACTGTATCAGCACATTGACGGCTGCTTGGCCCTATCAGGTCGTTATACCTGCTTATTCCGGTCGTTTACTGAAGTTTACATATTGATTTATGATTTATGGTTTGTGATTTATGATCTGCTCTGACCGATGTGTTTGGTAATAAATCATAAATCATAAATCATAAATCATAATTGTTTTGTACCTTTGCACTCACAATTCAAATCTATTTACTTAAGATAAATATTCGGAATAATGAGTGCACAAACT
>ERZ857801.2394-NODE-2394-length-15913-cov-5.246437_pt1 | contig 15913 bp, 15 predicted proteins | sample MGYA00519762_ERZ857801 | MGnify/ENA primary metagenome ERZ857801 (study PRJEB31778, sample SAMEA3449368) | human gut metagenome | biome: human gut; feature: human-associated habitat; material: faeces | place: United Kingdom | collected 2010/2012 ...
CGCGTCCTCTCGCGGACCGGCCGGACGGAGAGACGGCACGTCACAAATCCAGCCAGGCCAACGCCTGACGGACTATACGGCCATGTCCGTTCGTCATCTGCCGGATGAACGTCTCCATCATCTCGCCGCGCGGATCGACCCACTCGACGTCCAGTGTCTCGTCCTGCGGCTTACAGTCACCGGCGATCGGCACCACATAGCACAGCGTTATCGCATGCTGCCGCGGATCGTAATACTCGCTTAGTCCCGGCGTCGGGAAGAACTCGGCTACGGTGAACGGCTGCAGGCTCTGCGGCAGCATCGGCAGCGCTATGTCGCCCAGATCCTTGGCGACGTTGCGCGCGATGGCCTCGCGGATGCTCTCATGGAACAGCACGCGGCCGGTGATCAGCGTACGCTCTATGGACCCGTCGTCCGAAACGTGCAGCAAGGAGCCGATCCGGGAGACCCTGCCCAGGTCGTCAGTGCGAATCGGGACGATCTCCACATAGGCGATCGGCAGCTGCCGACGGGCACGACTGATGTCGGCCGGACCGAGCCAGCCGGGCGGATTGCCGTGACCGGACCCGCGGATGAAATCCTCGGGCGTGATGTCATCGAATTCGCCGCGCCGGCGGCCGGCATCGAAATCGCCCTCGTCAGGTACTTCGTCATTCAAAACTGGCATGGTCTTATTATCGCCCAACTCGCGTGACGACAACGTGTCGATTTCGACAAGGATTCCTGAATGCGATGTGAATCACGGAAAACGCGCGATGCGGGCGTCCGCATTCGTCCGTCGGCGTAGTTTGTTGAGTGGTGCTGGGATGCTGGGGGACGACAACGGATGGGAACATCACCATGACAACGAGGGAGGAAACGATCATGGCAACCGTTCAGCTCAATGCGCAGGACTTCGAGAAGACCATCACCGACAACAACCTGGTGTTCGTGGATTTCTGGGCCACATGGTGCGGCCCGTGCCGCGCGTTCGGCCCCACGTTCGAGGCCGCGAGTGAGGAGAACCCCGACATCGTCTTCGGCAAGGTCGACATCGACGCGAACCAGGATCTGGCCAGCGCGGCCGGCATCCAGGCAGTGCCCACGCTGATGATCGCGAAGCAGGGCCAGATCATCTTCAAGCAGGCCGGCGCGCTGCGCGCCGAAGACCTTGACGACCTGATCGCGCAGGCGAAGGCGCTGGACGTTTCCGCCGCCGCGCAGGATTCGGCCGCTTCCGCCGAATAACCGACGATTCCCGGCGGATTCCGCGTTCGTGCGCCGGCGGCCAGGCGAAGGTGCCACGGGCGCGGGCGGAACGCGGAATCCGCCGGCTCCAAGATTTCACAAGATCGTCATAGTGGTCTAAACTTGGATTTGGTGTGTACTCCGGTGCGGCGCCCACCAGCGTCGACGCATCACCCGCCCGTCGTGATTGACGGCCGGATTCGCCGAGGATTGTCCGTCAATCAAGGAGCATAATGGCCAGCCATCGCAAAACCAATGCACCAACGCTGCTGTCGCTGAGCAAACGCCAGTGGATCCGCATCGTAGCGATCGCCGCGGCGATCGTCATGGTGGTTGCGGCCGGCATCGCCTCCCGAAACTTCTACATCGGTCGTGGCCGCGGAACCACGGTCAACGAATACTCGGCCACCGACCTCGCCGGAAGCAGCGTCTCGCGAAGCAACAACCGTGCGGATCTGCGTGGCGCCGACGCCAACACCAGCTATGTGACGGTGAAGATCAACGGCAAGTCCCGCTTCGTGCTGGGCGACAATTTCACCGACGTCAAATCCGTACTGGACGCGGGCAACATCACGTTGGAGCCGGAAGACAGCGTCACGCCGGCCCTGACCACGAAGGTGGATGAGTCCACGGTCATCTCCATCTCGCGTGCCGACACGCAGGCCGAGACCTCGGAGACCGCCATCGCGTTCAACACGGTCAAGAAGGAGACCACCAGCCTGCCGCAGGGTCAGCAGAAGGTGCAGACCGAAGGTCAGGAAGGCGTGCTGCAGACCACCAGCATGGTCACTCGCTCCGCGGGCAAGGTCGTCTCGTCCACCGTCTTCGCCAAGTACGTCAAGAAAGCCCCTGTCGACAAGGTGATCTTGGTCGGCACCGGTTCCGCCGAAGAGGCGGCCGCGAACACGCTCGGTGACACCGTTCCCTCCGGCGAGAAGCAGAAGTGGGCGCATGACTGGCTGCTGGCGAACGGTTACACCGAGGCCGACTTCACCGCCGCCAACTTCATCATCAATCATGAGTCCGGCTGGCAGACGAACGCCACGAACCCGAGCTCGGGCGCATACGGCCTGCCGCAGGCGCTCCCCGGCAACAAGATGGCATCCGCGGGTGCGGATTGGCGCACCAACTACCAGACGCAGTTCAAGTGGTTCGTGAACTACTGCAACCAGCGCTACGGCTCCATCACCGGCGCCTATGCCTACTGGAAGGCCAACAGCAACTACTGACGGCGGGCGCGCTATCGTTTCTTCAACCGGCTCCTGCGGGGGCCGGTTTTTGTTGTCGCAAGACTCACCTATAAAGCCGATCGCAATGCGAGAAGGCCTGACAACTACGAATCGGCCGCAATTGCGTCGTTATGTGCGCGCCGAAACGACGAGTACGCGCACATAACGACGCAAAATAACCTGCCGTTCACGGCAGAGCCGACAAGAGTGGGCAGTCTATATGAACCACCCCCAGTCGCTTCGCGACAGCCCCCGCCAGCGGGGGCGAGAGTAATGTCCCCGCCATCGGGGGGGGGCTGTCGCGAAGCGACTGGGGGTGGTCAAACAGGATGGCCGACCGCCAATCACCATCTATCAGTCGTCGCTACCTTGCGGGTGGGTCGGCTGGGTCTCGTGACCCCGCGAATCACCGATCTGCGAATCCGTGCTGCCGTTCAGGTCGTTGCCATTGTCGTTCTGGTCGTCCTGTTGCTGCTGTTGTTGCTGTTGCTGGCGCTGCTGCTCCTGCTGGCGCTGCTGCTCCAGATACTTCTGCTGGGCGGTGTACTCGTTCATCGACACGGTCACCGCGTCTCCGGCGTCCTTCACATCGGTGATAGACTGCTGCATCTCGTTCAGAGCGGCGTCATCCTGCTGCAGCAACGCGTTCGCCTGATCGATGGCGGACTGCAGCGTGGTCCTGGTCGAGTCGTCCAGCACAACGCCCTTGCTGTCATCGTAAATCTTCTGCGCGCCGGTGACGGCCGTCTGCAGTTCATGCTTGATAAACTCGACCTTCTCCGCCTTTCCGTCGTTCACAGCCTTGGTGGCCTTGGCGACGTTCGTCTTCGCCTTGGTGCTGGCGCGCGCGATCTGCTTGTTCTTGCTGGCATTGGCGTTCAGCGTCTCGGTGCCCAACGCCACGTCGCACGAGACCGGCTCGCTGGCCGAGGACGCCTTTGTGACCGCGCTGTTCAGCGTCTCCAGGACGGTCGGATCGGACACATCGCCTTGCGGAATCTGCTGCGCAGGCTTGGCTTCGCTGAGCGCGGACTGCAATTCGGAAAACGCCTTGTCGGCCTTGGTCTTCGAGGTCTTGCACAGGCTAGCCGCCTGATCGAGCTCGTTCTGGTTCTGCATGTGGCGCCACCACAGGAATCCGCCCGTAGCGGCGAGCGCCACGACGACGACCGCGACGACGGCGATGATGATAGCGCGGCGGTGGCCATGTTGCTTTCGAGAACTGCCGTCCGCCTTGCCGCCCGGCTCTCCGCTCCCATGAGGAGGCACCGCCGCGCCCGCCTCAGGCGGCAGTGGCACGGCCTGCGGCGTCATTCCGGCTGTAGGTGGCACGCTCTGCGTGGGCGTAGGGAAAGCACTCAACGGCTGTATCACCATAGTGACGTCGTTGTTGCCTTGCGGCTCTTCCTCCTCCGGCACGGCGGGGATATCGGACACGTCCTCCAGCCCCAGCGGATCGGAGGCAGAGCCATGCACCGGCCGCACGGTGTCCTCCGGTTCAGGCAGGGGAACGTAGGGACTGGGAGCACCATACGATGGGCCGCTCCCCGATGAAGCGTCCTTGACACCGCCCATCGAGGGGAACATCACGTCGGGGATGTCCCACGCGGGATTGTCGAGGAACTGCATGCCCTCATCATCTGCGGCCTGCTGTCCGGCAGCGCCGGCCCCCTCCTGTGCCGCGGGTTCCGTCTTGCCTTCTGCCGCAGTCGGAACCGGGACATTTCCGATGACACTCGTGGCGGCGCCGGCGGCATCAGCAGCCACGGCATCGCCCAGCGCTACGGCCTTATATTCGGCCGCATGCCGCTCGGCGCCCGGTTCAATGCCCTGCACAGCGTCACGTTCCCCTGTTTCGGGCAGTCCCGCGCCGTCGCCGGCATCGTCCCATTGCATATCACGCTCATGCGCTTCATGCTCGTTCATCATCCGCCCCCGATTCATGTCCGCTTTCCGGGATTCGCCCGGCCTTCTGTTCCCTATTATGGCCGTTTCACCGGCATATTCAACGTTCACGCCATTATATACGGTACCGTCCTGACCATGTCATGCGCCGATACGCCCAAGGTAGCATGTCATCGCTTCCACAGGCCATGAGCATCGTCACCGCGTCACCATCACAACCGCGTTGTCGCCATGGAAGGGCCACAAAACGCACGGTCGCTGGCGAGAGCCGCGCGACCTACATAAACTGTCCAATCATTGCGTAAGTTTATAATGGTAGAGGAGATTCGCGGGGGATGGTATTCAGTCTTCCCGCGAGTTGGAACAAACGTGTTCCGCCGCGGGCGCAGGCTTGCGCGGCGAGGGCCTAGATGGGAGAGCAGATGACTGCGAACAGGCCAAGTTCTTCCATCCCACCCCTCCGTGGCCTTCCCTACATTTTTCCTCCGCGCCCTTCTCCCCCAACCTTCTCCCCACGCCTCCACCCGGGTTGCCCATCTGTAGGAGTAGTGTGTATTGGTCGGCAGAAATGATGCATATACAACAATCCCTACGCAGCGAAACAGGGATGACGCATACACAGGCGCATGAGGCGGAACGGAGGAGAATACGGCACAATGACCAATCACAGCGACAATAACGACAGCAGCACGGAAACCAGCACGAACGGCAAGAACCCGAAGAAAACCCTCGCAAAGCGCGGCGGCACAGCCGGCGGTAAACGCGTATCCACGCTGTCCACGCCGCTCTCCAGCAACGAAAGCTACGTGAACGGCCATCTTTCGCGCGTGGCCCTCGCTTCGCTTGCCATCTTGACGTTCATCACGTTCGTCGGCAACTTCACGCAGCTGCAGCTGTCCGCCGCGCTGCCGACCATCGTATCGGAATTCGGCATCTCCGTGACCACCGGGCAATGGCTCACGTCGATTTTCCAGCTGGTCATGGGCGTGATGGTGCCGCTCACCGCGTTCCTGACGCGCCGCTTCACCACCCGGCAAATCGTCATCGTCTCGATGACCGTGTTCGCTGTGGGATCGCTGCTGGCATGGGTCGGCCCGACGTTTCTGGTGGTGCTGGCCGGCCGACTGCTTGAGGCCGTCGGCACGGGCGTGATGTGGCCGGTGCTGCAGATCACCGTCTTCTCGATCTACCCGTTATCCCGCCGTGGCATGGCCATGGGCGCGGTCGGCATGGCCATGAGCGTGGCCCCCGCGCTGGGGCCGACTTTCGGCGGCTTCCAGACCGACAGTTTCGGCTGGCGTTCGATTTTCTTCACGCTCACGATGATCGGTGTGTTCTGCCTGCTGCTGGCCATCTTCGGGCTGCGTAACTTCGGGACGACCGACGACCATGCCAAGGCCGATTTCTTCTCCGTGGCCATGTCGGTGCTCGGCTTCGGCGGCCTGATGTTCGGGTTCACAAACATCGAATCGTACGCGCCGTCGAATCCGATGGTGTGGGGCGCGATGCTTGTCGGACTGTGCGGCATCGTGTGGTTCGTGGTGCGGCAGGTGCGCCGCGCGAAGGCGTATACGGTGGCCGTCCGGCAATCCGTGGACGAGTCGGACACCGCGCAACGCACCACTCCCGAACCGCCGCTGCTCGACCTCGGCGTGCTGCGCAACCGCAGTTTCACCGTCGGGACGATCTGCGCCGCGCTCAGCTTCTTCGCATTCAGTTCGATCATGGTGATCATGCCGCTGTATATCCAGAACGACCGCGGCTATTCGGCGACTATCAGCGGACTGGTCATGATGCCCGGCGCATTCGGCATGTGCATCTCGCAGTTCTTCGGCGGCAAGCTGCTCGACCGGCTCGGGGCGAGGCCGGTGGCGCTCAGTGGCACGCTGGTGCTGCTGTTCGGCACCATCATGATGAGTCTGATCGACAGCAACACGTGGATCTGGTGGGTATCGATATGGCAGTTCGTGCGCCAGATCGGCATGGGTTTCATCATCATGCCCATCACCACTTGGTCGCTCAACTGCCTCGACCCGACGGAGGTGTCAGCCGGGTCGGCGGTCACCAACACGGTCCGGCAGATCGCGGGTGCGATCGGAGCCCCCGTGCTGGTCATCCTGATGGAGACGCTGATTCAACTGCATGGAGGCGACGCAATCGCCGCGAGCATCTTCGGCACGCAGTGGACGCTGCGAGTCAGCGCGTTCATCGTGTTCATACAGGTGCTCATCGTGCTGTTCGGCGTCAAAGGAGCCGGTGCCGGATCCTCGCGGGACGTGGCGCAGCGGGCCATCGCGAGAATCCGCACGGTCTCGCACCGGTAATCGCAGCAAATTGGCGACTATTGTCACCGGACGATGACAATAGTCGCCAATTTGCGTAGGAACGTCACCGGTAACCGGAATCCAATTGCCAGACATCACGGCTCCGAACGATCCAGAGCCATCAGAGCGCGAAAGCGTCTCTAAGTGCGCGCCGAAATGACAAGTCCGCGCACTTAGGGACGCAAATGGCCCGGTTTGCGTCGCTAAGTGCGCACGGTCGTCGTTTCGGCGCGCACTTAGGAACGCTTTCGTCATATGCCATCCCTAATCCCGCATCTCGGAGCGGAATCCGCGGGAAATCGGCGAGTCTCGGCGTCAGTCGTCCACGTCACGCACGCCCGAAAATCGTAAGCACGATCAGCAACACGTTCAGCGCCACGATCAACGCCACCACGATCATGAAGATCACGTGTTTGACCGTCCCGTCGACCCATTCGCCCATAAGCTCCTTGGTGTGCGTATAACGCATCAGCGGAATCACGGCGAACGGAATGCCGATGGACAGCACCACCTGGCCGATGACCAGCGCCTGAGTGGGGTCTTTGGCGAACCACAGCACGATTAGCGCGGGCACCAGCGTGACCACGCGGCACGCCCACATCGGGACGTTGACATGCAGAAGACCACGCATGATCTCGGAACCGGCATACGTGCCGACCGACGTGGAACTCAACGACGAGGCCAGCAGGCCGATGGAGAATATCGTGCCGATCACCGGGCCAAGCACCTGCGTGATCGCCCGTTGCGCGCCGTCTATGGAATCCGTGCCGGACATGCCGTGCAACGAGTTCGCGGCAAGCACCAGCATCGCCAGATTCACCGTGCCGGCCAGCAGCAGCGCCCACGTCACATCGATCTTCGAACCTTTGAGCTGCATGGCAATCGACGGCTTATCGCTGTGCGTGTAGTAATGGTCGTTGACCAACGTGGAATGCAGGTAGATGGCATGCGGCATCACGGTGGCGCCCAGAATCGAGGCGGCCATCAGCACCGAATCGGTGCCTTGGAAGCGTGGGATCAGGCCCCGCACCACCGCTGCGGGATCCGGCGGGGCCACGAACAGGCCCGCGATGAACCCGAAGGTGATGACCAGCAGCATCACGATGATGATCCGTTCGAACGTGGTCTGCGTCCTGCCGCCCTGGAACCACAGCATCACCGTGGAGGCCGCGCCGATCACCAGGCCGCCAACGAACAGCGGCAAGCCAAACAGCAGATTAAGGGCGATAGCGCCGCCGATCACCTCGGCCAGATCCGTGGCGATGGCGATGACCTCCGCCTGCATGAAAAACATGAACCGTCCCGCGTTGCCCATACGCTCCCCCAGCAGTTCCGGCAGGCTCTTGCCGGTGACGATGCCGAGCTTCGCCGACTGGTATTGAATCAGCACGCTCATCGCGTTCGCCAGCACCAGCACCCATACCAGCAGGTAGCCGTATCGTGCGCCGGACGTGATGTTCGCCGCCACATTACCCGGATCGACATAGGCGACCGCGGCCACGAACGCCGGTCCCAAGATGCTGGCGAGCGCATGCTCGTGATGATAGCTCCCGGACGCTTCCTCGGCATGGCTGCGTTCGATGTCGATCTCTGAATCGGTTTTGTCATCGATCATCTGACGATGCTCTTTCATTCCCTCATTCCTCTCATGCGCCCGACCCCTGGGCGCTACTCGATTCGCCTAATGGTATACACCGCGTTTGTAACAGACCGTCGAATTTCCCGCCACACGACTCCCCCGCTGGGCGGACTGCGGCATTTGTCGAGCGATGGGCTCTATTCCGCCCCTCACTGACTGGGGATCTGTTGCGCGGGGCATGCGCGCAGCACGGCGAGCATCGAACGTTTCTCGCTGGTGGTGACGGTCAGACCGTAATGCCGTTTGACGCCGATCTGCCGCGCGACGTATTCGCAACGATACTCGCCGTTGGTGGGAAGCCAGTAAGCGGCGGAGGCGGATCCCTTGTCCTGGTTGGCGGGGCCATCCACGGCGAGCAGATTGTAAGGGTCATTGCCGAAGCGGTAGCGCTGGGCGGTGGTCCAGTCCCTGGCACCGGATTGCCAGGCGTTTGCGAGCGCCACGACGTGGTCGATCTGCACGGCGGCGCTGGTGTTTCGGCCGCGCACGAACAGGATGGTCTTCCCGGTGTAGGGGTCGGCGAGCGTACCCGAGGAGACTTGGCAGCGCTTGGCTGCGCTGAATATGACATCAGTCAGGTCGCGGGCGAGCACATCGTCGCGCACGTCGCAGCCGTCGCCATCATCGTCGGTGGCGCGGAATCCGAAGGAGTCGCGGTCGTAGCCGGTGGAGTCGGGCCGGTCGTCGACCTGCAGCCCGTTCAGCGCGTCCGCCGCCGGGCCGGAGGCAATGTATTCGCCGGTGATCTCGCCGATGGAGGGGCTGATTTTGGGCAACGCCAGACCGATGACGACGCCGAGCAGGGCGGCGATCGCCACCAGTATCATAAGACGTTCCAGCGGGGATGATCCGCGGAATCGGCGTTTGCGAAAATGCGTGCGCACGGTCAATCAGCCTGTCGTTGGTTCTGCGGTCAGTCTCGTGGGCTGCGCGGCGGTATCGTCGTCGGCTCAGGCGCGCGGCATAAGCCCGGACTCACGCCGCGTACCTTTCTCCCCGCCGGATCAGGCGTAGGAGAACGTGCGAGGGTCGTGCCCCGCGCGTTCCGGACCGTCGAGCGCGTCGATGGCGGCATGTTCATCGAGCGTGAGCGCGAAGCCGAACAAGTCGAGGTTCTGCCGCTGACGTTCGGAGTGCACCGACTTGGGGATGATGATCGTGCCGTTTTCGATGTGCCAGCGCAGGATCACCTGGGCAGGCGACACCTCATGCGCCTCGGCGATTCGCGCGATCGTGCCGTCGCCGGCCTTCAGATCGGCGCCGCGAGCCATCGGGGAGTATGCTTCGACCGCGATGCCGTGCTCCTTGCAGAATGCGACGACTTCGCGCTGCTGCCAGGTCGGGTGCAGCTCGATCTGGTTGACCGCCGGCCATTCGCCGGTCTCCTCGTACAGACGGGTCAGATGCTCCGGCAGGAAGTTGCACACGCCCAGCGTCTTCACACGGCCTTCGTCGCGCAGCTTGGTGAACGCCTTCCAGGTCGCTCCGGAACGCCAATTGAACGGAGTCGGCCAATGAATCATGTACATGTCGACGTATTCCAGCTGCAACAGTCCCAGCTGTCGGTCGAAGGCTGCAAGTGCCATGTCGTACCCCTGCTCGGAGTCGCGCAGCTTGGTCGTGACCCACAGATGACTGCGCTTGCGCCCCTTGTTGAAGCCGGTTTCGGCGAGGGCGCGGCCGACGCCGCCCTCGTTGTTGTAGCCCGCGGCTCCGTCGATATGCCGGTACCCCGCCGCCAACGCCGATTTGACCACGGGAGCGACATCATCGTTCTCGATTCGCAGCAGCCCCAACCCGATTTGCGGAATCACGTTGCCGTCATTGAGTTTGATTCCCGGCACGCTCGCAGCAGCCGCCGCAACGGCGAGATCGCTGGTTCCCAGCATGGTCGTCTCCTTGTCTTCACACTACATCCGGTTCGGAGCATATGCCATGGCGATATGCCGAGCCTCCCTACACCAGTATGCCATCATATCGGATGACCGACATACGATTCGCGATTGGCGGCATCGGTGCAGGGGCCGGCAGACAACGCCGCCGGCCCCTGCACCGATCGATCAGCCGTCATAGCGGCCATCCGGTCACCAGCCCGTCAACGACGCCGCCGGCCGATGAGTGCCATGCCGCCAGCGATGGCCAGCAGCACGACCAGCCCGCTGACCGCGACGCGCCCGTGGCGGACAGGCCATGCTGGTTCTGCCGGCCACCATGCTGGCCGTGCGGCACTTCCGTCTTGTCGTCATCCGACTCGCTGGGCTCAGTCGGCTCGGTCGGCTTACCCGGCTCCATCGGCTCGGTCGGCTCCGTCGGCCCTTCCTTGGCCTTCACGGTGACCGTGCGCTCGGCGGTGGCCGTGTTGCCGGCCTTGTCTACGTCAGCACGTACTCTCCCGGCTTCGCCGCGTCCACCGAACCGGACACCTTGACGGCATCGGTCACGTCACCATCCACATCGTCCGTGGCCGACACGCCGGCCAACGGCTCGAATTCGGAATCCTGTTCCACCGTCACGTCATCCACGCCGGAGAGCACCGGCGCGGTCGTGTCGGCGGGCGGAACCGGCTTCTTTTGATACAACGGAGTATCAAGACGAGCAATGACACACCGCTATACCGGAACATGTCAACACGCAAGACAGAGGAACACCACCTACCAGGGAACGCCGCCGCCAGGGAACGCCGCCGCCATCAGCTGCGACACGCCCGGAGTGTGCAGCACAACCGTCATATGCAGTCGTGACGAACCGCTCAATTCCTCCGATCCGCAATAACCGACCTCGCAATTGTGCCACCACTCCGGGCGTGTCGCGACAAATCAGACCCGACGCGCACCACGGTTCTGCGCAAGACCCATGGCCGAAGCATCCCTCGACCACCCCAGCCGCCCTCCGACCGACAGCCCCCACCAGGCCGCCGTCATGTCGATTGTCAGCCCCCCCCCATCCGGCAAAAGTCCCATCCAAGGCCAGTGAAACGGGACTTTCGCGGGACGGAGCACATGCCGCCACCGACCTCAAATAGGGAAACGCGGCGTTATATCTACAATCGCGCTCTCAAAACTCACAGGGTCAAATTCACTAAAAATGGCCTGTATCTGCGAGTTTTGAGAGCGGGTTCCCGTAATCCCCGAGATTCACCGCGTGCTGTCGCGCACAATCACATTGCAATCGGTCATCAACAACTCGGGCTTAGCGATCTCACCGCGGATGCGCCCTAGAATCCGCTCGACGGCGGTAGGCGCGGTCCACTCCAGACGCGAATCCATGGTGGTGAGCGGAATCTGCAGGTATTGCGACTCCTCGATGTTGTCGAACCCGATCACCTGAACCTGCCGGGGAATCTCGATGCCGTTCGCGCGCATCACGGTCAACGCGCCGATGGCCAGCTGGTCGTTCAGGCCGATGACGCCGTCGAACGGCACGCCCTTGTCGATGAGCTCCTGCGTGGCATGGGCGCCCGCGCCAATCGTCCATTCCTGCTCGACATTGCCGACCAGCCGCGAGTCCAGCGTCACGCCGCGTCGCCGGCATTCTTCGATGATGCCGCGCAAACGCAGCTGCGCGTTGCCTTCCACCGCGCCGAGCAGCTTCGCCTCGTCATATGCGCCACGTCCGCCGACCACCGCCAGCGACTTCACGCCGCAGTCGAACATGTATCCGGCGGCCGATGCCGCCGCCTGCACGTCGTTGGGCGTCACATGATCGGCCTTGCCCCATGTGGTTCGCGCGCCGACCACCACCAGCGGGAAATCGACCTCCAGGTCCTCCGGGCTGATGTCCTCGACCTCGCTTATCGACAGAATCATGCCGTCCGACACCGTGGTGTTGAAGTTGCGCAACAGCTCACGGGCGCCCGTCGCCGACCCTTCCGCGTATGTGGTGACGTACACGAGGTATCCGCGCTGCCGGGCGGCGTCGATCACGCGGTTCGCGAGCTCGGACAGGTATGGCGCGGTCAGCGTCGGCACAGCGAGCGTGATGAAGCCGGTGCGGTCCCGGTTGAGGTTGCGCGCGGCGACGTTGACCCGGTATCCGGTCTGCTCGATGACGGCTTCGACTTTGGCGCGGGTGGCGTCGGTCATGCGTCCGGTGCCGTTGATGACATTGGATGCCGTTTTCAGCGACACGCCGGCCGCGGTGGCGACGTCGCGCAACGTGACGCGCCGACGTGCGGCCGTCGTCGGCGAGCCTGGCAGGTTCTGCGCGATCTCGCTCTTGCCGGTCTTGCCGTTTTCGGTCTTGCCCATCGCGTCAACCTTACTCGTAGAGGAAACTCCCCCTATGGTAATCGTCTTCGCCGAAGTTGTCATACGGGCCTCCTTACCGCATGTCTGCTACGGTTTTGTCGTCTTCGCGACATCGTTGCCATCCGATGACGTGTTCGCCACCACGCATGTCGCCGCTGTTCATGACCACGCCAGGCTGCTCATCGATACCGTCACCGGTCTGATGAGCGGCACGCCATCCGCCCCGTTCGTCGAATTCGAGTCTGGCGAACCGGATTTCGCGCTTGTTGCCGGTGCGGATGCGCCCGCCCGCGTACCGGTCCACGCCGCGCGGGCGCATGGCGTCCGGCAGAAAGCAGTGGTAGGCGATGACCCATTCGTCGGTGCCGGGGACCCGAAGTATGCAGTGATGCCCGGTGCCGAGTATGCCGAGGCGTTCGTTGGCGACCAGGATTTCGCCGCGATAGGTCCACTGCGAACCGTCGCCTTCCATGGTCGACGCGGCCGCATAGGCGACTCGATAGTCGGGGTCGTCGGTGTCGCCGATCGAGTACGTGAGATAGTACGTCCACGTTCCGGCATGCTCTCTCACGTTCAGATATGCGGCCTCCCGGATGTCGGGCGTGGCTTCGGGGATGATGCGCAGCATGTCGTCGGACAGGCGGGAGTAGCGCGCCCGGTTCTGCCCCAGGCTAGGTACCATCGGCCGGTCTGCGGGTCGCGGAACGCCGCGGGATCGACGCCGGGCGCGACGATGCCGGTTCCGAAGCCGTGCCGCGCGGCGTGCGAGCCGGTTCGCGCCAAGTCGCCCTGCAGAGCGTATCCTCCATCGATATGGTCGGATACCGCCACGTTGGTCTGCCCGTCGCCGCAGAAATACAGGTAATAGCGGCCGTCGCGAACGGTGAGCGCCGGCACCCAGGCGTGGGCGGTCCGGCCGGGCAGGATGTTGGTTCGGCCGCTGCCGTCGAGATGCTGGTCATGCAGGTCGATGACGACGCCGCGATCCTGCCAATGTGTCAGGTCTTCGGAGGCGAGGCAGTGGATCTGCCAGCCGCTCCACTCGCTGTGTCCGTCGGTGGTGGCGAACAGGTAGAACGTCCCGCGTTCGTATGCGAGTTCAGGGTCGGCGAAGAAACGCATGCCCCGCCTGCCGGTCGCGTCAGGCGTGTCGGGGATGCGCACGGGGGTGTCGAGTCGTTCCGCGACGACGGAGATGACCACGCGCGAGGTATCGGCAGTCGAGCCGTCAATGCCCGACCCGTCATCGCGGTGCACCGCAAGCGGGAGCGGACGGAACAGATCCTGGGTCTGCGGTACGGCGGATCCGTCGAGGGCCGTCACGGTTCCGTAATCGCTGCGGAACCGCAGTCGCAGCCGAGTGATGTCAGCGATTTCGCCGCTGACCGCACCGTCCGGCGTCCATTGGTCCAGCGTCAGCCGTAGCCGGTAATCGGCCCGTGGCCCTGTGGCCGGCGTTGCTTCCGCGCCGGAAGCCCGGTCACCGTCATGAACCCGCGTCTCCCCGCGCAGCAGCATTGCGACGAAGTCCACGTCGACGTCGTCGCGGACTTCGCCGCGGCCCGACTCTCCTCGAATCGCCGGCCCCATGTCTGGAGCCGGCGATCCGTCAACGTTGCGACACCGTGATGAGCACACCGTTGCGTTTCAGCGTGACGGCCCTGCCATCATCGGCATTGCCGCATCCGCGGTAGACGAGCAGGGTCTCGCCTGCCGGCTCGCGCACGACAGCCTCGTTCTTCGCACGGTTGAAGTAGAAGTCAAACCCTCGATCCACCGTCCGCATCTTTCACCCCGCTAAAGACCCATTCGGAAGCGACGAATGATATGGCATGACAACGTTGACATAAGCTTATCGTGTCGACAGATGGCGCCATCCGGCGATTTGTGGGTCATACGACGCACACGACATCGCAAAGTCTGTACCACACCAGGGCTTTTTTGCCTCTTCTCGGCCTTCTGTGGCACACGCGCCCGATACCGGTTTGGAGTCGAATCCCGTTTTCCTTGATATTTCAAGGAAAACGAATGACATCATGTACCACAACAGGTCATGTAAACGTTTGCACGAGCTAGTGTGGCCATCGGCGTGGCCACACCACGGCCAAATCGGGCAAAATCACGCTGGTGTGGCACAACTACGAAACGAAGGGACGCGGCGACCCGCTGTCTCGGCCAAAATTCGAGACGCCGAGCTGCGGATGATGCCCCGAAAGTCCTCGGCCACCCCAGTCACCTTCGCGAACAGCCCTCGACCCTGCAGTTACGAACATGCCATGCATGACCAGCCCGCTGGTCTCACTGCCGTTCCCCGCCGACAAGCAGCCCGATCCGCTAGCGGGAGCCTACAGGCTCAAAAATAACTCGTGAATGCGGGTGTCGTCGGTGAGTTCGGGGTGGAAGGCCGTGGCGAGAATGTTGCCCTGTCGCAGACCGACCACACGCCCATCAACCTCGGTCTCGATCGTGGCGTCCGCCCCGACATCGGAGACGAACGGCCCACGGATGAACACGAGCGGAAAGTCCTTGATGTCACCGAAATCGGCCGTGGAGACGAACGAACCGAGCTGCCGACCGTAAGCGTTGCGGCGAACCGTGGCGTCGAGGGCGCCGAAGTACACGTTGTCGTCGTTTTCCAGTCGCTTCGCGAGCAGAATCATTCCGGCGCACGTGCCGAACACCGGCTTGCCGGCGGCGATGTGCGCGGCGATCGGCTCGAACAGGCCGGTGGAGCGCAGCAGCTTGCCCTGTGTGGTCGACTCGCCGCCGGGCAGAATCACGCGGTCGATGGAATCGTCGAAATCCTCGGCGGCACGCAGCAGCTTCCACTGGGCGCCGAGCTTGTCGAGCATCGCAGCGTGCTCTGCGAACGCGCCCTGTACGGCCAGGATGCCGGTCACGCCGTGCTTTGCCGTCTCGGCATCGGCCGACGCTTCCTTCGAAATATATTCAACAGCTACAACCATGATTACTCCTTGGCTCCCGATGAGGGGAGCCGTCGAATGCGGTGGGGAGGGGTGGCTGAGGATGCGCCTCTACCACCCCAGTCGCCCCGCGACAGCCCTCGCCGCCAGCGGGGGCGAATTCATGCGGGCACCGCCCTGCCGAGATGACAGCCTTCGCTGGGTAAGGGGCAGGGATAACTGGGGCTGTGCCCTTCCACCCCCAGTCACCTCGCGACAGCACCAGCCAGCGGAAGCGGAATCACCCCCGCCAAGTTGACCGCCTTCGCCAGCGGGAGGGGCGGCTCGATCGTCCCGCCGCTAGCGGGCTATGATCACTCGCCGCGGGCGGCCATGATGGTCTGGATTTCGTCCTCGTTGATGCCGACCATGGCCTCGC
>ERZ857801.2399-NODE-2399-length-15888-cov-5.968736_pt1 | contig 15888 bp, 16 predicted proteins | sample MGYA00519762_ERZ857801 | MGnify/ENA primary metagenome ERZ857801 (study PRJEB31778, sample SAMEA3449368) | human gut metagenome | biome: human gut; feature: human-associated habitat; material: faeces | place: United Kingdom | collected 2010/2012 ...
CCGCAGCCGCCGAAGCGGTGCTTAAGCCGTAAGGCGGGAATTGTGCGGTGTTGCCTTTATTCTAACGATAAAAACTCAGAATCGATTGAACCATTCAAAACCTGTTCAATGGAAGCCCTGCTCAATGCAAAGTTGCCATGTGCAGCGCCCAGTTCATCCGTATAGTCTTTATACAGGTAAACCCGAATGTTTGCATAATGCGGCTCATACTGGGTGATCACCGGGTGCAGTACCGGGTTTTGAATTTCCACGGTAACGGTACCATCTGCTGCGGTTGTTTTCTGGAACGTCACATCCAGAATGGCACCGATCATATTGTCCGGCATATCCTGCGCATTGATAAAGTTCCCCAGCGAATAGGCAACAAACGACTTATTCTCATTCGTTCCTGTCAGCCACTGCGCCGTCTGCGTCACATGCGGGTGGGTGCCAATGATTAGGTCTGCACCCTGGTCAGCCAGCCATTGGGCTGTTTCGCGCTGTGCATCCGTAACTGTATGGCTGCCTTCAACACCCCAGTGGCAGCTGACGACCAGAACGTCACAGTTGGGGCGCATATCCGTGATCTGCTTTTCAATCACATCCCTCTGGTACAGATAAACCACGCCGTATTCACTGCCGGACGGCGTTGGCAGGCCGTTGGTCATCTCCGTATAAGAAAGATAGCCGATGGTAACGCCGTTTACTGTCTGGTACACATAGTCATCATAGGTTTCCAGATTATAAAACCCCATGGACACCACATCATCCGGCATAGCCGCCCAGTGTGCCATCGAAGAGGCAATACCGCCAGCGCCTTTATCATAGCTGTGGTTGTTGGAAAGGCTGAACACCCGGAAGCCAACATTATACAGCGCATTGGTAATATCCCCAGGCGTAGAGAACATCGGGTAACCGGAAGGTTCATAATCATCATTGACCAGCGTTTCCTGGTTGAGCCAGTTCACATCAAACCCGGCGTAAAAATCCCGCAGATTTTCATAGGCAGGGATAAAGTCATAGTGGCCATCACTGCCGCGCGCCCTGGCCTGGTTGTAAATGCCCTCGTGGATCAGGTTATCCCCAGTTGCAGAAAAGTGTACTGTCTGTACGACCGGTTCCGGTTCAGGTGTTGGCGCGGGCGTCTGTGTCGGTTCTGTCTGTGCCTGGACTTCTTCGGTGCTTTGTGCTGTGCTTACCGTGGCTTTTGCACTGCTTTGACCATTCCGCATGGATTCTACCAGCAGGGAACCAACCAACACACCGCACACACCAATTGCAATTACTGCGCACGCAGCAGCTTCATGGGATCTTAAAGACATTGCATTTTACCCTTGAGCATATCCGTCATGGTGTAGTAACCCGGCTCACACCCATCCAGGAAGAGTGCTGCCTGTACAGCGCCATCGGCAAACACACCGCGGCTCTGGGCCACATGGCTGATGGTCACAACCTCTTCCGGGCCGCAGAACAGCACATCATGGTCGCCCACAATGCCGCCGCCGCGCACGGAGCTGATGCCCAATTCCTGCGCGCCGCGCTTCTGGCGCACAGCGTGGCGGTCATAGACATACTCATATTTGCCGCCAGCTTCCTCGTTGATGGCATTTGCGATCATCAAAGCGGTTCCGCTGGGGGCATCCAGCTTGTTGTGATGGTGCTTCTCCACAATTTCGATATCAAACTCGCCATCAAACAGCTTGGTAGCACGGCGGGCCAGCTCGATCAACACATTGATGCCAACCGACATATTGGCGCTGCGGAACACCGGCACCTTCTCGCTGGCCTGTTCCACCACAGCCTCGTCCTCTTTGCTCAAACCGGTCGAGCAAAGCACGCAAGGCATACCATGTGCCGCGCAGAACTGTGCCGCGTGCACCGTACCGGCAGGGGAAGTAAAATCAATTACGATTCCCTTTGCCTCCGGCAAATCTTCCAGCGAAGCGTAAACCGGGATATCCCCGATCTGACCGGCTTTCTGGTCCACACCGGCAACAATGCGGCAATCGCTGCGGGCAGAGATCTTTTCCACAAGGGTATGGCCCATACGGCCGTTAATGCCCTGAATAATCAAATCCGTCATCTTAATTTGGTTCCTTCCTTTTCCAAAGCACAGGCCCGCGGCGCCGCAACAAATCCGCGGTACTGCGGGCCTGGTCGTGATTATTTTATTTCAGAACGCCGTAAGCCTTCATCTCATTTTCCAGGGACTGCTGCACGGCAGTCGAAGGCTCCACCAGAGGCAGGCGCAATGGACCCGCATTCCAGCCCAGGCGGTTCATTGCCCATTTGACCGGGATGGGGTTTACATCAGCAAACAGGGCATGGCACAGCGGCAGCGCTTTCAGCTGCAGTTCCAGGCTCTTTGCCGTGTCACCGGAAAACCATGCGGCACAGATATCGTGTGCCTGCTGCGGCGCAACATTAGAAAGCACGCTGATGACGCCCTTACCGCCCAAGGACAAGATCGGCACAATCTGGTCATCGTTGCCAGAATAAATGTTCAGTTCCTCGCCACACAGGGCTGCAACATCCGCAACCTGGGAGATATTGCCGCTGGCTTCCTTTACAGCGTTTACATTGGGCAGCTTGGCAAGCTCCGCCAGTGTGGCGGGCTGCAGATTCACACCGGTACGGGACGGAACATTGTAAATGATGCAGGGCAGGGTAACGGCATTTGCAATGGCCGTATAGTGGGCAATCAGGCCCGCCTGGCTGGTTTTGTTGTAATAAGGGGTAACCAGCAGCAGGGCATCTGCACCGGCTTCCTCGGCCTCTTTGGAGATCTCAATGGCAAAGGCCGTATCGTTGGAGCCCGTGCCCGCAATAACAGGAACGCGCTTTGCGATATGCTTCACAGCAAAACGGATGCACTCCACATGCTCTTCGTGGTTGAGCGCTGCGGATTCACCCGTGGTGCCGCAGATCACAATGGCATCCGTGCCGTGTGCAATCTGATCATCAATAATGCGGCCCAGTTCCTCAAAGTTGACGGTTCCGTCTGCGTGCATGGGGGTAATGATGGCAACAGCAGCACCGGTAAATACAGGTTGTTTCATAGGGAATGTTTCTCCTTCAATCTAGGGGATGATTAGTCAAAATAGCCCTTAACGGCCAACAGTTCTGCCAGCAGAACTGCACCGCCTGCTGCGCCGCGCAGCGTGTTGTGGGACAGGCAGACAAACTTGTAATCGTACTGGGTATCCTCACGCAGGCGACCAATGCTGACAGCCATGCCGTTTTCAATCATGCGGTCCAGCTTGGGCTGGGGGCGGTCATCTTCTTCAAAGTAATGCAGGAACTGTTTGGGTGCGCTGGGCAGGTTCAGATCCTGCGCCGGGCCATGAAATTCTTTCCAGGTTTTCAGGATTTCTTCTTTGGTGGGCTTTTTATCAAAGCTTACGAACACCGCGCCCATGTGGCCATCGGATACCGGTACGCGCAGGCACTGGGCCGTAATGGAAGGTGCAGTTGCGGGCACAATCTTATCGCCATCAATGTGGCCCCACAGCTTCAGCGGCTCCTGCTCACTCTTTTCTTCTTCACCACCGATGTAGGGAATCACGTTATCCAGGATATCGGGGAAAGTCTCAAACGTTTTGCCAGCGCCGGAGATTGCCTGATAGGTGCAGACCAGGCACTTGGTTACGCCGTAATCCTTCATCAGCGGGTGCAGGGCAGGCACATAGCTCTGCAGGCTGCAGTTGGACTTGACGGCAATAAAGCCGCGCTTGGTGCCCAGGCGCTTGCGCTGTGCGGGGATGATTTCCAGGTGGTCTGCATTGATTTCAGGCACTACCATCGGAACATCCGGTGTCATGCGGTGTGCGCTGTTGTTGGAAACCACAGGGCATTCTGCCTTGGCGTAAGCTTCTTCCAGCGCTTTGATTTCGTCCTTTTTCATGTTGACTGCACAGAACACAAAATCCACCTGTGCAGCAACTTCTTCCACCTTGGAAGCATCCAGAACCACCATCTTTTTGACTGCTTCCGGCATCGGTGTTTTCATCAGCCAGCGGTTGCCGACAGCATCCTCATAGGTCTTGCCTGCGGAGCGTGCCGATGCAGCCAGAGCCGTAAGCTTAAACCAAGGATGATTTTCCAGCAGGGTAATAAAACGCTGGCCCACCATGCCAGTTGCACCAACAACGCCAACTTTGTACTGTTTCATCTTAAACTGCCGTCCTTTCCTCCAGAACCCCAACGCACATTTGGGGATTCTACTTCTGTTCCCAGCCCCATACCATTACCTATATGCAGCTGCCGCCGCAGGTTTGCAGGGGATAAACACAAACCTGCCGCCGCATTCAAGCCATTTTGCTGCCAAACACGAGATAATAAAAAAACCGGCTTGAAAACCGGCACAAAATGCAATATAATGATACATTGCATGAGCACAGCGCAACACGTTAATTCTAACGTGACAGTCCCGCCCCTGTTCGGCTGCGGGCCCAGGAACGATGCGTGCCGTGCATCGCCTTCGGCGGACGTCCCTTTCCATTCCCCACAAGCCTTTGGCTGGCATAAAAGGGAATATACTGATGAAATCCGCGCCTCTGTGCCGCATGGCGGCTGCTGTAAGATACAATCGCCGCCTGCATGCCTCAATAATAGCATTGCGCGGCCAACTTGTCAACGCAAAAAGGAAGCAAAACAATGTTAAAGAAAGATTTTTGGTATGACCTGCCCAAAGAACTGATTGCCCAGGAGCCCGCTGACCCGCGTGACAGCGCCCGCCTGATGGTGCTTGACCGCAAGAATGATACGATTGAACACCGCATCTTCCATGACCTGCCGGAATACCTGAACGCCGGAGATGTGCTGGTCGTCAACAATTCTAAGGTTCTGCCTGCCCGCTTGATGGGTGTTAAAGTGCCCACCGGCGCCGTGTGCGAGGTTCTGCTGCTCCGCCAGGCCCACGGTGACACCTGGGAATGCCTGGCCCGCCCCGGCCGCCGGATGCAGGCTGGCACCAAGCTGAGCTTTGGCGATGGCTCCCTGACGGCCACAGTAGACGAGACCCTGCCGGATGGCAACAAATATGTAACCTTCCAATACGATACCCAGACTTTGTACGAAAAGCTGGATGAGTTCGGCAAAATGCCGCTGCCGCCGTACATCACCCGCCAGCTAGAGGATCAGAGCCAGTACCAGACCGTATACGCCAAAGAGCTTGGCAGCGCGGCTGCCCCCACAGCCGGGCTGCATTTTACCCCGGAACTGCTGGATACCATCCGTGCCAAGGGGGTCAACATTGTGGAAGTGACCCTGCACGTTGGCCTTGGCACCTTCCGCCCTGTCAGCGAGGATAATATTCAGGAGCACCAGATGCACACCGAATGGTACTGCGTGGATGATACTGCAGCCGAGGCCATCAACGCAGCACGCGCCAGCGGCCATCGCGTAATTGCTGTCGGTACCACCAGCTGCCGCACGCTGGAAGCCGTCTGGGCCAAGTACGGCAAGATTGTCCCTTGCAGCGGTACTACCGATATTTTCCTGTACCCCGGTGTAGAGCTGCACGCTATTGACGGCCTGGTGACAAACTTCCACCTGCCGGAAAGCACTCTGATTATGCTGATCTCTGCGTTTTACGGGTATGAGAAAACCATGGCTGCATATAAGGTTGCCGTACAGGAAAAATATCGCTTTTTCTCCTTTGGCGATGCCATGTTCATCCAATAAGCCTGCCTCGCAGAACAGTTGACTTATCCTACTGCTTCCAGTATAATAAAATCACAAAGCGGCGCAGGAAAACACTCTGGCGCCGCATGTTTTTGAACAAAATGAAACAGCAAAACAGGGGAGACCATCATTTATGCCATACCGTCTGATTAAAAAAGAGGGTGCAGCCCGCCGCGGCGAGTTCCAGACTGTGCACGGCACGGTTCAGACACCTGCTTTCCAAAACGTTGCCACTGCTGCCGCGATCAAAGGCGGGCTTTCGGCACATGATTTGAAAGAAATCCGCGCACAGGTCATGCTGTGCAACACCTATCATCTCCACCTGCGTCCCGGTGATCAGGTCGTTGCCGATATGGGCGGCCTGCACAAGTTTACCCGCTGGGACGGCCCGATCCTGACCGACAGCGGCGGATTTCAGGTGTTCAGCCTTGCCAAACTGCGCCACATTACCGAGGAAGGCGTAACGTTCAACTCTCATCTGGACGGCCACCGCATTTTTATGGGGCCGGAACAGAGCATGCAGATTCAGGCAAACCTTGGCTCCACCATTGCCATGGCCTTTGACGAATGCGTGGAAAACCCCGCTGAATATGATTACGCCAAAAACAGCTGCGCGCGTACCGCACGCTGGCTGCTGCGCTGCAAGGCGGAAATGGCCCGCCTGAAGCACGAGGGCAAGGCCGTGAACCCGGACCAGCTGCTGTTTGGCATCAATCAGGGCTGCACCTACAAAGACCTGCGCGTTGAGCACATGAAGCAGATTGCTGAATATGATCTGGATGGTTATGCAATCGGCGGCCTTGCTGTCGGCGAACCTGCCGAAGTGATGTATGATGTGATCAGCGCGGTAGAACCTTACGCCCCGGCGGATAAGATCCGCTACCTGATGGGCGTTGGCACCCCCGGCAACATTATTGAGGGCGTGTACCGCGGTGTGGATTTGTTTGACTGCGTCATGCCCAGCCGCAACGCCCGCCATGGCCACCTGTTCACATGGAACGGCATCATCAACATTAAAAACCTGAAATATGAGCGTGACGAACAGCCCATTGACCCGCAGTGCGATTGCCCGGTCTGCCGCAATTACAGCCGCGCTTACATCCGCCACCTGCAAAAGGCAGATGAAATGCTGGGTATGCGTTTGGCTGTTATGCACAACCTGTATTTCTACAATCATTTGATGGAGCGGATTCGTGAAGCGTTGGATAACGGCACATTCCAGCAGTTCCATGATAAGTATGTGCATCTTCTGGATTCCAGAATTTAAACGGATTCCGCGTTTCCTTGCTTTACCCCCCTTGCGGTTTATGGCGAAAGCCTGTATAATAATAGAAATACTGTAAAATCAAAATTTAAGGAGTTCCACATTATGATCGAATTTTTGACCGCTGATACTTCCAGCACCGCCAGCCTGCTTGTCACTTTCCTGCCGATGGTTCTGATCCTTGTGTTCATGTACATCATCCTGTACCTGCCCCAGAAAAAGCAGGACAAGAAAGATGCTGCCATGCGCGCTTCCATCGAAGTAGGCGATACCGTTATTACCATTGGTGGTGTTGTTGGCCGCGTTGCTGCTATCAATGATAAGGATGATACCTTTGTTCTGGAAACCACCAGCGACCGTGTGAAGATTCGCTTCCGCCGTTCCGCTATTTCCTCCGTTGAGAAGCTGGACATGGGCAACACTGCAAAAGATACCGCCAAGAAAGATGCTCCTGCCAAGAAGAACTGATTGGTTCTGACTGTATTACCTGAATAACAAACGCCCCTTTTGCATAGTTTGTACCATGCAAAGGGGGCGTTTTCTTTATGTTTGTTGCTAATTCAAGGGCTTCATCTGCCAAACTTCGATCAAGTCATATCTGCAAAGTCCGCAGTAAATCCAGCAGCCATTTATCTTGGCTGCTGATCAAAAGTTTCGGCTGCGGCGTGGGTACCGCCATCCTGCTTTTCGCTTTGGCCGCACAGATTTTTGCCCATACTGCACTCTCGCTGGAACTTGTCAAACCGGCAACCTGTGCCAGCGTGGCGGTGGGGGCTGTTCTTTCCGGTCTCGTTCTTGCGAACGGTATTGCTCAAAAACGGCTCTTATGCGGTGTTTCCGTGGGCGTCTTTTATGCGCTGTGTTTGAGCCTCACTACCGCTTTGAGCGGCAAACCGCTTGTATTTGATCATGTGAACCTCGCCTTACTTGCAGCGCTGCTGTTCGGCGGCACCGCAGGCGGCGTGCTGAGTGCATTGGGCGCAGTAGGGAACACTGCGCCCGAACACTGATGCGCGCCCCGCGACCAGCACCGGCCCCTTACACGCCCAAAAGGGCTCTTAACAGCGGTTCATCCGCCGGTGCGGCTGCTGCCCTGGGCGCACAAAAACTTGCGGGCAAAAACGATCTATTCGCTTTCTCTTCTGCGTTTCTGACCGGGTATCTCGCCGGCATTCCGCTCGGCCGGTTTGAGCTCCACGGTGCTTTCACTTCGCTTACAGAGCATGTCATGGCCGCACAAAGTTATACGGCATTCTGGTCTGTCTGGTGCAGTTGGTTTGCCGCGGCATTTTTGCAGGCATCGCTGATTTATCTCTGCGGTTTTCATTTGTGGGGCAGCATTTTTATGGGGGCTTATTTTGCGTTCAAGGGCACTGTATTAGGTGTGTGCGCTTCCGCCATTTATGCGTCCGGCGGGGCACGTGCGCTTGTTGTTTATTGGCTCCTGAACTGCCTGCCGGAGCTTGTGCTGTCGGCGGGCATGCTTTGGCTTGCGCATAGTTCGTGCAGGGTAAGTCAAAGCCTGTCCAGCATTGTTTTTTCCGGCTGCCGTTGTTCGCTCAACGGCGCAATCCGGCGCTTATCTGTACATTATCTGCTTTGCCTGCTAGGGTGCGCTGTCAGCAGCTTTATGTTTTCCGGTTCAGCTGTCCTCTTCGCCAGTGTCCTGCTTTGAATCCGTCATCGCTTTGGACTGCGGTGCAATATAGCCAGTATCCGCAAGGGGAGAGGCTTCCACCGCCTGTTTCAACTGCTGCTGGTTGATATGGGTATAAATCTGCGTCGTGGATACATTCTCGTGCCCCAGGATTTCCTTGATGGCCAGCATATCCACACCGCCCTGATACATGAGTGTAGCGGCGGTATGGCGCAGTTTATGCGGCGAATACCCCATATTGTCCAAGCCCGCTGATTTCAGGCAGTTGGCAACAATCTGCTCCACACGGCGCGCTGTTAAGCGTCTGCCAGTCTTTTTGGATACAAAAAGTGCTTCTTTATCCCGCAGGTTGTTTAGCGCAGCCCGCGCGGGCAGGTAATGTTCCAACGCAGCCTGGCACGCGGTGTTCAGGTACACCAGGCGTTCTTTGTTTCCTTTGCCGGTGATTTTAATGGTATCGTCCTTAAAATCGCCAAGATTGATTGTGATCAGTTCCGCCAAGCGCATACCGCAATTCAGGAAAAAGACAATAATACAGTAGTCCCGTTCATAAAAGTCACTTTGTATATTTTTTAACAGCCGTATGCTTTCACTGGCACTCAGATATTTGGGCAGGGATTTCTTTGGACTGCCAAGGTTGATATTATCCGTTGGATTTTCGCTCAGTTCATTGATCTGGTGGCAAAGGTAGCCAAAAAAGCCGCGCAGGGCGCTCAGCTTGCGGGCACGGGCCTTGGCACCGTTATCATTACTGCGGGCGTAATCCAGGTAATTGATAATATCCCGTTTGGTAATGGTGCTGATCTGGCGTTTGGTAATATGGGTCAAGTCAATTTCTTCCGGCGGTGTATCTGACTGCGCAAGGTTCCAAACCATCATCATATAGCGGAAGAAACCGCGCAGGTCCAGATAGTAACCGTTAATGGTGCGCGGCGAACGCAGCTTGACAACATCCAGATAATGCAGATAATCCATAACAAGATCCGGAATATCCGTATACGGCGCATGCCGGTTTGGGTGCGCCACATCAATGTATGTACTCATTATTGTGAGTAAAGCCCTCCTCTATATTTCGCTAAACTTGTCTTTAGCGAAATTGCATGTTATGCAAAAACACACGAAATCCTGCACCCGCTTGTAGATAGATTCAAGATTTCGTGTGTTCTCTGCATGCCAGTAGCTCCTGGTTTTATTCTTCTTTCCGTTCGCTCTTTTATTTGCCTATTTTTATTTTATTTACTTATTTATTGCTAGGTCTATCGCAGCCATCACCATGGCATATCATTCGATACCAAATTCAGCCTTTTATCAATCTTCGTCATCACCCAGATTATCTACACGGCCCTGGCCCTTAATATAAAACGGCTCGCTGCCGCGCATGCCTTGCTGGCCCAGCGGCGAAGTAGAAATCGTGATGTTCAGGTTCATCTTTTTCTCATTGCTGACCAGGAACGGGCGCGCTGCATCGCCTGCGGCTTTGAACAGTGCATCGTCCTTGGGTGCATCCAGAACCAAAAGATAACTCTTGGTTGCTCCGTTGATCACCATGATCTGCAGGTATGCGGCTCCCACCATCGGGTACTTTTCCAACTCGGCACACAGCGGGTTGACCAATTCATCCGGGTATACCGAAGGCTCCACGATCGTCACCTTATCGCCGGGCTTGATCTGTGCATTGCGCTGGGCTGCCTGCTGCGCGGCGGTCTGCTTGATTTTTTCCAGCATCGCATTGCGCTGTTTCAGCAAAGATGCAACCATATCCGAGTTAAAGCGCAGGTTATCCGTGAACGGGTTCAGCACAAAACCTGCCACATGGTCGTTACCGTTCAGCATCCGGGCGTAATCATCAAAGCGCAGTAGCATAACCTGACCAGCGGGCTTATTCTGCCACTTATCCAGTTCTTCTGCATCGGTGAATGCGGTAAAGAAAGACTTTCCATCACCAGATTTCAGCAGCGCAAAGGTCACCTTGGTGTCTTTTGGCAGCTGGATTCGTCCATTTTCGTCCGGTTTAGGAGCGTTTTCGCCAATTTCAATCTTAGCCGGTGCAAGGAATACACCGCGCATCATCAGGTTGATAACCGCATTAAAGTTCTGCGGATTGTTTTCCTCACGCAGGGCCGCAGCAGCCTTTTTCAGCGCTGCATTATCAATTTTCGGCGGTTTGGGTGTTGCCGGGGCTGCATTCTGTGCCGGGGTCGTATTCTTTTCCTGTTCGCTCATGATATACTCCTCTTGGTTTGGGTCGCTGCCCATACCTTATTATTTATTGATTTTGATTGCATTGATGGCTTCCCGCAGGTATGCAACGCCCACCAGGCGCAGCCCCGGGAATTGCGCAGCATCCAGCATGTTCAGGTTATGTTTGGGCACAATGGCGGTATCAAAGCCCACGCGCTGGGCCTCCCGCAGGCGGGTTTCCAGGTGCGGCACGCTGCGCACTTCCCCGCCTAAACCCACTTCACCAATGGCCAGTGTTTTTTCAGGTACAGGCAGATCCAGCAGACTGGACGCCATTGCCAGGCAGACCGGCAAATCGCAGGCAGTCTCGTCCAGTTTCAGACCGCCAATGATGTTGATATACACATCCTGGTTGCCAAACATATAGCCCGCGCGCTTTTCCAGCACGGCCAGCAGCAGATACATACGGTTATAGTCAAACCCGCTTGCCGTGCGTCGTGGGCTTGGAAACGCTGTTTTCGTTACAAGTGCCTGAATCTCGCTCAGTACTGGCCGCGTACCTTCCATCACGCAGGCAACGCAGGTACCGGAAATGCCAATCGGCCGCCCTTCCAACATGACCTGCGAGGGGTTTTCGATTTGTTCCAATCCCTTGCCGGTCATATCAAACATGCCGATCTCATTGGTGGAGCCGTAACGGTTTTTCACGGCGCGCAGCACGCGGTACGGCAGGGTCTTGTCGCCCTCAAAGTACAGCACAGTATCCACAATGTGCTCCATGACTTTGGGACCCGCAATGGCACCGTCTTTGTTGACATGGCCGACAATAAAGGTCGGTATTTCATTCGTTTTTGCCACATTCAAGAAGCGTGCCGAGCTTTCCTTGACCTGGCTGACCGTGCCGGAGGACGACGCCACATCCGTACAGCGCATCGTCTGGATGGAGTCGATCACTACAAGATCCGGCTTCATCTGTTCAATCAGCCCGCAGATTTCATCCACATCGCTTTCCGCCACAATGGAGATATTATCCTGCGGCACATCCAACCGAACGGCACGCAGCTTGATCTGCCGTACGGATTCTTCGCCCGTCACATACAGAACCGAGCGCGTCCGGCTTACTTCGCCGCACAGCTGCAGCAGAATGGTAGATTTGCCGATGCCCGGTTCGCCGCCAATCAAAATCACACTGCCCAGCACAATGCCACCGCCCAACACGCGGTCCAGCTCTGCAATGCCAGTTACAATGCGGCTTTTTTCTTCGGTCGTGCTTACGTTTTTCAGTTTCAACGGTTTCAGGCTGGTCTGGCCCGTCACACGTACCGGCGCGGCAGCGCGGCCGGAAGAAGACTTTGCCGGTTCTGCCACCACATCTTCGGTCATCGTGTTCCATGCACCGCAGGACGGGCAGCGGCCCAGCCAGCGGGGACTGGTTTCGCCGCACTGGTTGCACACATAAATTGTTTTCAGCTTATCTTTTGGCATAGTTGCTCCCCCGGCCGCATTTTTCGTACCCTTTTATTATATCCTAAATCTCGTGTGGGGGCAAGGTATGCGCCAAAAATAAAGCGGCAGGCTGCCGCCCGGTGTGCCGGGGATGCAGCAGCCTGCGCGCTCATTTTATAAATTCAGACAATCAAAGCATTACCTTGTGGTAGGTCTTTTTCCCCTTTTTGATCACAACACCATTCTGGAGTTGCTCAACCGTCAGACCAAAGGTCGGGTCGGTCACTTTCTCGCCGTCCACCAGAACGCCGCCCTGCTGTACCAGCTGGCGGGCTTCACGGTTGGAACCGCACAGCTTGGCGCCAACCATGGCAGCCAGCAGGCCAACCTTACCGTCCTTGACCAATGCGGCATCCAGCTGGGTGGTAGGCATGTTCTCGTGGTCGGCTACGCCGCTGAACAGCTGGCGGGCTGCACTCTGGGCCTTTTCAGCTTCCTCGGCACCGTGCACCATGCTGGTCAGCTCGTAAGCCAGGATTTCCTTGGCCTTGTTCAGCTGCTCACCTTCCCAGTGGTCCATCTCATCGATCTGCTCCAGCGGCAGGAAGGTCAGCATGCGGATGCACTTGAGTACATCCGCATCGCCGACATTGCGCCAGTACTGGTAAAACTCGAACGGGCTGGTCTTGTTGGGGTCAAGCCAAACGGCGTTGCCGGCGGTCTTACCCATCTTTTTGCCCTGGCTGTCGGTCAGCAGCGTGATCGTCATGGCGTAAGCATCCTTGCCCAGCTTGCGGCGGATCAGCTCGGTGCCGCCCAGCATGTTGCTCCACTGGTCGTCGCCGCCAAACTCCATGTTGCAGCCGTAATTTTGGAACAGGTGGTAGAAGTCGTAGCTCTGCATGATCATGTAGTTGAATTCCAGGAAGGACAGGCCCTTCTCCATGCGCTGCTTGTAGCATTCGGCGCGCAGCATGTTGTTCACGCTGAAGCAGGGGCCAACTTCACGCAGCAGCTCAATGTAGTTCAGGTTCAGCAGCCAGTCAGCGTTGTTCAGCATCATAGCCTTGCCTTCGCCAAACTCAATAAAGCGCTCCATCTGGCGCTTAAAGCACTCGGCGTTATGGTCAATGTCCTCTTTGGTCAGCATTTTGCGCATATCGGTACGGCCAGAAGGGTCACCGATCATGGTGGTGCCGCCGCCAATCAGGGCAATGGGCTTGTTGCCTGCCATCTGCAGGCGCTTCATCAGGGTCAGGGCCATAAAGTGGCCGGCGGTCAGGCTGTCGGCTGTGCAGTCAAAGCCGATGTAGAAAACAGCCTTGCCGTTGTTGATTACTTCCTTGATTTCTTCCTCGTCCGTTACCTGGGCAATCAGGCCGCGGGCTTTCAGTTCATCATAAATGGTCATGGGGTTGCATCCTCCTTGGTTTGTGCGGCAAGGGCAAAAAATAAAACGCCCCTGCCAAATGTTGAATTTGGCAGAGGGCGATCAAATACGCGGTACCACCTCTGTTTGCCCGTGTCTCACGGCGACGGGCCTTCGCGGGTGCGGCAGCCAAAGTGTACAACTGCGACACCCAAACGCTGTAACGTGCGCACACGGCCCAGCCTAACAGCCTTTAATCAAAGGCGTTCAGCCTGCTGCTCAGGGATGTATTCACCGCTTTGCCTGCCAGCCCCTTACACCAACCGGGGCCTCTCTTTCGCATACAGCAAAACGGTTACTCGTTCCCGTCCTTGCATTTAACTGCTTACTAAATTAGCATATGTTGCCGCTTTTGTCAAGCGTTTGGCGGCAGCTTATTTTTCGATCTGCTTTTCATAGAACGTGATGGACAGCGAAACGCTGATAACATTATTGACCGAAAGATTCTCGTTGGCCGAAACCGCGATCTGTTCAATCGCGCAGCGAAAGCGGCAAAGGAGGCAACATCCTCAATCATGCCGTCCTGCGGCAGACCTGCACCTTCCAGTTTGATGATGCGCTGGGTTTCGCCGCGCACTAAGCCCGCATAGTTGACCACGCGGGCCGTACCCTGAATGCGGCTGACCAGCATCATGATAAAGAAGAACAAAACAATCAGCACAACGGTAAGCACCGTCATGCCGACACGAGATACAAAGGAGGCCTTTTGACCTTTTTCTGGCATCCGGTCAAAAATATAGCAGCAGACATTCCCGCCGCAAGCAGCAGAGGACATTGTTTTTTATAGTTCAATTCCTCTTATTTATCGCAAATTTGCGTATTTCCTCGACGATATTATTGATGGCAACAGGTTTATCAACGATGAACTCTCCAAGAAAGACTCCGGTCTTTCCCCTGTTTCTATCAGCGTTGGAGTTGCTTTTACTGACCGCAAAAAATCGAGCAGATTCATCTTCAAGGATGCTGACAAAGCTCTTTATCTGGTAAAAGAAAACAGCAGACGCGGATGTGCAATCTATTAACGTCTCCTTTTCATTATCATTTGCTCCCAGCTGGTACAAGTTGGGAGCTTTTTTCTTCTTTCAAACATAAAAATTCATATCAGATGTATCTTTATACTGTATTTTAACGTATACTCATAATATTTCTTCATGAATCTTGTCGAAACATATTGATTTTGAGTATATTTTGGGTTAACATTGTAAATAGCTTTTGTTGTATTTGCCAGGCCCCATACATTTCAGAAAGGTCGATGCCGCATGTATCATTCGGCTATGGAACCCCGCCCCGTCAGCTGCTCATCTTTTGTACCTTTACTGCGCAGGATGAGCTATCTCATCCTCAAACGCGGGTTTGATCTTGTATTTTCTTTGGTTCTGCTTGTTACCTGCGCGCTGCTCATGGCTGTGATTGCGCTTGTTGTTTGGCTGGATTCCCCCGGCAAGATCATTTACACACAAATACGGCTTGGATACGGCGGGAAGCCTTTTACTATCTACAAATTCCGTTCTATGCAGCAAAGCACTGCCCCGGATGATGCGAAGTGGACCAGTGAAAACGACACACGCATTACCCGCGTTGGCCATATCCTGCGCCTGACCCACCTGGACGAACTGCCGCAGCTACTCAACATCTTTATGGGCGAAATGAGCTTTGTTGGCCCGCGCCCCGAACGCCCCACTGTTTATGACGACCTTGACGGCAAAGTCGAGAACTTCCGCAGCCGTATGCAGGTTATGCCGGGCCTGACTGGTTACGCGCAGGTCAATGGCGGCTATGATTTGAACCCTGCAGAAAAGCTCAAATATGATTTGATCTATATCAATCACTGCTCTGTACTGTTTGACCTTTGGTGCCTGCTAAAAACAATACCTGTTGTTTTTACAATGAAAGGCGCAAGGTAATATATTTTTGCCGGAAAGCAAAACGCCCCGTAAGCATTTTGTTATGCACGCTTACAGGGCATGAGACTTTCATATCGTCACTTATTTTTATGAGGAATCAACCATCGCACAAAATCCAAAGGGCTATATGCAGAAAAACTCCCGCGAGCGACCTGCCTGCGGGAGTTTTGGAGGTGACGGGCAGATTTGAACTGCCGAATGAGGGTTTTGCAGACCCTTGCCTTACCACTTGGCCACGTCACCATAATAAGCAAAAAGCCGGCGTAAACCGGTTCCTTGCTGTTTGTCTGGAGCGGCCGACGAGGCTCGAACTCGCTACCTCCACCTTGGCAAGGTGGCGCTC
>ERZ857801.2402-NODE-2402-length-15871-cov-8.947142_pt1 | contig 15871 bp, 14 predicted proteins | sample MGYA00519762_ERZ857801 | MGnify/ENA primary metagenome ERZ857801 (study PRJEB31778, sample SAMEA3449368) | human gut metagenome | biome: human gut; feature: human-associated habitat; material: faeces | place: United Kingdom | collected 2010/2012 ...
CCGTCAGCCGGAAAAGCGAATGGTTGGAATAGGCATAGCCATGCAATTGCTGCATGCCCCAAACGGCTTCGGCCAGCCCGGTGAGCATCAGCACAAACAAGAAGAAGAACTTCAGGCAAGGAGCCTCCGTAAGGAGATAGCGCAGCAAGAACCACAACACAACCAACTGCCCGCCGAAAAGCAGTTTTTCGGGTTCGGGATCGAGCGGCCAATTGTATGTCGCGAGCGTGATCCCGGCAAACAGAAGCAACAAGACGTCCGGCAACGCAAACGGAATGCTTTTCCTCCCTCCGAACCATACCGTCACAACCGTCCCAACCGCCATCAGCGCCATCGACAGGTGGAACCAGAACACTTTTCCCATCACAATGCCGCTTACCAATCCGCTATCACCAACGAGCGGCGTGGCGATCAGCATCGCCCCGAAAACGGATGCCAGTGCAAACGGGATTCCATGCCTGTGCAGTTTGAGTTCCATGCCAGTGTAATTTATTTCCATGCTTATCCGTTTTTTATTCGATTTTCTTCATGAACCGATCCCATCGGAACCGTCCGGTGTAGGGGTCGGCCGACTTCCAGATAAAGGCCGCCTTGCCGACAATATATTCTTCCGGCAACAGGCCCCAATACCGGGAATCCTGCGAGTTCATGCCTTTGTCGCCCGCCATGAAGTAGTAATTCTTTTGGAAACAATAGTCCTTTATCGGTTTGCCGTCCAGGAAAACGGTTGAATCATCATACTCGACCTTCGCTTTTTGTTCCCATGCGACCAGCTTGCGGTATAACAGATAATTTTCCCGGTTCATCTCGCCCTTGTCGCCGGCTTTCGGGATATAGAGCGGCCCGAAATTCCGAATATTCCAGTTCAAGATCGAGTCAAACGGGAACGCCTTATAGACACCGTCCGGGAACTCTCCCGGCAACGTCCGCCCGATCCGTTCCTGCGAGTCCGTGTTTCCGAGCGGTTCCGCCATCCCGTTTATCCGGAACTTCCCGTTTCGTATGGAAAGCGTGTCGCCCGGCAATCCGATACACCGTTTGATGTAGTATTTCAAGATGTGCATCTCGACCTTGTCCCAACCGTTGGGATGCGGGAAGTTGAAGACCAGCACATCACCCCGCTTTGCTTTCCGGAATCCCGGCATGCGGTGTATCTCGGTCTGTTCCAGCCGCAACGTCGCGTTGAGGTCGAACAGCCGTGCGCCGAGTGTCGGTTTCCAGACCGCCACAAAGTCCCCTTCCGTCAGTTCCGGCTCCATCGAATCGCTGGGGATGCGGAAGGAGGCGAGGAGAAAGACTTGGACGAAAACCCAGATGCTGGCAACAATCAAAACGGCCAAAACCGCATTCAGAAACCAATCGATGACCCTTTTTAGAAATCCCATGTCCTTTTCAGTTTGCCGTTTTCTATAAATCCGACCCGTTGTCCCAAAGCCCGGTGAGGAGTTGCGTACCATAAAAGGGCATTATCCGGTATATGGGTATAAAGTTGCGTCGTATCCGAAGTAATGCTGTCGCATGATATTGGAATAAAATAATCTTTCCCTACATCCCAAAAATGCAGGTTACAGGGAGTTTTTCCTTTCTCTATCCAAAGCTCCTGCGTGACCGGTTTGTTTTTATCAGGTATGAATTTTCGGATGTGTCCCGACGAATCGACCAAAAACGGTGCGGTAACGTATCTCAACTCCTGTTCTTTACTACCTTCAGCAATGATGAATATGTTATTGCCGACAACATCTTTAAATTCACAGACGGATTCATTTTGTATGCCAATTGCGATCGGTTTCCATTCGTAATAATTATAAGTACATAGATAGACAAGGCTTTCTGCAGAGGATGGAGTTTTGTCTGCCTCGACCTTCAAATCCAGGACCGGATAACCGCTTTCCGCCGTGACATCTTTTAATAAAGGACTTTTTAAGTTCGTAATATAGCCATCATCAGCCCATGACCTTTCGAAATCGGCATCGAACAAGCTGCGGTACACCTTGGCCGGTTTCAGGTAATAGACAGTTGCAAGTTTCTGCCTGTATTCGTCCGGCCCGACATATGCGGGACTGAAATCATAAAACTTGCCATCCTGCAGCACGGCACACCAACTATGTGCCAAATCCATTTTCGTCCAGGTTGTTGTCTGAACGACGATTGGGATGCCGACAGCCCGCATGGCTATTGTCGCAAGATTGCATAAAGCATCACATTCTCCGATGCCGGCTTGAAAGGTTTCTTCCACAGTCGGATAAAACGGATGTCCGGTTTCTTTGTATTTCAAATCGTCCATAAACTGTTTGTTTATGATCATGCAAGCGTCGAATGCATTCCGGGCTTTCCCGGAATCTATCAATGGCAGGTAATAATCCATTAATTCCCGTCTCATATCGGATGCTGGTTCCACTTCTGCCCGGTAGGGAAGTATGTAACGGCAAAATCCCTCAAACGAAATATCTTTAGCCCAAGGTTTTTGCCAAGCTTGAAAAGCCAAGTCGATGTTCCGGATCAAATAATCACTATGTAAGGCTTTGATATCGTAAACGATCTCTTTCCTGATCGTATATCCTTTTCCCTGTAAAGAATCACAATGCCTTTTTACGGTTTGATTATCCGTGAAATTCCGTATGTCGGGCACATATCGTTCGCCTTCGGTCGATACGAAAGATTCCATCCGTGAAAAATGGAACGGCATGTTCCGGATCAAAAACCGGGCAGCTTCCAACTTTAAGCTGTCATTTTTGTAATATTCGAGCACCTTTTCCAGTTCCACCCGGTTTTCTCCGGCCATAGACAAGGCATGCTCCAAACTGACACCTTTTGTTTTTTGCATGGAACAAGAGGTCAGAATGCTTAATATCACGAATAAGAGACATGTTTTCATGGATGATAGAGTTGTTTATTAACGTTCGACAAGGACGATAACGGGGTTATTCCCATTTTCAGGCATTTCGTAATCGATCAGATATTTCCCGTCTGTCGATATGAAATGAGGCACGAAAGTGCTTCCTTCCTTGAACCCGTAAGAATTGTCCGGATAGATGACCTTTTGATAAAATGCTTGTTTGGCGTTTTTGTCATAGCTGTAAGTGTACGGATCGGTGACATCATGGTGTGCCAGGTAAATGATGCCGTCTTTCTCTCCGACTGCTGTAAGCGCGATTTTGCCGTTGAAGAAGTCCCATTTTTTCATCAGTTGTTCAGCCGTGCAAGCGAACATTGCCTCTTTGGTTGCCTTGTATTTTCCTAACTCGACTACGGCATAAGGAATTAAATTCAGGTTCTCATCGACTTGGTAAATCGTGTCGTTGAATGTTTCTTTGAAGGCAGGGACAAGCCCGTCAAACGATTTCATCTCAGACGGTATGCTATATACAACCATTGGCGATGCCGGTTCAAGTTTTTCCGTAACCGGAATCGTTTTGATGGCTGTAGTATCCCGGAAAAAGACAAACCGAACTTTCTTTTGGCCGGTAAAATTATCTACATGCCCTAAGAATAGGTCTGTATTGGGAACGAGGAAGAAATCTACTGTATGCCGTATTTTGGGCTGAAACCTCTTTCCTAAATATTCCCCTTGCCAGTTGTAAAGCGTGAAATCATAATTCATATCTACCACAAACAGTGTGTCATTTCGCAAAACAACACCACCTATGCTGAGATATTCTCCTTCCTCTTCTCCTTTTTCCCCGATGTCATACTTATATTTTCCATCCTTATCAAAAAGAGATAATCTGTCCGAATGAACTACTAAGAACCTATCACTGTCCCAAATAACCCTTTGTATGGATTTGATCTGAATGGATTCGTTGGTTTCCAACCACACGTATCGAGGATTTGTTCCCCATTCATTTAAACCCACTTCCAATGCCTCATTCTTGACTAAGGGACGAAAGTCTATCCGGTAAAAGCCCTCATGATCGGAAGATTGTGTTTGCCGACCTCCACAGGAAGCCAACAGCAGACAAAAGAGAAGAATCCATGTTTTCATAAACTTGTTATTTCAGTATGTTGCTAATATCAAACCGAATGATCGCCACTTCCGGTTCTTCGGTCGCGGCATAGATTGTTTTTTCGTCTTCGGAAACGGTGAACCGGGCTAAACTTCTTTCCGAACGTAAGTTTTTCAGTAAATTGCCTTGATGATCAAACACCAGCATGTTTCTGGGTTTTATGTTTTTCCGATTGTCCCGATCATATTTTTGCCCGAAATAACTACAGAAGATATAATTTTTTGTCATTTTCACATCTGCAAAACCTAATTTCAAAAGAGTCAGGTCTAATTGATCTTTCTTATAGATAGGTTGTTCTGCGCAAGCATCCCATAACATTTTGCAAGTACCATCTGATTGTTGCTCATAACAGGCGATGTAACCAAATGATGCCATTGTGGATACAAACTTGTTTCCATATGAACTGACCGAGCCTCCATAAGTGACTAATGCTTCACTTTTATGGTCTTTATCTGGAATATTCCCTATGTTTTCGATTGTGTTCAACTCTTTATCCAGTGTTATTATTGGCTTAGGCATCCCAACGACGACCGAGCCTACAAAATAATCCTGATTCAGGACCTTACCAAACAAAATGTTTTTTTCATCTCCTTTCAGGTTAACTTTTCCCGTCTCCGGTAATTCTTCTGCATTTAAGATTTCGTGCCATGAATATGTCCTTAAAAACATTTTTGCTTCATCATAAATATATACCTCCTTACCGTTATTTCCCCAATATACAGGTTGTACAAACTCTTTAGGTCCACCACCGAATAGGCCGATCTGTTTGACTTCTTTACCATCATTAGCATCAACGATTCGCATAAAATAGTCGCCTTTAGTAGCAAAGAGTAATAATTTATCATCTATGATATCTATAGACCAGGAATAATTCATAAAGAGTTCATTAGGATAGTCAATCCCGCTGACAGGCGTTTCCTCGGGTAGAACGAAAATGTTGTATTGATTTTCACTACAAGAGGTTAAAAGAAAGCATAAAATAATAATGAATAGACTTTTCATGATCATGTCGTTTTAGGAAAAGATGTTGCCCTGTAAAGTTGAAGCAGCACTATAACTTATAAATTATAAACCGCAAGCAGGATACATATTATAATATGTACTTCCATTTGACAAGCAAGTCATTGTAGTGAAGTCATCACTACGATCACTTGCATGTTCTCCTCTGGCAAGAACTTCGACATTATCCAATGCCAAGTCTGAGAGTTCAACTTCTTGTTCATTTTGCTGGTAATTCCAGCCGGCAGCCACTGCGATTGCGGCAAAAGCGATTACACCCAAAAATTTCTTTCCCATTTTCTTATTTATTAGGGATTTATGATTTTATTATTAGTTTGAGATCTTTTGCCTGGCATCATTTCCTGAAACAGGTGATTCCCTACCTTTATTTACTTCAACTTTACTATTTTTTCGTTACCTCCTTCTTTATTAGTTATTGAATGAGGAAAAGTCCGGGAGTTTCTGTTTATGCTTATGAGGCAGTGGCAGGAACTCCTTTCTTTTGCATTGGACGTCGTTTCTTATCGATTACAATTTGTATACTAAGATTTGAGGATCGGATTCATATGAAATTGCATATAAAAGCCCGGTTTCAGAAGATATACAAAAATTGTAAAGTTTGGATGTAACTGTGTATTTATCCAATAATTCTCCTTTTCGATTGAATACATGAAATTCGTTCCCGTAATTCGTTTCTCCATTCTTCTTCTCCCCCGAATAGAGCCCGATAACCGAATCCTGTAAAAATCCGGCAGCCAAATATCCGGTAGGGCTGATTTGCCTTAAAACATTTTCTTTTGTTTCATATTCAAATTCAGATGATACATAACTCCATTTGGGGTAGATAGAATCTTTATTGACTTCATAAACTGATATTGTACCGGACATAAAGACTACATTTGCCATCAATTTCCTATCTTCAGATAAATAAGAGCGGCCATAATTCGCTTTTGACAATAATATTGCATCATCTTTTCTTCCTTCACAAGTCAGATAATCGCAATATGAATTATTATAAGACAAATCATCGTTCAGCAAGGTGTATTTTTTCTCCGTTCTTCCTGTTGCGACATATTTGTGCCCAATTTCATATATCTCCAGAAATCGACTGTTCAAATCTAATTTATTGATGAAATCCGGAACACACTTTTCTTTGCATCTATTGAGGCTATCAATGGAATAAGCGATGTATTTTCTTTGCATATTATCGAATAGGCCTAAATAATAATTGCCTTCCCTTTGGAAAATATCCAAATTCATTATTTGTAAAAATTCATTTACACCTTGTCCTTTCTTTGCGAATGAATACATGACCGAATCATGTTGAATATCTATCACATCTATATTATACTCCCCCGAAAATGAATAATCGACGAAAAGTTGATTGCCTAATATCTTTATTAGACCGGGAGCTCCTATTTCCACATTCAAAGTATCGACAGGTGTTAAATATCTATTTGCAACTATCCTTCCTTTTTCTGAACAGGAGGATAATGACATCGTAAGTAAAATAAGAAAAATGTACCGCATAGTTTTAGATAATCAAATGATGTACTGAACTTGCATCATTCTGTTTTGTCCGGTTTATATTACCATCATGCACCTCCTTTCTTAGGGGGGCTTGCCGTTGTTTTGTACAAAGGTCGTTCTTTGTGTTAAGCCATGCAATTAATTTTGGAAACAATTTTGGCAACAATTGGAAACAGATGGCAACAAATTTGGTGATATTGAAAATATTCTTGATATATTTGTTATAGTACCCTCCTTTTACCATCCCTGTATTAGGTTGATTATAATAACCTGAAAAGAGGAACTGATACAAGGGAGCGAAACTACAGAAAATACAATATCCTCCCCTAATTACGCTTAAATCTGTATATGCTTATTTACCAGTTGATTATCAAAACAGCTGTTTCTTAAAAAATATTACCCTATAGGGAATTTTGAAAAATAGGGGGTGGAAAATCAAAATAGATGCGGTAGAGTTTCGATTTGGACTAATGGGTATTAAGGCAAACTGTACAATAAGGGTTGAAATGGCAATAAGGGGTAGCCGAATGCTCTGTGTATGTTTTTTGTTTTTGTGAGAAACATGTCAGGAAAAGAAGACGGTTATTTTTATATCGATAAAACCGAGTTTATCTACCGTCTTGTCAAGTCTGGACGTTACTATTTCCTGAGTCGGCCGCGCCGCTTCGGGAAAAGTTTGCTCATATCTACGATTGAAGCTTATTTTCAAGGAAAGAAAGAGCTATTCGAAGGTTTGGCGATAGAGCGATTAGAGAAGGACTGGTCGCAATATCCGGTCTTGCATTTGGATTTGAATGCTCGCCAATACGACAGGGCGGAGTCTTTGTACGAAGAATTGAACAAATATCTTGAGATTTGGGAACAGACGTATGGCAGTCCGTATGGTGACCGTAAACCGGAAGAGCGTTTTTACCAAGTGATTCGCTATGCATATAAAAAGACCGGTCAGCGGGTTGTGGTCCTTGTGGACGAATATGACAAACCATTGCTTCAGGCAATCGGGTGTGCGGAATTGCAGGAGGCTTACCGTAATATTCTAAAAGCTTTCTATGGAGTTCTGAAATCAATGGATGGCTATATCCAGTTTGCGATGTTGACAGGTGTGACCAAGTTTGGAAAAATAAGCGTATTCAGCGACCTGAATAACTTGGATGACATCTCCATGCGTGAGCCCTATGTTAATCTATGTGGTGTGTCCGAGCAAGAGATACACCACAATTTGGAAGAAGAGCTTCATGAATTGGCAAAAATCCAGAACATGACATATGAGGAAACCTGCGCCAAGCTCAAGGAGTATTATGACGGTTATCATTTTGCGGAAAATACCATCGGCATATACAATCCGTTCAGCTTACTTAATACATTTAAATATAATAAGTTCAGTAGCTATTGGTTCGAGACCGGCACGCCGTCCTATTTGGTCGAACTGCTGAAACGAAGCCACTATGATCTGGAGCGCATGGCAAACGAAGTTACCAGTTCGGATGTCTTGAACTGTATTTACGAAGACTTGAATCCTATTCCACTCATTTACCAAAGTGGCTACCTGACAATCAAGGGGTATGACGAAGAATTCGGAATTTACCGGTTAGGGTTTCCAAATCGAGAAGTAGAAGAGGGCTTAGATAGATTATTCAAGATCGGGATAAATTTCAGCAATAAGTTGCGGAATATTGAAGAATGGATTATTGAAAAATAATACAATAACCCCTTTTTGTCATTATTTCTATTTCACCAGGAATATTGTTTCATTTTAATCTGACACATTGTGCAATCGATCTGTTTTATGGTGACAGCAAGCACCATGTGTCCGGCAGTTCGTCTATATTCCAACTCTGTTTTGTCATCCTAAACAGCAAAACAACGACAATATGAAAAGGATTAACTTTCAGAGAATCGAATATTTGCAAACGAAGTCGGTTCGCATCCCGTATATACCAAAAAGCTTTTTCCACTTTTCCCCCGTGAGGTGCGCAGAACTTTCCCGCGACGACCGTCTTCGTTGCTGTGAGTTGCCGAGATCATAGGTAGTGACGACCGTCTTCATGGCGATGAAGTCCCTTGTCATAGCGATGAAGACGGTCGTCGCGGAGGAAAAGTAGTAAATCAATGAAAAAAGCGCCGTTTTACCTATAGGAGAAGCTTCCTTGCACCTTATACACCAAAATGTAAAAAAATATTTTATTTACAATAAGGCATAGGAAATCAGATTCATTCTTCAATAATCCACTCTTCAATATTCCGTAACTTGTTGCTGAAATTTATCCCGATCTTGAATAATTTCCGTGAGTCGGCGGCAAACGGGAGTGCATACCTCTTTTCGTCAATCTGCTTCAATGCTTCCTGGGCAGTCCCTTCCAATTTGAATTCCATCACATAGATGTAGTCACTCGTTTTCAAAACCAAATCGACACGCCCGCTGCTTGTATGATATTCTACTTGCGTATAAAAGCCTGCCAATTTGAAAACGATAAAGAGTACATTCTGGTAATGCAATTCCAGTTGGCGGGCCAGTTCGTATGGGGTGTCCGCAAAGAAACTTTGCAGGCGCTGGAGGAAAGCGTCGGGTTGGCCCTTACGGATTTCACTGACGAATTTCTGTATTTCAAAGGGGGATTCTACTTTGTTTATATTTGTATAGAAAGGCATCAGGTACCGAACAAAGCCTTCTTCTACTTCGCGATTGGGAAACCCTAACCGGTAAATTCCGAATTCTTCGTCATAACTTTTAATAGTCAGGTAGCCGCTTTGATAGATTACCGGGATCGGGTTCAAGGAATCAGCATAGATACTGTTCAGCACATCCGCATTGGTTTCTTCGTTTGCCATGCGTTCCAGGTCATAATGGCTTCGTTTCAGCAGTTCGACCAAATAAGACGGCGTGCCGGTCTCGAACCAGTAGCTCCCGAATTTATTGTATTTGAACGTGTGTAGCAGGCTGAACGGATTGTATATGCCGATGGTGTTTTCAACGAAATGGTATCCGTCGTAATACTCCTTGAGCTTGGCGCAGGTTTCCTCGTATGTCATGTTCTGGAGTTTAGCCAACTCATGGAGCTCTTCTTCCAGGTTGTCGTGTATCTCTTGCTCGGACACGCCACATAGATTAACATAGGGCTCGCGCATGGAAATATCATCCAGGTTGTTCAGGTCGCTGAATACGCTGATTTTTCCGAATTTTGTCACGCCCGTCAGCATTGCGAATTTGATGTTGCCGTCCATTGTTTTCAAAACACCGTAGAAAGGTTTCAGGGTGTTGCGGAATGATTGTTGGAGTTCCTCATTGCCGATGGCCTGTAACATAGGTTTGTCGTATTCGTCCACAAGGATTACGACGCGCTGTCCGGCCTGCTTGCAGGCTCGTTCGATGACTCCTGCAAAACGGAGGGAGAAAGAACGTTCGGATGGATCGGCTCCATAAAGGCTTTCCCAACCGGCCAATGTTTTCTCAAGCATATTGTCGAGGCTTTCCTGGCAATCGTATTTCTCGATGTTCAAGTCCATGTGCAGGATCGGATGCTCGATCCAGTCTTTTTCCAACTTTTCCATGGCAAGCCCTTCGAACAACTCTTTCTTGCCTTGGAAATAGGCTTCGATCGTAGATATGAGCAAACTTTTCCCGAAGCGGCGGGGGCGGCTCAGAAAATAGTAGCTGCCGGTTTTGATGATCCGGTAAATAAGTTCGGTTTTATCGATATAGAAATAACCGCCTGTACGAAGTTTTTCAAAATTCTGTACGCCTATCGGATAAATTTTATTGTTCATAATGTTCTTTTTATCTGTTTGAACAGTGTATTCAGTCTGTAATACAACAAAGATAGTAATGTTTCTTTGCATAGTCAAGCCAATCGGACGGATATGCAACGATATGTCTGTTTTATGTATCTTTGTAACAATAATCAACTTCAACTGTTTTTAGTAAATTGAAGATTCTGGATATGAGGCTTTTTTCGAGAATACGGGAGCGTGTGGATGCTCTTCTTCATGATGAGAGTTTGAAGAAGAAGCTGTATGTTATTATATTTGAATCGGATACTCCGATGGGGAAACTGTTCGACACCTGTCTGATCGGATTTATTATCGCAAGCGTGTTGGTGGTAATATTGGAAAGTATACAGTCTTTTTCATACCATTACACGTTGGGACTACGGATATTGGAGTATGTGTTTACGGCTTTCTTCACTTTTGAATACTTGGTTCGTATCTATTGCTCGCCAAATCCTAAAAAATATGTTTTCAGCTTTTTCGGGGTTGTGGATCTGTTGTCGACATTGCCGGTCTATCTGAGTTTTTTCTTTGCCGGCACGCGCTACCTGCTTGTGATTCGTGCGTTTCGGTTGATCCGCGTTTTTCGTGTCTTTAAGCTGTTTAACTTCTTGAAAGAAGGTAATATGCTGTTGAAATCGCTTAGGATCAGTGCACCGAAGATATTCGTGTTTTTCTTTTTTGTCCTGATTTTGGTGACTTCGATCGGTACGATCATGTACATGATAGAAGGGAACCAGCCCGGTACGCAATTCGATAATATTCCGAACAGTATCTATTGGGCGATCGTGACGATGACGACCGTCGGCTATGGCGATATAACGCCGGTGACACCCGTCGGACGTTTCCTGTCGGCGATCGTGATGCTGATCGGCTATACGATTATCGCCGTCCCGACGGGGATTGTGTCGGCAACAATGGTCGGGGAACAACGCAAAAGGAATAGGTTGGAATGTCCGCATTGCCACCGGACCGGACATGAAGAGGAAGCCGGATATTGTAAATATTGCGGTTCGAAATTGGACCATCCGAAAAGATGAATATTCGGAATCTGTCAAAATAATTTTGTATCTTTGCCACCATTGATATTAACAATTTAAGAAAGAAAATGGAAACAGTAGTAAGCGGCATTCGCCCAACGGGTAATTTGCATCTGGGGAATTACTTCGGAGCAGTAAAAGGATTTTTGCAAATGCAAAATGAGTATAATTGCTTTTTCTTTATTGCAGACTGGCACTCGTTGACTACACATCCGCATCCTGATAATATCCGTAACAGTGTAAAGACGATCCTGGCCGAATATCTGGCTTGTGGCATCGATCCGGAAAAAGCGACCATCTATCTTCAGAGCGATGTGCGCGAAATCCCCGAATTGTATTTATACCTGAATATGAACGCCGGAATCGGTGAGTTGATGCGTACTACTTCATTCAAGGATAAGGCACGCCAACAGTTGCACATAGACCGTGTCAACACCACGGAAGGCGATGTGGAGAGAGAAATATTCAACGAGGGGAATAAACACAGTGTCAGTGCCGGATTGTTGACCTATCCGACCTTGATGGCTGCCGATATCATTATCCATAAGGCGGTGAAAGTGCCGGTTGGAAAAGACCAGGAGCAAAATATGGAAATGGCTCGTCGTTTTGCCCGCCGTTTCAACGCGACTTACGGAGTCGAATGTTTTCCGGAACCCGCCTCTTTCTATTATTCCAGTAAGGCGATCAAAGTGCCCGGGCTGGACGGATCCGGAAAGATGGGCAAGAGCGAAGGAAATGCGATCTACCTGATCGATGATGAAAAGACGATCAAGAAGAAGGTGATGAAAGCAGTGACGGATGCGGGTCCGACGGAACCGAACAGCGTGAAACCCGAACCGATTGCCAACTTGTTTACAATGATGGAAATCGTATCTTCAAAAGACACGTTCGATTTCTTCAATGAAAAATATAACAATTGCGAGATCCGTTACGGAGATTTGAAAAAGCAACTGGCTGAAGATATCAATAATTTCTGTGCACCGATTCGCGAACGCATCTTGGATATTCGTTCCAACGAAGACTATTTGGTGAAAGTAGCCCGGATGGGAGCCGAGAAAGCAAGCGAGAGCGCTGCAAAGACATTGCGTGAAGTGCGCGAGATCATCGGATTCAGGGGATAAGCCTATTCGGGCCCGAAAATATAGAGGCGCGGATTACACAAAACTCACGGATTAATTAATGCCGTGCAGTCTGTGTGATCCGCGTTTTTTTATGTGTGTATGAGGATGATACTGTGCGATATAATTTATTAAAATCATAATAAAGAATCTGAAAATCGGATTATTGAATGGAAAACTGCTTTACTTTGCCATGAATAGAGACAAGCAACAAATGTATGGCAGCAATATCTGCGGGCGAATTTGAACGTATTTTTAAGGAGCTTTATAAGTCTCTGTGCCTGTTTGCACTTCGTTTTACTGAAAAAACGGAAGATGCCGAAGATGTCGTGCAGCAGGCTTTTGCCGATATTTGGGATAAAAACAGCCATAATGTGGTAATTGCCAACCTCAAATCCTATCTCTACCAGGCGGTACGGAACCGTTCCCTTACGCTAATCGCCCAATCATCCGATGTGTTACAGGCAACAGAATGCATTGCCGATATGGAGGACCTGTCGGAAGAGGAACAGATATATCAGTCGGAACGGGATGCGCGTCTCTGGGCGGCTATCGACGAGCTGCCTACCGAACGGAAGAGGATATTTTTGTTATCCAAACGGGACGGATTGAAATATCAGGAGATCGCGGAGGAATTGCATATATCCGTTAAAACGGTTGAAAACCAAATAGGAAAAGCATTAAAGGCTTTGCGGGATACGGCCGTACGGATTTATTGTTTCTTTTTTTCTTGAAAGAATAGGGGTTTTTCGGATTTTTTTGTCTTAGTGATAGAAAGGTTAAAATGTTTATGTATCGCTAATTCAAAAAAGAGAAATGAAGAAATTCGTATTATTTGTGATGTTGATGATGAGTGGGCTATCGGTGAGCGCACAGCGGTGGTCGTTGATGCCGGAAGTCGGGATGACGGCTGTCAAAAGAGGTGGCCCTTCTTATATCGATGAACCGGGGTACATTTGGAATGCCGGTTGGAAAATCGGGGCTGGAGTGGAGTTTGCTGTCAAACCGGACCGTTTTTCATTGAAATCGGGATTGTATTATACTCAACGGGGGTGTTCGAGACAATCTATTTCGTTCGGAAGCATTTACCCGACAACGGACGAACAGTCAAAGTCTACTTTTAGTGAGAGCTATTATAAGGTGAGGCGTCATTTTTTGCAGGTTCCGTTGATGGCGAATTTGTCATTCCGTTTAGCGGATAATGTACGGTTGAATCTGGCTGCCGGTCCTTATATCGCTTATTCGATGGGAGATAAAAATGTAGCTGAGTATAATGAATATATGCCGGGTAATAGTGACAGCCATGAAAGTTTAGGCTATCTCTATTATAGAGGTAACGGTAGTTATTCGTATGGCGGCGGATGGGTTGGGCAAGGTTTTGGCCATGAAAGTTGGACGCACGACAATCCTTGGGACTGGGGACTTTCGTTTCAGGCAGGATTGGAAATCGGTTCCTGTGTGATGAATATCGGATATGATGCCTCTTTGGGCAAGGAATATGGATATGATTCGGTCGACTTGAAATACCATACCTTCAGTCTGTCTGTCGGATATAAATTCAAATTAGGGAAATAAACAATGGAGAGTGCAATGATAATTGTCTATTGTCAATTGAAAAGATGAACAACGAGCAAGATGATAGATTTGAAAAACGTCTTCGTTTTGTAGCCCGGTGCTACAAAGAGGGGAGCTTGGATGAGGATAAGGCTTGGGAACGGTTTGCCGCCCGGCAGGGAATCCGCCGTCCGGTCGTTTTCCGCCGTTACTGGATGGCCGCGGCAGCATCTGTTGTGCTCTTGCTTATCGGTGTCGGTACTTTTTATTTGAAAGAGCGGAATAATCCCGAATGGGTATCTGTTGTTACTGCATCGGGGCAGTTGAAAGATGTTTATCTGCCGGATAGTACGCTGGTCTCGATGGCCGGGAATTCGACACTCCGGTATGATGTGAAGAAATATGGAAAGGAAAGGCGTGTGGTGGAGATGACTGGAAAAGCTTTTTTCCAGGTGAAGAGGAACGAGGCACGCCCTTTTTCCGTTTATACAGCCATGACGGAAGTGACGGTTTTAGGAACCAGCTTCCAGATAAACGAACAACCGGGTATGACGGAAGTCGATGTCGTTACGGGAAAAGTGCGTTTTGCGGGAGGGAAAATGGCTGAGCCGGTTATCCTGACAGCAGGAATGTCGGCCTCTTATTCGAGTGAAAAAGAGGAGATAGATATTCTGAAGGAAGAGAATCCGAACAATCTTTCCTGGAAAACGAAGCAGCTGAGGTTTAATGATACGCCTTTGGAAAAGGTGATCAGGGACCTGAACGAATATTACCGGGTGGAGATCGTCAACAAGGTGGATTCGCCGGGATCCAGGCTGACCGCGACATTCAACGATCTGCCTCTTGACGAAGTCCTGATGGTCATCAATCAGACGTTGGATATCCGGCTGGTTCCACGGGAAGATAAATAAAAAAAGAAAGTATGTATCGTGTTTACCTGTTTGTCATCGGGATTTGTATGTGTTGCCCGCTGATCAGAGCGAAAGAGCCTTTGCCCCTGTTGGAAGATCCGATTCCTACTGTCACGTTGGATATGAAGCGGGTTCCGTTGCAGGATATTTTGTTGGAGATCGAAAGGCAGACCGGCCTGTTTTTTTCCTATGAATCGTCGATGTTGAAAGAATTCCGCCATGTTTCGTTGTCGGCGCGTGACGAATCTCTATCCTATTGCCTGAAACGGTTGTTCGAACCTTTGCCTCTTGTCTACCGGATTACGGGACGCTATGTGATATTGAAACGGAAACCCCGGCAATATACCATCAGTGGTTTTGTGCGGGATTCCGCTTCTTATGAGAGCCTGATTGCGGCAACCGTGGTAGATCGCTCGTCCGGGAAAGGGGCTGTTTCCAATAATTATGGTTTTTACAGTATGACGCTGTCTCCGGGGAAGGTGGTGTTGTCTTCCTCTTATGTCGGCTACGAGCCTTGTTCCGTCACGTTCGAGTTGGCCTGCGACACGATGATCGATCTCTCCTTGTCGCCTGCCGGCGTGCTGGGGGAAATCGTGGTAAAAGGAATTTCACCCCGGTCGGATGTGTTGAACAGCCGGATAGGGATGTCGGATGTCCCTGCGAGCCGGGTGAAATCGTTGCCGGCCCTGTTGGGTGAAACAGATGTTGTCAAGACCTTGCAACGGCTTCCGGGTGTAGCCGGAGGGACGGAAGGCATGAGCGGGTTGTTTGTGCGGGGAGGCGATGGCGATGACAACCTGTTTTTGCTCGATGGCAATCCGGTCTATCATACGGACCATGTGTTAGGTTTCTTTTCGGCTTTCAATCCGGATGCCGTGAAGAATGCCACTTTTTATAAAGGAAGTTTTCCGGCGGAATACGGCGGGAGGCTTTCTTCCGTTATAGATGTG
>ERZ857801.2433-NODE-2433-length-15611-cov-5.408203_pt1 | contig 15611 bp, 16 predicted proteins | sample MGYA00519762_ERZ857801 | MGnify/ENA primary metagenome ERZ857801 (study PRJEB31778, sample SAMEA3449368) | human gut metagenome | biome: human gut; feature: human-associated habitat; material: faeces | place: United Kingdom | collected 2010/2012 ...
ACCTCATTCATGCCAGGGCCTGCAAACCATTTTGCGAAAAATCCTTGACACTACCCTAGGGAGCGTGACCGCAAATATAAAAACACTTATTTAAACAGAAAAAACAATTAGACTATTTTGTACCCAGCGGCAGAAAGAAGTTTTAGTGCCTGTTCATACTTTTCCTGCTTTATTAGAATATAGTCCGTATTGTAGGTTGATATAGCAAAAATACTTATATCGTTTTCAGCCAACAATGTTGCTATTTTTGCAAGGATACCAATCAGGGAAAAATCTAAAATTCCTTGAATACGGAATGCTTTCCAGCCATCATCTTGTGCAATAACATTTTCAGGTACATTTTCAGTAATACAAACAAGTGAATTTTCTTCATTTGTTTTGCTGATAAAGCAATACTCGCAGTCAAGATTGATTAACGAATAATCTCTTACTTTGCATACGGAAAAATTATAGATTATTTTTTGTATCTCCATATTATACACCTGCTTTCTCCGTGACTTATAAAAAGTGTATCATAAAAAGATAAATTTTTCTACCGCTATACAAAACTGGACTGTCGATTTGAAAGACTATAAAGAAGCAGATTTTATACTTTTTCCGCTATACAGCCAGCTCTGTCCTAATATTGGAGCAATTCCTATTTTGAATGTTGTATAAAATTTATCTGCGGCTAGACTCTTATAGTACTGATCACTGGTATCATTAGGGGATATCATAGCATATTCGTTCTAAAAATTCTGCTGGAACTGTATCCTGCTGAGACAGGCCAACGGGAAAAGAGTAGCACTGAGGCTGCCTTTTTCCCGTTGGCTTTCTCTTTACAGGATCTGTACGATCTGCTCCCAAAGCAGGATGTGTTTCTGGTCCACCGAGCGGTTGTCATGGAAGTGTCCGAAGAACCAGTATTCATATTCCAGTCGCCGGTCTACCATCTCCAGAAATTCCGTGAGATGGTCTGCCTCGTTGTGACGGTTCATAGACAGGGCGATGCTGGTGGAGGCGCAGTGGGTGATCACATAGTCCACCTGCCAATTTGTTCGCTCCAGCGTTTTCAATGCGGTATGGTATTCTTCATCGGAGGGCAGCTCCTCCGGCCACCAGGATCGGCCTAGTATCCGGAACCTGTTCCTTCCGCTGCGCTTTAGGGCGCTCTGCTGGGCACGGAAGTTCGGAGCTGCCGGATCCAGGATACCGTCCTCCACATCGTGGCTCTTGGCCCCGCCCATAGTGAAGAAGGTCTTTCACATGATTTCATAGAGCTGACCGCGCATCAGATGGAGCACATGGGGCCGGATCTGGTGGACGGAGCCTCCGTGCCAGGTGCGGACCGGGAATGTGTCCAGCCGGCGGAAATTTTCATGATTTCCATCCACGAACAAGGTTGTGAAGGGCCGCTGCTCCAGCCAGTCCAGCCAGTAGTTTTCCTCCGGTGTGTCAGCCCATACCCCTCCGAAATCGCCCGCCACTATTATGTAGTCATCCCGATCCATAGCTTCCTGCTCTGGGAAGTACCTGCGGCCGAACCGCCGGAAGTTTCCGTGGCAATCGCCTGTTATAAATACCATGTATCTAATCCTCCTTTATGTTTTGCTCTATCTCCAAGCCACTCCGGAAGGTCACTCGGATTCTGTCCTTAGATAGGACCGTGACCTTTTCCAGCAGCTGATAGACCGTGCTCTCGTCCCACTCCGTGATATCGGCGGAAGCTCCCTCCAATGCGGCAGAGATCGCCTGGAGCCGTTGGGACGCCTTCTCATTTTCCTGATAGATTGCTTTGAGGCGCTCTCTCCGGTTCTTCAATTCGGCCATGGAGGTGGATACCGCACGGAAGCGCTCGGTATATTCCTCTTGACGCTCAGGAGATGCGGCCTCTTTCAGAAGACTATCAAACTGTCGCCCCAGATCCTCCAGAGCCCGTTCCACATCGGCCAAGCTCATGGTTTCTCCGGCGACGGGCAGCAATTCCTGTTCCATAACCGTCGTGATTCGGCTTTCCAGCACGGTTCGGTTGTCCATAGATGCATTGATGGCTCCCAGAATTGCCTGTTGAAGCGGCTCTTCATCCAATGTTGGAGAATGCAGGCAGTATTTTTTTCCGTAGCTCAACCGGCTGACACAGCGCCACACAGGCCGCTTTTCCCCGTGCTGGGTCCAGATGCACCGGCGATAGGCAGTACCACACTCACCGCAGAACAGCAGATTGCTGAGGGCATATTTCCCACTGTATTTCCGCAGACCGGTGGGGGTGCTTCTCCTGGTCCCGCCCTCACGAGCTTTCCTCCGGGCCAGCTCCAGCTGAACTGCATCGAACAGCTCGTGGCTGACAATGGCCTCGTGGTGATCTTGGATGAGGACTTTGTCCAGCTGTCCGGTGTTTAGAATCACTTTCTTGCTGATGCAGTCCTTGATAAAAGTTTTTTGAAGCAGGGCATCCCCACAGTATTTCTCGTTGGTCAGAATGCTCTTGATATTGGAAATTACCCACTTAGACTTGCCAGCCGCAGTAAGGCAGCCCTGAGCTTCCAGCTGCTCCTTGATGGAGCGCAGGGGATCTCCAGCCAGGTATCGTTGGTAGATGAACCGGACGATCTCCGCCTGCTCCGGCACGATTTGAGGTTTCCCGTCTGGTCCCCGCTCATAGCCCAGCAGCTTCTGGTACTGCATGGTGACACGACCCTCTTTCATGGACTGCCGCTTTCCCCAGCGGACTCGACTGCTGGTACTCTCACTCTCAGCCTGGGCGAAGGCTCCGTGGAGGGTAATCAGGAACTCACTCTCCGGGTGGATGGAGTTGATATTCTGCTCTTCGAAGACCACCGGGATGCCCAGGCTCCGTAGCTCCCGGGTGTAATTGAGGGTGTCCACGGTGTTTCGGGCGAAGCGGGAGACGGACTTGGCCAGGATCATGTCGATCTTTCCTTGGCGGCACTGGCGGATCATCCGCAGAAATTCCTTCCGTTTATTGGCGGAGGTACCTGTGATGCCCTCATCTGCAAACACACCGGCCATGGTCCAGTTAGGTTCCTTCATGATTTTCTCCGTGTAGTAGGAGAGCTGGTTTTGATAGCTGGTGAGCTGCTCCTCACTGTCGGTGGACACCCGGCAGTAGGCCGCTACCCGCAGACTCCGTTTTTTCTCCTGCTCTTGGGGCGTCTCCTTCTTAGCCGGAATGATAATGACCTTCGGAGCGGTATCTGTCATTGGTTGTTTCCCCCCTCCATAGTTTGATGGTTTTTCAGCAGAATTGTAACCCTTCTGCCGGCGTATGTGATGTGCCGGACGCTCTCATGCAGGAGCTCTTGGTTTAGCTCACTCATGGGACTGCGGGACTGGAACAGCCTCTGGAGCCGCTCTGTCTCATATTCCTCCGGGCCAATAGTGTTCAGTTGGAGTTCTGCCAGGTGGAGGGCCATCTTTCTAGCACGATCCTCGTCCACCGGCGGGGTGTTCAGCAGATCGTCCAGCTCCTGGCGGAGCAGAGTGACTTCCACAGGCAGGACTTTCTCACAGAGAGGACAGCGGAGCTGTTCCGGGCGGGCGATTAGGTCGTTCAGAACATTCAGCACTTGCCGCTCCACCCATAGGGGCGGAGCACCGCCGCACAGCCGGCGCAGCTCCTTCTGTGCCGGTGTTTTCTGCGAAGGAGCTGCCTGTTTCTTTCGGCGCATCTGTACCGCTTCAAACAGCTCTTGGGAAATCAGGGACGGATAATCGCACTGGCCGGTGTACTTGTAGTTCTCCAAAATGCGGGCCACCATGTTTTTGTTCCACAGCTTTCCCACCTCATAGGGGACGTCCCCCTTTTCTAGAGCCTCTGTCAAATCATTGTAGGATGCTCCGGCCAGATAGGTCTGGAAGATCCAGCGAACCACAGAGGCTTCCTGCTCCTGGATCACGATCTCGCCCCACTCCATTTTGTAGCCGAAGGGCTGTTTTCGGTTGGATGCCATCACCGCACCGTCCTCTCGATGTCCTCTGTCAGCTCCAGACCGTTGATAAGCCGGAACCGCAGACATTCATTGCTCTCCACGATGATTTTATCGACGATCTCGCGGAACAGCTCCTCGTCGAAGGTATCCAGAAATTCCGGGGCGACCTCCAAGGTCTCCAGCAGGACTCGTGTCTGAGAGATGGTTGTGTTTTCCTCGGATTCCAAGAGCCGCTCCTTTTCCAGCTTGACGGCACGAAGCTGTTCCGCCAGAGCGTCCCGGCGGGAGATAAAAAGGTCAGGATCGACCAACCCCTGCTGTTTCAGCTGGGTCAGTAACCGATCCTGACGGGTGATGTCTGCGATTTGGTCATTGAGTTCCACAATATCCACACTCCAGAGCATTTTGCCGGTGCGGGCGGCTTGGAGATCTGCAAGTAAACAGGATAAAAGAGAAGTGCCTTGGTGTTTGAGCTTATAATACAGTCGAAGAAAGCTCCCCTGTATTGTGAACTCTGGGATCTGACGATTCCGGCATAGTTCCTTACCAGCATCATGGGTACGGCACACATGATAGATGATACCTCTAGTAGTCCGTGTCCGAAATGCAGAGCCGCAGCATCCGCATTCCAGATACCCACGCAGTGGCGACTGCTTTATCTCTGCGGTGAAAAATTTTTCTTTTCTCTTGTTCAGAAGCGTTTGGACTTGTTGAAACATGTTCTGATCTATTATTTCAGGGTGCGAGTGGAGGGCAAGGTATTTCTGTTTCTCCCCTCGATTTATTTTATAGTGCCTGGGAAGCGTTGAGGTTCGAAATGATTTCTGCCATAGAAAATTTCCTGTATAAGTTTCATTTTTTAAGATTCGAGCAATTGCATGTACAGTCCACTGATAGGAGTGCAATACTGGAGTTGTTTTCTGCTGTTTACTCAGGTCTTTTGCGATCTCTTCAGTACTTCTGCCATTTAGAAAATCAGTATAAATTTTATGTATGTAGTTTGCCTGTATTTCATCAATGATGATTTCGCCATCCTGATTTTTCTTGTAACCAAAGGGTAAGGAGGACGGGATATAAGTTCCATTTGCCATTCGATGTTGAATACTCCAGCAAATATTACCTGAGATATTCTCACTCTCCCTCTGGTCCATCATGGCAAAGATGGCGACCAGCAGTTCCCCGGAGAGCTCGGCGGTGTCGATATTCTGCTCCTCAAAGCAGACACTGACATCCAGTGCCTTCAGCTCTCGGACTGCCTCCAGGCACTCCTTAGCGTTTCGGGCAAACCGTGAGGAGGACTTGACAAGGATTCTGTCGATCCGTCCCCGTCGGCAGTCCGCCAGGAGCCGCTGGAAATCTTCTCGTTTCTCGGCGGAGGTACCTGTGATTCCCTTATCTGCATAGACGTCCACAAATTCCCACTCCGGATTGCTGGTGATGAGTTCCGTATAGTGGGCATTCTGGGCAGCGAAGGAGTTCAGCTGATCCTCAGAGTTGGAACTCACCCGGGCATAGGCAGCCACCCGGAGCTTTCTGGTCTGTTCTGGGTTGTTGGCTGGGATCACCACAACGCAGGGACTTTTTAGGGCGAGAGAACCGTTTACCTTTTCCTGATTTTTCACAATATCTTCACCTCTTTTCAGTAACACACAATACCAGAAGTCACTTGAAATATCTATATCCAAAGGACACAAAAATCAGAGAGAAACAATGACGTCCGCGCCAGTCTCCGCTTTGAGACGGGCGGCAATCTTTCGGGTCTCCTTCCGGCTCACCAGGCCGGCAGCCTGGAGCGACCGGAGCAGATTTACCATCCCTAAGTAGTTGATATTTTCTTTCATGGAGTATCCTCCATTCTTGAGTATGCGTGAGAGGGGCGGAAAGTATGATTCCTCCGCCCCTCTCGTTCCGTTGATACAAGGCGGTTCCGTATATCATTGCATTTCTATTCTGAAAATAGCTAGATACAGAACATTCCTTGCGTCATCTTGTTTTTCTGTCGGCTCTATTCGACACTACTTCCCGAGCCTTGGGCGGCGATCTAAGGACCGTGCTGGCGCACGTCACGGGCGTCTCACCCCTCCGAGGATCTCTCCGAGCTGCCCCCATTGCGTGGTCCCGGTTTCACTCAGGGCTGTGGCTGGGCAGGAGTATCATTGTCTGCCGGCGGGGTCATCGCGCTTCAAGCTGCCAAACTCAAAGGCCGGAAATGGAATCCGTACACTCGCTGTCTTCGTTGGCCGTCATTTGATGGAGCTATGCTCCACAGACAGGTCTTGGCGCATTTCCGGTACCGCTGTCCCCTCACCGGGGACCCGCTGGCTAACGTATCCTTACTGCCGGTTATTCCATTTTCAAGGATCATGAGAAAGCTTAAAATCCCTCTCACTTTCCATGCCGAAAAAACGAGCAGGTGAACACCCTTTTTTCTCAATTTTTCAGAAAAATTTTCGAAGTTTTTTGAGGATATTTTTTTCGCGTTTCAGGATAGCAGTTTGCGATACATGGAACAGCTTAGCACATTCCCGAGTAGATCTGTCGAGAAAATAACGCGTTAAAATCAACAGCAGATCCGATTTCTCCAATGACAGTAAGGCTAGATAGAGCTTTTTTGTTTTCCAGTCCACTTCTTTTTCCTCAATGACTTTCAACAATTCACTCTCTGCACTTAATACTGTGGGAAGCCCAATCATCTCGGATAAATCACCCTGCTCCATTAATTTGTCCAAGGATACGGTTTTACCTGCTTCCAATTCATTTTGGAGGTACCGAGAGCGACGCTCCGATTGGGAATACATTTGATAAATCTCTTTGGTCACCTTGACTGGAACCTTGTCCACCATAATAATGTAACTAGTAATATTACCCTTTGCGTCTTTTTCCTGCTTATAATTGCAACTTTTTTTCCAACTATCCATGATAAATCTCCTCATTCCAAATTTTGAATTTTGAGATAGGAATCACGGGTATCTGGAAATCGCTTCTTGCCAGTCGGAGAGTCTCATGCGATATCCTTTCCTGACGACCGGGAGAAAGACACCGCAAATATCGTGCGAAAAAGAGCAGCAAAAAGTGCCGCGCAAATCAGATCCCTGGATTACTCCAGTTATCTGATTTCGCACGGCACTTGGTAGTTATCAGTCCAGTAGGGGCTGCTCCTGATCGCTCGTTACATATTCATTTGTTTACTTCCTGATGATGCAGAGTAGTGCTCTACCATCCAATCAAATCTTTACTACGATGAGAGCATTACCTCTGCCTACGAAAATAGGCCAGGTTTAAAACTGATACCGTTTTACATCGTTGGCACTTACTACGGATATGACCGGCAGAATCGGAAAACGCCATTCCAATACGAAATCCACAATGAGGGCAGAAGAGCACCTGCTCTTCCAAATGTGCAGACTCTAACTCTGAAAGGGCCGCCTTTCGACGAAGATCAGCAGCTGTGTGAGGTGACAATCTGGGCATATCATGCTCCTCCTAATTTCAATGTCGAAACTGACTAACAGAGCGATAAAAATCAATCATTATTTGGGCAATCTCACACAAGAAGCTTCTTGGATATATTATAGAACAAATGTTTTATATGTCAAGAAATATTTGAGTATGCGCTAATTAAGTTAATATATACTATGCTTCAAATTAGAAATACCGGTATCACAGAGTCAAAGTTTATGTTTTTGTCGTATAAAATAAAAAAACTATATTTGATGAGGATAAAATTGTGTTTTTGACGATTCTATTATTAGAGAAATTTATTATAGCATCAAATTCTGCTGATAACAACTATTCTTGAAACATCCAGGTAATCTCGCGAATGAATTCTTTAGCGATAGGTGTCATTATATAATCCTCGTGCTTGATCCATCCAATCTCAGAAGTAATCTCACATCCGTCTAAGATTAAGGAGCGTAGATTTGCCGATCTCTCTAGTTTTCGATAGCCTTGCTTGGAATTAGAACTGACATAGTAGGCATCGGTATTTTCCAATGTGTCATATAGTACGGCTCGGGAGCCTGCAATGATCCGGTTTGGATTTTCTGGGATACCAAGGCGTAAAAACAAATCGGAATAGGGTCCAGTGTGGAGATGCGGATAGAGGACCATGGGGAAATTCGCCAATTCTGATGGGGCAATTCGGTCACTCTCTCGGTGAAAGAGGGGGCTACCTTTTCCCACCATAATGCACATACCCACGGAAGCCAGCGGAACAAATAATAGTTTTTTAGAGAACAACTGCCGGGTGTATAGCTGTTTATAACAGCTGAGAATACGTAAAATTCCAATCTCTACTTGGTGATTGGCCACATAATTGATGGTCTCGTCCGCAATTCCATCCAAGTGATAGATGTGGATGCCCACAGAGCGATAACGTTGGTACAACTTGGCACACACAGGAGCGACAAAGCGGTATCCGCTGCTGGAGACGGAGAAGGTAATAGAGTCTTGGGTATTGTGTTGCTGGCAGACACGTTCCAGCTGGGCTAACTGAGCGCAGATCGGGGTGATGTAAGAGATAAAATCCCGGCCAAAAGAGGTCAACTGTGCACCTCGGTTGTTGCGCAGGAAGATGGTCTGTCCCAACTCTGCCTCCAAATTTTTAATGGAGGTAGACAGAGCGGCCTGAGTCAGAAACAGATTGCTGGCTGCTTGGTTAAAGGAGCCGCAGTTTGAAACCTCCAAAACGTATTTAAATTGTTCAAATGTCATGGAATCATCCTCCGAAATCATTACACAGCTATAAATAGGTTCAATTAACACATTCAAGCCATTTGGAGCTATACTTCAGTCAAAGCCGCACGAACGGAAAAGGGAAAGAAAGTAGAGTAAGGAGGTGTTATTTTCCTAGAAATCCTCAAACAGTTTGGAAACACAAAGAAAGGACGGGGAATTATGGTAGGAATTTTAGACTGGGCATTGATCATCATTTACATGCTGGCTATGGTGCTAGTTGGCGTATACTTCAAAACCAACGACAGCATGAGCGACTTTGCGGTCGCGGACAAGAAGCTAGGCCTCTCCGTGCTGACGGCCACCCTGCTGGCCACGGCCATCGGCGGCGGGGCCCTGACGGGAAGTGTGGGCAACAGCTTTGCCAGCGGTCTGCTGGAGGTCCCTAAGATCATCATTCTGCTGGGCATCAACCTGTTTATGGCCCTCTTTGTGGCCAAAAAGATGCGCAATGTGGGCGGCTTTACCGCTCCGGAGCTGTTGGGCCGTGTGTACGGCCGGAGATGCCAGGCACTGGGCGGACTGTTCTGTGCCATTTACATGATTGGAACCGGCCCGGCCATGCAGACCATTGCACTGGGTACCTGCATCCATCTGTTGCTGGGGGTCAATATGCAGCTTGGCATGATCATTGGCATGGCTATTGTGTTGATGTACACCCTGTCCAGCGGTATGTGGGGTGTGGCAATGACCGACTATGTGCAGTTCATTTTCCTTGCGGTCGGTGTCCTGCTGGCTACCGGTATTATATACCACGGAGCCGGCGGTTGGGAAGGCATTGTCAGCAGCGTTCCGGCAGACCACCTGAAGGTTGACACCTCCGGCGCTCTGGAGCTTGTCTGCGCCACCTCGCTGCCTGTTCTGATCGACGGAAACCGGTATAATCGATTCTTCTCGGCGAAAGACGGCAACACCGCCCGGCTGGCCACTCTGATTGCGTCCATTCCACAGAGTCTGGTGCTGGTCATGTCCCTGGTGATGGGCCTGGCTGCCGTAAACCTGCTTCCCGCGGAGACCCCGAAGGACGAGGTGTTTGCCACCCTGCTTCTGACCTATCTCCCCACCGGGATCAAGGGCGTGTGCATCGCAGCCCTGATGGCGGCCATTATGTCCACCGCTGACTCCTACATGCTGACGGGCGCCACCAACCTGTCGGTGGACCTCTATAAAACCTACATCAATCCCAAGGCCAGTGACCACCACATGGTGTACGTCACAAAGGCGTGTATTTTGCTGGTCGGTCTGCTGGGTCTGGGTCTGGCCCTGCTCCTGCCCGACGTGATCTCGGTCTGGACCCTCAGCTCTACCGCCTATGTGGGCGGATGCCTGGTTCCCATGCTCTATGGCATCTTCGGAAAAGGTAAGAAGTCCTATACAGCGGCGCTGGTTGCTATGATCGGCGGAGGCGTGCTGGCCGTTGTTCTGGATATGAACAATTTCGTCTTCCTGGGTCTGCCGGCCATTGCCTACGGCATTTTGCTCAGTGCGGTTTTGTTTTTCGGCATCTCACTGTTCGCCAAGGATGGGCGGTATGTAGACGTTGCAAACGGCGGATTGAACACTTCAGAACAGTAAGTGGGGAAGGAGTGCACAATGGATATTCTAGTCTATGGAAGCATCGCTGTGTTGTCTGGCTTTGTGATTTGGATGATTTTCCAATTTATCAAGGAGTGGCCCAACTACTCCCGAAAGAGTCGAAAATAGTGGAACGAAGGCCGCTGTCTGCTTCAGGCGGCGGCCTCTCTGTTACGAGGTGACAAGACATGGAGCAGCCACTCATTTTACTTACTGCGGGGCTGGAGCCCACCCAGAAGCAGATACCACAACTTCATCTGTACCAAAATTATGCTGAGGCAGTGGTGCAGGCCGGGGGATTGGCCGTTTTGGTCTGCTCCGGCCAGCGGGAGTCGCTGGCGGAACTGTCCCAGCGCGCCCAAGGTCTCTTTCTCACTGGCGGAGAGGATCTGGACCCCCAGCGGTATGGACAAAAGAATACCGGGCTATGCAGCCCTCCGGATTTATGGCGGGACAGTCTGGAATGGTCGCTGTGCTGGCAGTTCGTCCGGCAAAAAAAGCCGGTCTTTGGAGTGTGCCGAGGGATGCAAATGATCAATGTGTTCTTCGGCGGGACACTGACCCAGGACCTGCAGGAGGACCGGGGGCTTGCACACCCGTACCACAGCATCCATTCGGTGGAGTGTATTGAGGGCTCTCAGCTGGAGCAACTGTTTGGCGCCTCATTTTTGGTGAACAGCTATCACCACCAGGCAGTCCAGACCCTGGGGGCAGGATTGATCTCCATAGCTGCCACCCAGAATGGGGATATTGTCGAGGCTTTGGAGCATAAGACGCTGCCTGTTCTGGGGGTACAATGGCATCCAGAGCGCATGACAGGGGATCAGCGGATGGACCGTGAGGGGCCCGACATGGGCTGTCTGTTTCAGCGCTTTGTGCAGCTATGCAGCACGTGGTAGAACTTATAACGAAGGGAAGGCAGGGAATTTATGAATCGGATCTCAGAATTGGAAGCACAAAATCTGCAGGACAGCTGGAGCATTTTGTATCTGGCACTAGCCGATCAGTTGCTCCGCCGTTCGGAAGAAGGTGAGCGGCAACTGCGCCAGGCGGTCCGCACCTACGGCCGAACTGTTGGGCAGGCAGAGCGCAGCGGCCACCAGCGGGAGCATATCCCGGTGAATCTGGACAATTTCTACAACAGGCCCCAGCACCGGTTTTATGACCCGCGGCTCTTTACGGAAACTCAGCGGCTTAATGAACAGGTGGCGCTGATCAACGTCATTCGCTGTCCATTTGCGCTGTGTGCCAGAAGATATCACCAGGAGGGGCCGGCAAAGATTTTCTGTGAGGAATACACCCCGGCCTGTATCGACACCTACACCGGCGGGGTCTCCCAGACAAATCTCTCTGAGGTGCTGCCAGAGCCGCAGGACACCCACTGCCGCATCGCAGCTTATTTTCGGCCGGGCAATGTGTCTGACGGACCGTTCCAGACTTACTTCAGTCAGTTTCAGGAGACCGCCCGGGAACCGGAAGCGGCCGGTCTTCCTCTGACTGAGGCCAAGCGGGTCTGGCAGGAATCCGCATGCTGGCTGCTGGAGGCGTTTTGCCAGACAGACCAGGCTGCGCAGTGGATGCCGAAGACAGCAGCTCCGGCGGCGGAGCGGCTGGCAGAGTTTTTGAGGGAGCGGGCTAAGAGTATGGAACAGACTCTGGACCAAGGGTTTGTGGAGCGGAACTGCGCGCTGCCCACCCGGACGGCCCTGCCGGAGCCGTGCTCCGCTTTTGGCGCTCAGCTGCTTAGACAGCTGGGAATCAACGAGGAGGTGTGAACCATGTATACGCCAAAGCAGCTGGAGACGATTCATCTACAGGACAGCTATACCATTATGTACGCACTTCTGGCTAGAGAGATCATCCAGAGTTTAGGGGATCAGGGCAACAGCATCGTACGGGAGGCGACCCGCCGGTATGGCCGGGATCGGGGGCGTAAGCGCCGACAGAAACACCTGGATCTGAACGTGAAGATCAATATGCACAGCCTATTTGCGGTTTGCAGCGATCTACCCCCTGACCCTAGATTCCGTCGGGACCGCCTTCTGCTCACCGAGGAGGAGCGCAATTCCCATACGCTGGTCTGTCCCATGGCCCAGGTGTGGGAGCAATATCACGCCAAAGAGATTGGCAGGATCTACTGTGAGGAATTTCACCGCGCCTGCTATCAGGAGTACGCTTATGGGATGACACAGGTAAATCTGGCCCGCACCCTGACGGAGGATGGGGACGAATACTGCGATTTCCATATCGTGCTGCGGAAGGCAAATGTGCCAGACGAGCTGAGGCCGACCTGTTTCCCGGAGTATGATTCCAGCTATGTAACTCCGGTCATCGACAGCGCACCGGCCGATGGAAAATCTGGATTTTCTTCCCTGTGCATCCGGGTGTACTATTATATGCTGGAGGTCCTGAGGGAGCGCTGCCCCGAGCAGGCGGATCAGGTAATAGCCCGGGCACTGGGGATCTGGGCGGAGGACACTGCGACCCGTCTGACGCAGCAGGCAGAGGAACTGGGTGAGCCGCTGACTCTGGAATTTTGGGATCGGCACTTCCCCCTGTATTCCACGCTTGAGGCAGACCCCCTATGGAAGGACTATGACCGCTATGGAGCCAAGCAACTGCTGAATCAGGCGTTCTATCTGCCTTTGTACCAAAAGCTCCATCTGGGGCCGACATGACTCTTTCCAATCCATATTTCCGCAGAAACGGCGATACCTGGAGCTGTGAATCACAGTCCAGGTATCGCTTTTCTGATTCTATAGTTCTTATGGCTTGCGCCGTCCTAACGGATCAGGTCGTGCTGGACCGGGTAGTAAAACAGTTTCCGGATTTCCTCCGGACTGTGAGTCTGGCCCAGAATCCACATGAGCTTGGTAACCGCTGCCTCCATGGTCATGTTATAGGCCTCCAGAACTTGGTAGTGCTCCTTGACCTGCTGACCAACCTGATAGACCTCCATGTCACTTCCCTCATAAGGGACCTGGGTCATCATTAGTACCGTCTTTCCAGCCCTGATCCATCGGCCGATAGCCTGGGCAAACTCTCCAGAGCCGCCCCCAGGCAGACCGCCGACACCGAAAGACTGAAAGATTACGGCGGCGTAGTCATCCATCACCTGGTCCAGAATCCGCCCGTGCATTCCGGGAATCAGGGTCAGCAGCAGGATATTGGGCTCTAAATGGCGGAAAAAGGTGGGACGATCGTCTGGTCCGTAGGAGGGCACCTCCAGGTACCGAATCAGGTTTCCGTCCCGGATCACCGCAATATCCGGGTAGTCCACGCAAGAGAAGGCGTCATAGCTCTTGGTACGCTCTTTCCGGGCCCGAGTGCCTAGGATAACCCGACCGTTGAACACCAGCGACACCTCCCGAGAGCCCGGGTCTGCCGCATACCGAAGGCTGTCCAGTAAATTCTTCCGAGCATCCGTATCGGTGAGGGAGATGGACTTCTGCGCCCCGGTGAGCACAATGGGCTTAGGAGAGCGCTGAATCAGATAGGACAGGGCTGCTGCGGTATAGGCCATAGTGTCAGTGCCGTGAGTAATGACAAAGCCATCATACTGATCATAGTGATCCTGGATACACCGGCTGATTTTCAACCAGTGCTCCGGCCCCACGTTGGTACTGTCTAGATTCATCAGCTGCAGGGTCTCCACCTGGCATAGGTCTGCCGCCTGGGGCACGCACCCAAGTAGTTCGGTGGAGGAGATAGCCGGAGCCAGGCCGTGACCGCTTTCCTTTGAGGCGATAGTACCCCCAGTGGCGATCAGCAAAATTCGTCTCATTCCAAGACCTCCTGGGTTAATGCTCGGGTCAAACCGGAATATTCTTCAGGAACTTTTCCAGGCGGTCCAGGCCCTCCTTGATGTTCTCCAGAGAAGTGGCATAGGACCAGCGCACAAAGTCAGGGGCCCCGAACCCGGTGCCGGGCACCACAGCTACCTTGCCATACTTCAGGAACAGATTGCCGAAGTCGTCGGCATCCTGGATCACATGGCCGAAGAGCTCCTTTCCAAAGAGCTTGGAGATGTTCATCATCACATAGAAAGCGCCCTCGGGCTTGATGCAGCTGACCCCCTCGATCTGGTTCATGCGCTCCACCATATAGTTCCGGCGCTCCTCAAAGGCCTTCTTCATCCCGTCCACAGTCTCCTGGGAGGCGGACAGGGCGACTGCGGAGGCCTTCTGGGAGATCGTACAGGGGTTGCCGGTGCAGTGGCCCAGGTAGTTGCCGATGACCTTGGCGATGGGGGCGGGGGCGGCCACATAGCCGATCCGCCAGCCGGTCATGGCGTAGGACTTGGACACGCCGTTGACGATCAGGGTGCGCTCTTTGATCTCGGAGCTGATGGCGGCCAGGCTGGTGAACTCCCGTCCGTCATAGGCCAGACGGTAGTAGATCTCGTCGGAGATCACATAGATGTCCTTCTCCACGCAAACCTTGGCGATGGCCTCCAGCTCCTGGCGGTCATACATCATGCCGGTGGGGTTGGAGGGGTTGTTCAGGATCATGCACTTGGTTTTGGGGGTGATGGCGGCGGCGAGCTTCTCAGGGGTGATCTTGAAGTGCTCGGCCTCGGAGGCGTTCACCACCACGGGCACGCCGCCCACCATCTGGATGAGCTCGATGTAGCTCACCCAGTAGGGCGCGGGCAGGATGACCTCGTCCCCGGGGTTGACCAGGGCCCGCAGAGAGGCGTACACGCAGGTCTTGGCGCCGTTGGACACGGCGATCTCGGCGGGCTGGTACTCGATGCCGCAGTCCTCCTTCAGGCGCTGGCACACCGCCTTGCGCACCTCCACGGTGCCCACGGAGGGAGTGTACTTGGTGTCGTTGTTGCGGATCGCCTCAATGCCGGCCTCCTTGATGTAGTCCGGGGTGGGGAAATCGGGCTCGCCGGCGCCGAAGCCCACCACGTCCTGCCCCTCCGCCTTCATCTGCTTGAACATGGAATCGATGGCCAGGGTGGTGGAGGGCTGAATGGCCAATGCGATCTTAGACAACTCTTTCATACTCTTCTACCTCCGTTAAACATAATTGCAGGATTCTATTCTATCATAGGTCTTGCTTTGCGAAATTATGCAGGATTTCCTGCTTTATTCCGCCATTCCGGGACCGGGCCGCTTGTGTCCTGTTCCGGCCTGTCCTGCGGATTCACACTGTGTTATAGTATATCCTCCGGCCATTCAAATTGCAACCCTTGATTTGCTAAATTTCATCAAAAATGAATCATGGGTTCCATGCAAAATGCAAAATGGAGGGATGGGTGCTGCGGGGTTCATATCAAGTTTGGGGAGGGATTTCGCCGCCATCTCTCCAAAGCCTTCCCCCTGGGGGGAAGGTGGCACGGCGAAGCCGTGACGGATGAGGGGG
>ERZ857801.2446-NODE-2446-length-15519-cov-4.879397_pt1 | contig 15519 bp, 12 predicted proteins | sample MGYA00519762_ERZ857801 | MGnify/ENA primary metagenome ERZ857801 (study PRJEB31778, sample SAMEA3449368) | human gut metagenome | biome: human gut; feature: human-associated habitat; material: faeces | place: United Kingdom | collected 2010/2012 ...
GACCTCGTCGTCGCCCGGCTCCTCGCCCAGCGCGGAGAGCACCGCCGCCGGGAACTTGTAGGGGGACGCCGTGGACAGAACGACGACCGGTGCACCGTCCGCCTGCTCCATGAACGCATCCGCCGCGTGCCACGCGACGGCCGTGTGCGGGTCGCAGACGTAGCCGTGCTCGCGCCAGACGCGGCCCATGACCTCGGCGGCCTGCGCATCGTCGCAGCAGGCGCAGGAGAAAATCTCGTGCAGCCGCGCGAGCATCTTGTCCGTGACCTGATAGCGGCCCTCGTCCCTGAGCTGCCGCATCAGCCCCGCGACATAGGCGTCGTCGCCGTCGGAGAGGAGATAGAGCATGCGCTCGAGGTTGCTGGAGACGAGGATGTCCATCGAGGGGGAGGTCGTCTTGTGGAACGGGCGGCGCTTGTCATAGACGCCCGTGGAGAGGAACTCCGTCAGCACGTCGTTGGCGTTCGAGGCACAGACGAGCTTGCCGACGGGCAGACCCATGAGCTTGGCAAAGTACCCGGCGAGGATGTCGCCGAAGTTGCCGGTCGGGACGACGTAGTGCACCGTGTCGCCGACGCGGATGCGCCCGGCCTTCACGAGGTCGGCATAGGCGCGGAAATAGTACATCACCTGCGGCGCGAGACGGCCGATGTTGATGGAGTTGGCCGAGGACAGGCGCACGCCGTGCAGATCCTTGTCCTGGCAGGCGGCGAAGATGTTCTTCACGCCGGTCTGCGCGTCGTCGAAGTTGCCGCGCACGGCGCATACGCACACGTTCGAGCCCTCCTGCGTGGCCATCTGCGCCTGCTGCACGGTGGAGACGCCGCCGTGCGGGTAAAAGACGATGATGCGCGTGCCGGGCACGTCGTGGAAGCCCTCGAGCGCGGCCTTGCCGGTGTCGCCGGAGGTGGCGGTCAGAATGACGATCTCATCGTCGACGCCGCAGACCGTCTTGGCCGAGGTAATCAGGCGCGGCAGCAGGCTCAGCGCGACGTCCTTGAACGCGCTCGTCGGGCCGCGGAAGAGCTCGAGGACATAGCGGTCGCCCACCTGCGCGAGCGGCGTGAGCTCGTCCGTCTCGAACTTCCCCTCATAGCCCTGTTTGACGAGCGTCTCCATATCGGGAATATCCGGAAGGAGCGCGGACAGAATGCGCGCGGACATGGTCAGCGAATCCTCGCCGAGCAGACCCTTCCAGTCAAAGTTCATCGTGGACAGATCATCGCGGATGTACAGGCCGCCGTCAGCGGCGATGCCCTCCAGCACGGCGGCGGCGGAGCTCGCCTGCAGCCGGTGGTTTCGCGTGCTTTGATAGTTCATACAAATCGCTCCTATCTTTTTCTTGCATTTTGCATAGGCTTATGATACACTGTCCCCAACGAAAAAGCAAGTGTTTTTATCACAAAGACAAAAGAGAGCTTTTTGTCGCTGTGCGAAGAAATCTGCTTCAAATCTGACGAAAGCGAGAAAGAATCCCATGTTAAAAGTTCTGAAATTCGGCGGATCGTCCATGGCGGACGCCGCACAATTTGAAAAAGTCCGCTCCATCGTCACCTCGGACGAGAGCCGCCGCGTCGTCGTCGTGAGCGCCGCAGGCAAGCGCTATAAGGACGATCACAAGGTCACGGACCTGCTGTATCTGTGCTACGCGCACCTGCAGTACGGCGTCAGCTGCGACGGGATCTATCAGATGATCTGCGACCGCTATCTCTCCATCCGCGACGAACTGGGGCTCAGGACCGACCTCGAGGGCGAGTTCGCCGCCCTGCGCCGGAAGATGGATCAGGGGATCAGTCAGGACGAGCTCGTCTCGCGCGGCGAATATTTCGCGGCGAAGCTGATGGCCGACTATCTGGGCTTCGACTTCCTCGACAGCACTATGTGGCTGAAGTTCCGTCTCGACGGTTCCGTCGATCAGGAGGCGAGCTATGAGGCGCTGCAGCACGCGGCCTCCGGCCGCCGCGTCGTGATGCCCGGCTTTTACGGCGTCATGCCCGACGGCGCGATCAAGACCTTCACCCGCGGCGGCAGCGACATCACCGGCGCTCTGGCGGCGGCGGCGCTGGACGCCGACGTCTACGAGAACTGGACCGACGTCTCCGGCTTCCTCATGGCCGACCCCAAGATCGTGCAGGACCCCCGCCCCATCGAGCGCATCACCTACGCCGAGCTGCGGGAGCTCAGCTATATCGGGGCGCAGGTGCTCCACGAGGGGACCGTCTCCCCGGTGCGTGAGAAGAACATCCCCCTGAACATCCGCAATACCAACCAGCCCGACCACCCCGGCACCATGATCCGGGAGCGCTTCGACGAGCCGGAGCTGGCAGACGAGAACCTCATTACCGGCATCGCCGGCCGCAAGGATTTCTCCGTCATCACCATCACCAAAAACGGGATGTCCTCACAGGCCGGCGTCCTGCGGCAGATCCTGGAGGTGCTGGAGCGCTACGGCATCAACGTGGACTATCTGCCCTCCGGCATCGACACGGTATCGCTGGTGGTGTCGGCCCAGAAGGTGACCCCGTGCCTGTATCCCATGCTGGGTGATCTGCAAAAGGAGTTGAAGCCCGACAGCATCCATGTGACAGACAATATGGCCATCGTGGCCGCCGTGGGCCGGAAAATGGCCTATAAGCCCGGCACCTCCGGCCGCATCTTCGCCAAGCTGGGTGAAAACGGCATCAACATCCGCATGATCACCCAAGGCCCGGAGGAACTGAATATCATCGTTGGCGTGGACGGAAGCGACTTTGAGCGTGCCATCCGTGTCCTGTACGACAGCTTTGTAAAATAAGGAGGAACCAAACTATGAACGTTGCCATTCTGGGCGCCACCGGTGCGGTGGGCCGTGAAATGATGAAAATACTGGCCGAGCGCAGCTTTCCCGTGGAGGAACTGCGGTTGCTGGCCTCCCCCCGCTCCGCCGGGCAGAAGCTGCTCTGGCAGGGCCGGGAGCTGACGGTGCAGCCCGCCGAGGACAGCGCCTTTGAGGGCATGGACGTCGTGCTTGGCGCTGCGGAGAACGACATCGCCAAGCGTTTCGCCCCGGCCATCGTTAAGGCAGGTGCCGTGTTCGTGGATAATTCCAGTGCCTTCCGCATGGACCCCAATGTGCCGCTGGTGATCCCGGAGATCAACCCGGAGGACGTCCGCCGCCACAAGGGCATCATCGCCAACCCCAACTGCACCACCATCGTCTCGCTGGTGGCCATCAACGCCCTGAATCAGGACAGTCCCATCCAGAGCATCATCGCCTCCTCCTATCAGGCGGTGTCCGGTGCCGGAGCCGGCGGTCCCCGTGAGCTTATGGAGGAGGTGGAGCTGCTGCGGGAGGGCAAGCCCGTCCACCCGCAGGTGTTCCAGTACCAGATCGCCTACAACGTCATCCCCCAGATCGGCGGCGAGGCCTATGAGGGCTACACCTCTGAGGAGATGAAGATGCAGAACGAGGGCCGCAAGATCATGCATCTGCCGAACCTGCGGGTCAGCTGCACCTGCGTCCGGGTGCCGGTGGTGCGGAGCCACAGCGTCTCGCTGGTGGTTCGTACCCGTGAGAAGATCTCCGTCCAGCGGGCCAGAGAGCTCATCGCCGCCGCCCCCGGCTGCCGTCTGGTGGACGATCTGGCCAACCGACAGTACCCCATGCCGCTGGACACCAGCGATCAGGACACCGTGTTCGTGGGCCGCATCCGGGAGGATCTGACCTGTGACAACGGCCTGAATATCTGGTGCTGCGGCGATCAGGTCCGCAAGGGCGCCGCCACCAACGCCGTGCAGATCGCCCAGCTGCTGCTCCCCTGATAGCCCCCTGATAACCGGATATGTAAAGCGCCCCTGCTTCACAGTGAAGCAGGGGCGCTTTTCGCACATTTTCCTTTATTCGATGGATTTCAGCGACTCCGCCATGCTGATGCGCCGCAGCTTGAAGTACATCACCACGTTCACGATGGCGGCAAACACCGCCGTCAGCAGCATGGAGAACATCACACTCTGCCATGCGATCCGCACGTCGAAGGCGATGGTGTCGATGCGGATCTGGCTCATCACATAGGCGTGGAGCCACTTGCCCAGCGGCAGACCCACCAGCATCCCCAAAAACGTCAGGGTGTTGTTCTCCCGGAACACATAGGCCGATGTCTCTCCGGGATAGAAGCCAAGCACCTTGATGGTGGCGATCTCCCGGATGCGCTCGTTGATATTGATGTTGGTGAGGTTATACAGCACAATAAAGGCCAGCGCCCCGGCGCACACCGTCACCATCCACACGATGTAATCCAGCACCGACATCATGGTTCCCACCCGCTGGCGGGTATCCAGATTCACCGATACCGCCGAGACGTTCTCCAGATCCAGAATCCGGGCCGAGGCGGCGTGGACACCTGCGTCGGAGTTGTCCGTCACCCGGATGAAGGCGGTTTTCACCGGCGGCACGCTGCCCCACTGATCCCGGCAGGTGTCCGCTGACATGATGGCGTAGTTGGACACGTAGTTGTCAAAGATGCCGCTGACCGTCACCGTCAGGGTGTTCATGTCGCTATCCCGCAGGGTCACGGTGTCCCCCACGGACACTCCCAGCGCCTCCGCCAGAGCGTCGTTGAGCAGCGTCTCCCCCGTTCCGGGCATGGACAGCTTCTCGCCGCCCCGGTGGAGGTCCATCATGCCCTCCAGACTGCTCTGAGGCACCAGCAGATTCACCGTCTTGGCCCCGCCGCCTGCCTCCACCGTCACGGAGCCGTCGTGGAGAAACACCACCGCCGACACATCGGCGGCCTGCCGGGAAAACGCCTGCTGCGTCTCCGCATCCATCTCCTCTGTGAAGGACACCGCCGCATCGTACAGGGTAATTTCCTCGAACTGATAGTCCACCACATTGGCGATGGAGTCCTTGATGCCGAAGCCCGTCAGCAGCAGCGCCGTGCAGCCGCCGATGCCCAGCACCATCATGAAGAACCGCTGCTTGTACCGCAGCACGTTCCGCAGGGATACCTTGGTCAAAAAGCCCAGCCGCTTCCACAGGAAGGTGATGCGCTCCAGCAGCACCCGCTTGCCCTCCTTGGGGGCCTTGGGCCGGATCAGTTCCGCCGGCACCTCCCGCAAGAAGCCACGGCACACCAGATAGGTGGCCCCCAGAGCGCACAGCAGATAGGTGGCTACGGAGATGGCCGCCAGCTTCCCATCCAGCACAAATTCAATGGGGATCCCGAAGCCGTACATGATGTTATAGGCGTGCCAGAGGATCTTGGGAAAGATGTAGGAGCCTCCCACAAAGCCGATGGCGCACCCCAGCAGCGAAGCGCTGCCGGAGTAAAAGAAGTACTTGAACAGGATGGCCCCCCGGCCATAGCCCATGGCCATCAGTACGCCCAGTTGGGTGCGCTGCTCCTCCACCATGCGGGTCATGGTGGTGATGCACACCAGCGCCGCCAGCAGGAAGAAGAACAGCGGGAACACACGGGAAACTCCCGCCACAATGTTGGTGTCGCTCTCGAAGCATACATAGCCCACGTTGGTGTCCCGGCCCAGCACATAGGTGTCCGGCTCTTTCAGATCCTCCAGCTTCTGCCGGGCATCGTCCAGTTCCCCCTCATGGTCGGACAATTCCCTTTCGCCGTCCTCCAGCTCCTGCCGGGCGCTCTCCAGCTTGGGACCTGTCTCCTCCAGCTGGGCCTTGGCCGCCGCCAGCTGCCGGGCCGACTCCTCCAGCTTCTCCTGCGCCTGTGTCAGCTGCCGCTCCGTGGTATCCAGCGCCGCACCCGCCGCATCCAGCTGGGCCTTGCTCTGGGCCAGATGCGCCGCCGTTGCCTCCAGCTGAGCCTGATTCTGAGAAAGCTGCGCCGCTGTGGCGTCCAGCTGCTCCTTCATGGCCGCCAGCTTGGCCTGCAGGACCGGCAGCTCCGGGCTATCCTCCGGCAGGGCCGCCGCCTGCTGCTCCAGCAGCTGATACTGCGCCAGCGCCGCCTGATACTGCGCCTGTGCCGCCTGATACTGCCGCTGGCCCTCCTCATAGGCCGCCTGCCCCTGATTATATTGGCTCACGCCGTTTTCATAGTCCTTCCGGGCCGTCTCATAGGCCGCCCGGCCACTGTCATATTCTGCCAGTCCATCCCGGTACTGACCGGCGCCCTCTATATAGGATGCATGTCCGTCCTTGTACTGGGCAAGGCCGTCGTAGTATTCCGTCCAGCCCGTTTCCAGCTGCTTCCGGGCGTCGTCCATCTGCTGCTGGGCATCCGCCAGCTTTTCCTGCGCCTCACTGCGGAGAGAGTCGTACCGCAGCTGCGCCCGCTGGGCTGCCAGATCCTTCAGGGGCTGCTCCATGGCCTCCACGACATCGTCATAGGCCGCCGTATAGATGCGGCCATCGGCCCCGGCGAGGGTCACGTCGATCTCCGTGTAGTAGTCCATCGCAAAGCCCTCCGGCAGCAGATAGACAAACGCCGCCACGGTGCCGTTTCCCAGCGCCGTACCGCCCCGCTCATAGTTGATGTACATAGGACTGGCCGCCACGCCCACCACCGTATATTCCCGGCTGGCGAAGCTATCCATCGTATCGGCGGAGTTGTTGTCCGACAGCCGGATGACGCTGCCCAGTGCGCTCTCATCGTAGCGCCATGCGTCCACCACGCACTCGTCAGCCTTCTCCGGCAGCCGTCCCGCCTGTAAGCTCAGGCGGTTCACCTGCTGCGTCAGGGAGTGGGCCTTCAGCACCATGTCGGAGCCGTCCTCCCCCACGCACAGCACGTCGGCGGAACGGGCGCCCTCGGCGGCGGATACGCCATCCAGCTTCCGGAAGGCATCCACATCCTCCTCCGTCCAGCCCAGTGTGGAGAGGATCCGGTCATCGAACATGGCCAGATCCTTCAAATAGTGATTGGCGGTGGAGATCATAGCGGTGCGGGTCACCCGCAGTCCGGCAAAAAAGCCCACACCCAGCGCAATAATGGCCAGAATGGCCAGATACCGGCCCAAGCTGGTTTTGATCTCCCGAAAAGCAGTTTTCAGCAGCATATCCTCACCACTCGATCTCTTCCACAGGGGTGACGTGTTCATTCTTCCGCATAGACTGGATGGTGCCGCTCTTGATGGAGATGACCCGATCCGCCATGGCCGTCAGAGCGGAGTTGTGGGTGATGATGACCACCGTCATTCCCGTCCGGCGGCAGGTATCCTGCAGCAGCTTCAGAATGTTCTTGCCGGTAACATAGTCCAACGCACCGGTTGGCTCGTCGCACAGCAGCAGCTTGGGGTTCTTGGCCAGCGCCCGTGCAATGGCCACCCGCTGCTGCTCGCCGCCGGAGAGCTGGGCCGGGAAGTTCTTCATCCGCTCCCCCAGTCCCACCTCCCGCAGCACCTCTGCCGCATCCAGCGGATGGGGGCAGAGCTGGGCGGCGATCTCCACGTTCTCCAGCGCCGTGAGGTTCTGAATGAGGTTATAAAACTGGAACACAAAGCCCACATCGCGGCGTCGGTACTCCGTCAGCTGCCGCCGGTCGTAGCGGGAGATATCCCGGCCATCCAACTTCACCGTGCCGCCGGTGAGGGTATCCATACCCCCCAAAATATTCAGCAGCGTGGTCTTTCCGGCACCGGAGGCCCCTACGATGACGCAGATCTCCCCCTTCTCCACCTGAAAGGTGGCGTCCCGCAGCGCCGTGATCTCCACCGCTCCGGTGTGGTAGATCTTGCTGACCTTTTCAAATTCCACAAAAGCCATTGTGACCTCCTCGCTTCTCCAGAATTTTTTTCTATTATACAATTCCGATTATACAATTCCGATTCCGGATTATCAATGAACAATCTCTGAACTTTTAGAAAAAATACGCAAAAATTGGACACCTCCCCCATTTTCCTGACAGTCTGTGGACATCGTATGGACCTGCAAGGGAGCCGCTTTCCGTCCGCTTTTCTCCTCTGGACGCCCCGGTTGCTTCCGGGGTGCCATCTCCCTTTGGGAACAGACATCTTTTCTTAGGACGCACAGGCAGGATATGTATATTCTGCATAAAATCCATCTGCATCTATCCATCTATTTTTACGTATGTGCATCTTTACACTACTTCGCTAAAGTGTTAAAATATATCCAACGTCAGCGGGACAGCCAGTCGCTGTGAATAAGCGACCGGGAGCATATGGTCAATCGGAACCGCAAACTACGGGAGCGGCTGCCCGGTGCCATGCGATAGACCGTAGAAAGACGAGAGAGAGAAACAGCTTTGATCCATGCGGTTTCGTCAGAAATGAGGTTTTGGTATGGAGCGACACCATCGATAACAGATAGAAAGCACAGGCGCCCCAAAAGTGGGGCAGCCTCCGGCAGGGCAACCTCCATAGCACCCTCGATGCCCCAAGGAAACCGGTGAAAATCTCGGCGGCGGTTCTTGATAAAGGCCCGCAGAGAGGAAACCTGCGAAAATCCCAATCGGGCGACGGTGAGGGCTGCGGAAGCCTGCCGACGAAAAACAACGGCAAAAGGCCCGATAGCGTTGCGGTCCACGGAAAACGGCGGTGGAAACCAACGGTGAAAGGTCCCATAGGACTGCGGTGAGGACGGTCGAAAGCAGCAGAAAACGGCGGTGGAAATCGGCAGCGGGGCTTGCAAGTTCCGGAAAAGTAAGCGATAATAGCGGCAGGGCTTATGCCACTCAGCGTAGGGCTTGTGCTGCACGGCACAGTGCATTGCAGCCTATCGCAGCTCGATCCGGATCATGCAGGCCAACGTGACCAAACGTAGTGCATCACCATCTAACACAAAACAAACACAAAACATCTGTTACAACACATCCGTGTACCATATCAAGGAGGATATTCCCATGAAAAAGTTCAAGCAGCTTCTGTGTCTGGCGCTGGCACTGACCATCAGCGCCTCCCTGCTGGCCGCCTGCGGCCAAAAGGACAACGGCGGAAGCAAGGATTCCGACGAAAAGGTTCTGACCTACGCCGTGGAGGGTGGCTCCGCCGGCGAGGAGATCGCTCTGGAGAAGGGCTGGAAGGTCACCACGCTGGAGGATCAGGCCGCCGCCCTGATGGAGGTGGCCTCCGGCACCTCCGACGCCGCCATCATCGATCTGCTGATGGCCGGGGCCATGATCGGTGAGGGTACCAGCTACCCCGATCTCACCTACACCGACAGGCTCACCGAGGAGGAGTACGGCATCGGCTGCCGCAAGGGCTCCGATCTGGCGCAGTACATCAACTGCGTGCTGGGCGATGCCTATCAGAGCGGAACCATGCAGAAGCTGGCCCAGCAGTACGGCATCACCGAGGAGCTACTGGTCCCACAACAGGAGAGCACCTTCACCACCGGAGAGGACAGTGACGTCAGCTATATCCAGCAGAAGGGTACGCTGGTGGTGGGCATCACGGAGTTCGCCCCCATGGACTATAAGGATGAAAATGGCCAGTGGATCGGCTTTGACGCAGACCTTGCCAAGCTGGTGGCGGAGCGTCTGGGTGTGGAAATTCAATTCGTGGTCATCGACTGGGGTCAGAAGATCAATGAGCTGGACAGCAAGGCCATCGACGTGGTGTGGAACGGCATGACCCTCACCGACGGCGTTATGAGCGCCATGGCCTGCACCAACGCCTACTGCAAGAACGCACAGGTCGTGGTGGTGCGTGGTCAGTAAATAACGGCCAGAATGCCGCTGCGGGGGCTGTCCGCCGCAGCGGCATTTTTTATGGCGGCCCGTGAAAAGGGCGGCCTGTGAAATCTGAGTGTAAGGAGTTCTTCCCATGTTCTGGTCTGTGACACTGTCCCTGCTGGAGGGGCTGCGTGAGGTGGTGAAGCTATTCGCCCTGACGCTGGTATTCTCTCTGCCGCTGGGGCTGGCGGTGACCTTCGGCTCCATGAGCAAGTACCGTCCGGTCAGCTGGTTTTTTAACGTTCTGGTGTGGATCGTCCGGGGAACACCCCTGATGTTGCAGCTGATCCTGATTTTCTACGGCCCCGGCATCTGGCTGGGTCACAACATCTGGGGCAGCCAGCGGATGCTGGCGTGTACCGTGGCCTTCGTGCTGAACTACGCCTGCTACTTCTCCGTCATCTACCGGGGCGGCATCGAGGGCGTGCCTGCCGGGCAGCGGGAGGCGGGAGAGGTACTGGGCCTCACCCGCAGGCAGATCTTCTTTAAGATCACCCTGCTGCAGATGGTGAAGCGCATTGTGCCGCCTATGTCCAATGAGATCATCACGCTGGTGAAGGACACCTCGCTGGCCCGCATCATCTCCATCATGGAGCTGACCAAGGTGGGCGAGAGCTACATCAAGGCGCAGGGCATCACATGGCCCCTGTTTTACACGGGGGTATTCTATCTGGCCTTTGTGGGGCTGCTGACACTGCTGTTCCGGTACATCGAGCGCAGGCTCAGCTATTTTCGGTAAGGAGGGGGTACTATGGCGATCCTGGAGGTGGCGCAGCTGGAGAAAAGCTTCGGCGGTACCAAGGTCCTGCGGGACATCAGCTTTTCGCTGGAGGAGGGACAGGCTCTGTCCATCATCGGCTCCTCCGGCAGCGGAAAGACCACGCTGCTGCGGTGCCTGAACTTTTTGGAAACACCGGACAGCGGCCGCATCGCCGTCCGGGGACGGAATCTGCTGGACGGGAGCCTGTCCCCTCAGGAGCGGCGGCGGAACCGGCTGCACTTCGGGCTGGTGTTTCAGGATTTTAATCTGTTTCCCCAATATACGGCGCTGGAGAATGTAACGCTGGCCCGGCGGCTGCTGGCCAAATCCGAGAGAACCGGGGAGGCCCCGGAGGCCATCCGCCGGGAGGGCGAAGCCCTGCTGGAACAGATGGGGCTGGGAGATCGGATGGGACACTATCCCCACCAGCTCTCCGGCGGACAGAAGCAGCGGGTGGCCATTGCCCGTGCGCTGGCCATGAAGCCGGACATTCTGTGCTTCGATGAGCCCACCTCGGCGCTGGACCCGGAGCTTACCGGGGAGGTGCTGAAGGTCATCCGGCAGCTGGCCCGGCAGCGCACCACCATGGTCATCGTCACCCACGAGATGGCCTTTGCCCGTGATGTGGCAGATCAGGTCATCTTCATGGACGGCGGCGTCATCGTGGAGCAGGGGGAGCCACGCATGGTGATGGATCACCCCAAGGAGGAGCGCACCCGGCAATTTCTGGCCCGGTACGCACAGGGATAAGGCTTTCTACGAAAAAAGAGCGCAGGCATCGCCTACGCTCTTTTTCTGCTATCTTACACGGGGGATCAGCAGCAGCCCCGACGGCAGCGGAGTCTCCTGCTCCAATCCGTTGGCGGCGCAGATGGCCTGCTCATCCGTGCGGTAGCGCTTGGCCAGCTCCCACAGGCTCTCCCCTTTCTTCGGCCGGCACAGCACCAGAGAGGGACGCCGTCCCGGCTCCGGCTCCGTCAGCTCTGCGGCGGTAATGGCGTCCCATGTGCATCGGCGGCTGCGCTCCACCGTCAGCTCCACCGGGACCGTCAGCTCCAGTCCCGTGCCGGAGGGGCGCAGGCTGGGAGACAGGCAGGCAGCACGGGCGGTGGTCACATCCCCAGGCACGGGGGCGGCGGCCTCGTCGGTGCGCTCCGCCGTGACCGGTGCGCCGGATTCGTCCAGATACAGCAGCCGCAGCCGCAGAGGGGTGCGGAGGGTGGTATGATCCCCCTCCTGCCCTGTGGTGACGGCGCCGCAGTCCGCTGCCGTCACATACAGGAAGGGGCGGCTCTCCAGCTCCTGATGTACCTCCGGCTGTACCGTCTCCGGGGGCCAGGTCTCCGTCAAGGTCAGGCTCTGGCGCTGGAGAGCGGTGTCCCAGCGGGTGCTGTACAGGTCCGTCACCGGGGCGACGGTGATGGTCTCATAGGTCCGCACCAACAGGCTCAGGGTCAGCTCCACCCCGATGGCGGCTGCGCCGTCGCTGCGGATGAGCCGGGCCGTGCCGCAGGAGCCGGTGACCGTGACCTGCGCCTCCTCCGGGACGGTAAGGCCGTCCAGAAGGCAGGAAAAGGGCAGGGTGTCCTCCCATGTGTGGAGGGAGCCGTCCTGTGTGCGGTACAGCAGGCAGATGCGGGCCTCGCCCTTTGCCAGCAGGCGGCTCCCCACCGGCTGGCTGCCGGTGATGCGGGGGCAGATGCGCTGGGCCAGCAGTTCCTCCGGCGGCTCGCCCCAGTCCTGGGGCTGGAGCTCCTGAGTCACGCTGCTCTGCCGCTGCGTCACCGAGGTCAGCAGGGTAAGGGACTGCTCCTGACGGTGCAGGCGCAGGGTAGGCTCCTCCCCTACGCCGGTGCAGATGCGGTGGCGGCGGCAGGTGTAGCCGGTGAGAGTCAGCTCCGGCATGACCCGCAGGTACAGCTTTCGGCCGGTGACGGCTCTGGCCTCCGTCAGCAGCAGGCGGCCCGCCATGCAGACGGTGTCGCAGCCGGTGAGGCGCTTGTCGTCCGCTTGGGTCAGAAACGGCACCGGCAGCGTCAGGCTCCGCAGGCCGGGGCTCTCCTCCGATGTATAGAGCACCGTGACCAGCACCGAGCCGCTGATCTGCCGGCTCGTATATTCCCGCAGGCACAGCTGTCCTACGGCGTCCACGATGCGGGTGACCTCCGGGCAGTACTCCGGGATCGCCGCCTCCAGCGCCTCCTCCTGCGTCAGGGTAACGCTCTCCCCTGCCTCGCAGCAGGACAGCTCCGTATATTGCAGTTCCAGCTCCATGTTTTCGTCCTCCCGTAATTTCTTACTGTGCAGGACTACTCTATGAGCCGTTTCCGCCGTTTATTCCCGGATGCCGAAGAGCATCCGCAGAACCCCACGCAGCAGACGGGGCGACTTCCAAACCACGATCTTCACAGCAGCTACCTCCTATCCTTCAAGCAGACGATCCCACAGGCGATCAGCAGGAACGACACCAGAAACATCAGCACGCCCACCGGAAAGATGGCGGCAATGAGGATGCCCAGTCCCAGCCCCAGTGCACAGATGCCCAGAAATCTCCCGCAGCCGTCTCCGTGTCTCATGTGACGTCCCTCCCTCTCCGTTTCGCTTCTATGGCAGTATATGCCGGAAGGTGCGGGCGTGACAGCGGCGGCGCACAAAGAGAGAGCGGAAGCGATGCTTCCGCCCTCTCTGAGCGTTCTCTATTTGTGCTGCCAGTCCCGCAGGTCCTTCAGCTCGTCATACAGCCGCACATAGCTGCGGTGGCGGCTGGCGGGGATCCTCCCGTCCTTCACCGCCTGCAGCACGGCGCAGCCCTTTTCCTTCACATGGCTGCACCCCACGAACCGGCACTGGCCCAGATAGGGGGCAAACTCCGGGAAGGTCTCCGGCAGGCGGGCCTTCAGCTCCAGATCCAACTCCTCCGTGTCGAAGGAGGAGAAGCCCGGCGTGTCGATAACGTAGGTGTCCTCGTCCAGCGGGAACATCTCCACATGACGGGTGGTGTGGCGGCCACGGCCCAGGGCCTTGCTGACCTCCCCCACCAGCAGGCCGAACACCGGCTCCATGGCGTTCAGGATGCTGGACTTGCCCACGCCGGAGTTGCCGGTGAGGGCGTTCAGCTTTCCCTTCATGGCACGGCGCAGCTCCGGCAGGCCCTCCCCGGTGGCGGCACTGACCCGCAGCACCGGAATGGCGGAGGCGGCATAGCTGTCGTATAGCTCCTGCGCCGGGTCCAGATCGCACTTATTCAGGCACAGCAGCACCCGGCAGCCCTTCAGGACGGCGATGGAGGCAATGCGATCGATGAGGTAGGGATCCGTGGTGGGGATGGCCTGTGAGCCGATGATGACCAGCTGGTCGATATTGGCGGCGGCGGGGCGGGCAAACCGATTCTGCCGGGGCTCGATGGCCTCCACGAAGCCCTCGCCGCCTCCCAGATCACGGACCTGTACCCAGTCCCCCACCAGCGGACTGATGCCCTCCCGGCGGAATTTTCCTCTGGCCCGGCATTGCAGCAGCCCCTCCGGCGTGCGGACGTAGTAGAAGCCGCTGAGGGCCTTTTCAATGCGGCCCCGGCTCAAAAGCTGACCACCTGAGAGGCCACCTCGGTGCCGTTGATATACAGGTACACCGTGATGCTGGTTCCCTTGTCACCGGTGAAGGTATGGCTGACGGAACGGGCGGCGGCGGGGTCCGTGGTATCCACCGTGGTGGAGTAGACGACGGTGGTATCCTGACGGATCTCCACGTTCAGGATGCCCAGCTCCGGATTCAGGTACTCGCCGGGGATATCGAACGTCACCGTCTGCTCCGTGGTCTGAGACGGCTCGGGGCCCTTGCTGACGGTAAAGACGATCTCGGTGCCGGGGGCTACCTCCGTTTTGGGAGCGAGGCTCTGGCGGATGACGCTGCCCTCCGGCACGGTGGCATCGTACTCATACTGGTGAGCGCCCACGGTGAGACCGGCGTTCTCGGCTTGCAGGGCGGCATCGTCCACGCTGAGACCGGCGTAATTCTGCACGGTGACGGGCTTGGTCTCCGGCCCCTTGCTGACGGTCAGCAGGATGCTGTCGCCCTTCTTGATGCTCTCACCGGCGGCGGGGGTACTGCTGATGACCTTACCGGCGGCATACTCGTCGGAATACACCTCCCGGATCTGGACGTTCAGGTTCAGATTCAGGTTCGTCAGCTCCACCTTGGCGTCCTGCACATCCTCGCCCAGAACGTTCACCATGAGGTTGGTCTCCTCCTTGGCGCAGATCCAGACGGTGATCTTCAGGTTATTCTTGCGGACATGGCCGGACTTGGGGTCCTGCTCGATGATCTGGCCGGGCTGATAGTTGCTGTCGGCCTTGCTGCCGGCCACCTCGATCTGGAACACGCCCTTGATGCCCTCCATCTGCTGGGCCTCCTCCACGGTCTTGCCCAGAACATCGGGGACCTTATAGGACTGGGCGGCGGGGTTATTGTTGATGCCGCTGAACACGAACTTGAACAGCAGGAACACCACCAGCAGCGCTGCGGCAAAGCCACCCACCACGATGGCGATGAGCTTTTTATCCCGCTTTTTCTCCTCCGCCGGGGTGCGCTCCTTGCGGGCGGCCTGAATGGCGGCGGTGGGGATGGCCTGCGTAGGCTCGTGATCCTCCGGCTCCTCCAGATCGGCACGGATATAGCCAAGGTCCACGGAGTTATTCTTGCGGAACTTCTCCAGATCCTCCAGCATGGCATCCGCCGAGGGGTAGCGCTTCTCCAGATTGGCGCACATGGCCTTCATGCAGATCAGCTCCAGCGCCTCCGGGATATCGGGATCGATCTCACGGGGGGCCAGTGGGACGGAACTCAGGTGCTGGATGGCCACGGATACGGCGGACTCCCCCTCGAAGGGAAGACGGCCGGTAAGCATCTCATAGAGCACCACGCCGGCGGAGTAGATATCGCTGCGGGCGTCGGTGCGGTCACCTCTGGCCTGCTCCGGGGAGATGTAGTGGACGGAGCCCAGCGCCTCCTGCGTCAGGGTCTGGCTGGCGCTGGCCAAACAGGCGATGCCGAAGTCCGTCACCTTGACGCTGCCGTCCCGCAGGACCATGATGTTCTGGGGCTTGATGTCCCGGTGGATGA
>ERZ857801.2448-NODE-2448-length-15501-cov-12.280008_pt1 | contig 15501 bp, 8 predicted proteins | sample MGYA00519762_ERZ857801 | MGnify/ENA primary metagenome ERZ857801 (study PRJEB31778, sample SAMEA3449368) | human gut metagenome | biome: human gut; feature: human-associated habitat; material: faeces | place: United Kingdom | collected 2010/2012 ...
CGGAGGGGACGGTTTGTTTACAAACCCGCGAATAGTCGCCCGGAGCCAGCGTTAGACCGTTCCGGGCAGGCGGAGGTATCGTCGGAGAGTTTTTGTGGCACTTTTTGCGGAAAAAAGTGCCGGAATCTGCGGAGTTTATTCTGCGATAAAAAGGAATTTTGTTTATGAAGGTACTGGTTATCGGCGGCGGAGGCCGCGAACACGCCATTGTCGACGCGCTGTCGCGTTCGCCGCAGGTTGAAAAAATTTACTGCGCACCCGGGAATGCGGGCATCGCCCGGCAGGCCGAGTGCGTGGCCATTCGTGAAACCGAGGTGGAACGCCTGCGTGACTTTGCCGCGGAGCGGGGCATCGGCCTCACGGTCGTGGGTCCCGAAGTGGCGCTGGCGGCGGGTGTCGTCGACTGCTTCAGGGCCGCGGGGCTGCGCATCTTCGGTCCGACGAAGGCTGCGGCGCGCATCGAGTCGTCGAAGGAGTTCGCCAAACGGCTGATGGCTAAATATGCCATCCCGACAGCCGGATTCCGCGCATTCACCGACTATGCCGGGGCGCTGGCCTATGTGCAGGGGCGTCCTCTGCCCGCAGTGCTGAAATACGACGGACTGGCCGCCGGAAAAGGCGTGGTGATCGCCCGGACGATGGCCGAGGCCGAAGCGGCGTTGCGGGATATGTTGCTCGACGATAAGTTCGGCGAGGGCAAGGTGGTCGTCGAGGATTACCTCGAAGGTCCCGAGTTTTCGTTCATGTGCTTCGTTTCGGGACACAAGGTGTGGCCGATGGCGCTGGCGCAGGACCACAAACGGGCCTACGACGGCGATGAGGGTCCCAATACGGGCGGTATGGGCGCCTATTCGCCCCTGCCGTTCGTGACGGCGGAGGACGAACGCTATGCCCTGGAGAAGATCATGCAGCCCGTGGCCGACGCGATGATCGCCGAGGGGTGTCCCTTCGAGGGCGTGCTCTACGGCGGACTGATGAAGACTGCGCGGGGTATCGAGGTCATCGAGTTCAACGCCCGTTTCGGCGATCCCGAGACCGAGGTGGTGCTGCCGCGCCTGAAGAGTGACATCGTCGACATCTTCTGTGCCGTGGCCGAGGGACGCGATACGCAGTTGGAGTGGCACGATTTCGCCGCGCTGGGCATCGTGCTGGCCTCGAAGGGCTATCCGGGCGACTACGAAAAAGGACACGAGATCAAGGGCCTGGACCGCGTCGAAGGGGCTGTTTATCACATGGGAACCCGGGCCGACGGCGGGCGGATTCTCACCAACGGAGGCCGCGTGCTGTTCGTGGTGGGCAAGGGCAGGGACCTGGCCGAAGCGCGGAGGAATGCGCTGGCCGACGTGGCCCGCATCGACTGCGACAATCTGTTCCACCGCACCGACATCGGCCACCGGGCTTTCGACGATTTGGAAAGATAATACGAGCGATATATGGCAAAAATAATCAGCGGAAAAGAACTTTCAGCGAAACTGAAACTTGAAATGGCGGACGAGGTGAAGACCTTCCCCGCGAAATATGGCCGTGTGCCCCATCTGGTTGTCATCCTCGTGGGCGAGGACCCCGGCAGCGTGAGCTATGTGACGGGCAAGGCCAAGGCTTCGGCCGAGGTGGGCATCCGCAATACCACGATCCGAAAGCCCGAGTCCGTTTCCGAGGCCGAACTGCTGGACATCATCACGGCCCTGAACCTCGATGACGAGGTGGACGGCATTCTGGTCCAGCTGCCCCTTCCGAAACATATCGACGAGGACAAGGTGATCGCCGCCATCGACAAACAGAAGGATGTCGACGGCTTCCATCCCCTGAACGTTGCGGCGCTGTGGCAGAAACAGCCCTGCACGCTCCCCTGCACCCCGAAAGGCATTCTCAAGATGCTGCGGGCCGCAGGCGTGGAGATCGCCGGCAAGCGCGCCGTGGTGATCGGCCGCAGCAATATCGTGGGGCTTCCCGTGTCTAAACTGCTCTTGGACGCGAACGCTACGGTGACGATGGCCCACAGTCGTACGCGCAACCTCGCCGAAGTGACGCGCGGGGCGGAGATTCTGGTGGTGGCCATCGGTCGGCCGAAGTTCGTCACGGCGGAGATGGTGTCGCCGGGCGCCGTGGTGATCGACGTGGGGGTGAACCGCGACCCGGAGACGGGCAAACTGTGCGGCGATGTCGATTTTGCGGCCATCGAACCCAAGGCCTCGGTGATCACGCCCGTGCCGGGCGGCGTCGGGCCTATGACGATCTGCTGCCTGATGGAGAACACGATCGAGTGTTTCCTCCGGCGAGCGGGCCGGTAGCCGGCGGAACGGAGCGAAAACTTCGGTTTTTTTTGCGCCTCCGCTGAAAAAAATCAGCCGTTGACTCACGGGTCAACGGCTGATTTCGTTTTACAGGGTTCCTGTTATCAGAGTTTGATCGGTTCGGATATTTTGATATTGTCGAGGAACCAGCGGTTGGCTGTTCCGACTTCCCACTGCGTCTGCGTAATGGTGATCTTCGTATCCTTGTTGACCGTAATGCCCTTCAGGCTGACTTCGGCGCGAACCCATTCGAGCTTGTGACCATCCTCCCATCCCAGTTCGGGTATGTCGATCTGCACTTTGTCGCTGCCGTTCTCGAAGATGACGATCAGATTGACGGGGTCGATCTTGCCGGACCCCTTGCGCATTCCGCACCAGTCGAACGAGAGTGTCACATTGTCCTTTGCTTCGGGAACCCCGTCTATCGGAGGAAGAATGATACCTGCGTGATTGCCGGTCTTGCCGAATTTGAGGTAGTTCTGCTGGAGGTAGATGCGTTTGTTGTCGTTCTTGTCGTAGATAAACTTGTAACCGAGTTTTTCGACAGCGTCGAATGCAGTCACTCCATCGACAGTTATGGAGGTAAGCGCTGTCGCTTTTGCATCGAGGTCATCCGTCTCGACCGTTTGGCCGACACCGCTTGCTACGGACCACGGTTCGAGCCATTCGAAGTTCTCCAGGAAATAGACGATCTCGTTCAGGCCGTTGTCCTCGACATCGGTGGCCATGATGCGCTGTACAGGCTCGGCCAAACCGGCGTAGTAGCCGGTGACGGTTACGATATGGCCGGTCAGGGCGGAAAGGCCCAGGCTTGCCGGTGCGTCCACGACGCTGACCGAGTACTTGGCGTTCTCCGAAACGGTGAGGGTGCTGCCGTTGAAAACGCCCTTGACGGTGACGTAGCCCCGTTTGGAGGAGGTGTAGTCGTCGATCTTTGCGCTGATGTCCTCCGGTTCGGGGTAGTTCACCGCTCCGTCGGACAGAACCGTCACCTCGTCGCAGTCGATTACCGTAGCGAGTTTCTGCGAGTCGGACGACTTGGTGCCCAAGAGCGAAATCTTGTCGCCGACGGCAACCGTCGTGGCGTCCGAGACGAAGATATTGTCCGTGTTTTTGTCGTCGCTGATGACGAAGCCTTTGGTCGTCACGGCCACGACGATCGCCGACGGTACGGAAATGACCGTTTCGTCCGCCAGGGCGGCGAGTTCACCTGCCGTGTACTCCTTCACATCGCGGTATTTGTCTCCGTTCTGCGTGATGAGCACCTGTGCGCGGCTTGCAAGAGTCCGTCCCTTGAAGACGAGGGTTGCCTTGCGGGGATTGTCCTCCGCGCCGTCGCGCATGTTGTCGGTCACCGAAACCGTCACGTCCATGACGCCGGTTCCCGAGTCGGGCGTGACCGTCACCCAGTCGGGGACTTCCGTCACCCAGTCGGCGTCGGCATAGATGGTGATGATCTTTTCCGCCGCTCTTTCCGCTTCGAAATTCAAGGTGTTGGCGCTCGCCAGAACAGCTTCGGAAAGGTGGTCCTCATCCTTGTCGCAGCCCCAGAAGGAACACAGGGCCGCCATGAGGATCGGGGCTGTCATATATTTTACAAATCTCATAATCTTGTTTTTTAGGTTATTTCCGACTTAAAAATCGAGTCCGTCGCTCCATCCCGGATTCTGCGTGAGGTTCGGGTTGAGCGAACGCTCGCCGCTGGGAATCGGGTAGAGGTAATCGCGTTCCTCGTTGAACCCAGGGCGCAGATTCTCTACGGTTTTGTGATAGTAGACATAGCCTTTGTTTCCCTCGGAGAGGATGATGTCCGAACCGAGTTCGTATACCGAAACTCCTTCGCCGCCCTGGGGTTTGGTGCTTCCTGCAGCATAGAGAATCAGATCGGCCGTTTCTTTGCCCGCAAGCTTGTATTCGCCGGGACCCGGGAAATACATGCCGGAAATGGCCTGGTCGATGCAATAGCCGGCTTTCCAGCGATACAGATCCTGAAGGCGGAAACCCTCCTGGATCAGCTCGACGGCCCGTTCGCGGCGGATTTCCAGAATGACGCCCTTGTTGGCGCCGGTCACGTTGGGATAGCCGTACTCTTTGGACTCAAGATACCAGTCGATATTTTTGTTGGCTTCGTTCATGTCGAGGCCCCGCATTCCCACCCGGCTTCGGATTTCGTTGACGGTGATCGCCAGATCGTTCTGCGTGAGCGTTCCCAGTTCGGCCTTGGCTTCGGCATAGTTGAGCAGCACTTCGGCATAGCGGAAAACCGGCATGTCGCAGGTCGAACGGTCGTTGCGGTCGATCTGTCCTCCCGAGGCCGTCGTGTCCTGAACGAATTTGATGGGTTGGTAGCCGGTGATCGTGACGCCGAGATCGGGTCCCTGCACCCGCTTGGCGCCGATGCGCTTGTAACCCGGGGTGCGGATCGACTGCGCCAGGCGCGGGTCGCGGTCCTTCACCTCCTCGGTGAAAGGCATTGTTTGCCACTCTGTCTTAAATTTGTCGGTGAATGCCTTGCCGTCCTTCATCAGGTACATGTTGATGAATTTGCGGGTGTAGCCCGGGCGGCCCTGTGTCGGCAGCAGCGTGTAGGCCGTCGCATTGTGGTAGACCTGGGCCTCGTAGCTGTTCCGGATGGCGAGGATATACTCTTCGGTGCTGGCATTCTCCTGTGCGAAGAGCATCATGTAGTCCTTGTCCGGATTTTTGGTGGAGTAGAGCTTGTAGGGACCTTCGTCGATGATCGTTTTGGCGGCCTTGGCGGCTTCCTCCAGATAATAGGTGTAGTCATGTCCTTCGAGGTTGATGCCGTGGTATTTGCGGTAGGTTCCCTCGAAGAGGCAGAACCGCGCTTTCAGCGCCAGCGCCGCCCATTTGTTGACGCGGTAGGTCGATATATCCTCCGTAAGACCTCCGCTGTTGATGGCTTCGTCGATATCCTTGATCATATTGGTCATGATCAGTTCGCGTGAATCGCGCGGTTTGTAGAGCGCTTCGTCGGCCGAGCCGAGCTGCACCTCGTACCAGGGTACGTCGCCGAAGCGTTTCACCTTGTCGAAATAGAAGGCGGCGCGGAAGAATTTGGCCAGGGCCGTATATTCGGTCACGGCCTTCTTGTCCTCGCATTGATCGACATATTCCAGCAGGGTGTTTATGCGGCGCAGGTTGCCCCACGACCAGCCGCCGCCGGTGTTCGGAACGGTGCGCTTGTCGCCTCCGTAGAGAACATCGGAGAGGGTCATCTGAACGAGCAGGTCGTTCTGCTCATCGTAGGGCGTCTTGTCCAGCAGGTTGTCGTAAAAGGGATTGGAGAAGAGTTCCAGGTCGCTTCTCGTCTTGAAATAGTCGAACTGCGTCACCCGATCCAACGGTTCTTTGTCCAGCAGGGAGTCGCAGGCCGATAATCCTGCAATCAGCGTTGCTGCCAGTATGATTAATCGCTTCATGGTATTCGGATTTTGAAATTATTAGAAGGTGATGTCGATGCCGAACATGAACGTCTTGGCCCACGGATAGTAGGCGTTGTTGTTCACGCCGGAACGGTTGATAGCCGCTTCGGGATCGACGTACTTGGAGTTCTTTTTGAGCGGCGACCAGTAGCAGAGGTTCTCGCCCGAGAAATAGATGCGGATCTGGTCGATGCCGGCCTTCTTGGTGAGGGTCGCGGGGATCGTGTAGCCGACGGTCAGGTTTTTCAGGCGCAGGTAGCGGATATTTTGCAGGTAACGGTCGTTGACCTTGCTCAGATAACCTCCCGATGAAGAATAGGCTCTTGCGCGCGGGAAATAGGAGTTGGGATTGTCCTCCGCCCATACCTTGCCGAGGAAATCCGTCGGGAGGTAGGAGAGGTAGGGATAGGAATAGCAGCCCCAGAAAGGCATCATTTCTCCGTGGGGATACCAGTAGTGGTTGCCGGTTCCCTGGAAGAAGACCGAAGCGTCGAAGCCCATCCAGCGGATCGAGGCGTTGATGCCGTAGGAGAGCGTCGGGAGCGAGTTGCCCAGGATCGTCCGGTCGCCCGGCTTGTCGACGGTGTCGTTGCCGACTCCCCAGACGCCGTTGCCGTCTAGGTCGACGAACTTCAGGTCGCCGGCCTGCCAGCCGCCGGTCAGACGGCCCGTGCTGTAACTCAGGTCGACCTCTTTGGCATAGGCCTGCGCCTCTTCGGTGGTCTTGAAGAACCCGTCGGTCTTGAAGCCCCAGATTTCGCCGATCTCCATGCCGACGTAATAATCTCCCTTTGTCAGGTTGGTCAATGACTTGTTCGGGTTGTTGTCGTATTTGGTGATGACGCTCTTGTAGTCGCTGATGTTGAAACCGACGCTGTATTCGAACGGTTTGCCGGCGAGTTTGAACTGGTCGCGCCAGCTGACGGAGAGTTCATAACCCTTCGTGCGCAGTTCGGCGGAGTTCATGCTGGGCGAATCGGCCCCGTATACGCCGGGCAGCGCCATTCCGTCGGTCAGCATGTCCTTCGTGTCGCGGATGTAGACGTCGCCGGTGAAGTTGAGCCGGTTGTTCAGCATGGTGAGATCCAGACCCAGGTCCCACTGCTGGGCGGTTTCCCAGGTCAGGTCGGAGGCTACGGGGGCGCCCAGCGAGGAGTATTTGCCCTTTATGCTGCCGTCGAAGGTGTAGTTGCTGAAATCCTTGTTCGTGATCAGGCGCATGTAGGTGTAGTAGGACGACACGTTCTGGTTGCCCAGGCTGCCGAACGAAGCGCGCAGCTTGAGGTTGTCCACCAGGTCTTTGGCGTTGCCGAAGAACGGCTCCTCGGAGATGCGCCATCCGGCCGATGCCGAGGGGAACAGGCCCCAGCGGTTGCCCGGTGCGAAACGCGACGATCCGTCGTAGCGTCCGCTCACCTCGAAGAGGTAGCGCCCTTTGTAGTCGTAGTTGATACGGGCGAAGAAGCCTGCCAGGGCGTATTCGTTCTGGCCGCCGCCGTAAGCGCCCTCCGTGGGAGATCCCGTTGCCAGATTCAGGTCGTCGAGGTTTATGGAGGAGAGGTTGATGCCTGCCACCGAGACGTTCTTGCTGGCCCACGTTTCGTAGTTGAATCCGGCGGTTGCCGACACGTGGTGCGCCTCGCCGAACGTTTCGTCGTAGTTGGCGTAGACGTTGGCCGAATAGTAGTTGCGCGTCTGAACCACTTCGTCGAGCTGGTTCATGCCGGCGCCCGTGTCGTAGGCGAGCAGCGGCCCGTCGGGGTATTCGCGGTAGTTCATTGCGGAACTGCGGCTCGTATTGCGGTTCTGGTAGAGGCGGTAGGTGAAGTCACCCGTGATGCTCAACGTCTTGAACGGCGTGATGACCAGGCGTGTCGTGTTCGAGAAGTCGTTCGAGCGGTCGACGTTGCGGTGCGTGCCCTCGTTGAGCAGGATGTGGCGTCCGTTGGCGATCTTGTAATCGAGATACGGCGTGCTGTAAAGCCACGATCCGTCGGGGTTCTTCATGGGGAAGTTGGCCAGTGCGTGGCGGGCGCTGTAAGCGATGGTGTTGTCTACGCTGCCGTCTCCCAGAGACTTGTAATTCGACGAGAAGAACGACGTGTTGTTCGAGAGCGTTGCCCACCGGTTGATCCGAAAATCGAGTTTCGCACGCAGGTTGTACTTGTTATACACGTCGGGATGTGCGCGCTGAATACCTTCCTGGCGGTCATAGGCGCCCGAGACGAGGTATTTGATGTCCTTCGTGCCGCCGCTGAGCGAGATGTTGTGCTGCTGCACGGGCCGACGCTGCTGGAAGAGCATGTCCCACCAGTCGTAGTTGCCGTAGTAGACCCACTGTTTGCGGCCGTTGCGGATCTCTTCGACGACCCACGGACGGTCGGGATGCTCGGTCCTGTCGTTCACGCGCGCCAGCAGCTGCTGCATGTCGTGATCGTTGTATTTGACATAGTTCGTTCCGGAGTCGGCCTGCCAGAACTTGTTGACCGTATAGACCGACCAGTAACCGCGGTTCTCGTAGTCGGTCGAGGTCGTGGCCTCCTCCCAGCCGAAACGGCCGCTGTAACGCACCGTCGCCTTGCCGTCCTGGGCCGAGCCGTTCTTGGTGGTGACCAGGATGACGCCGAAGGCTGCGCGGGCGCCGTAGACGGCTGCCGCCGAAGCGTCCTTGATGACCGAGATCGACTCCACGTCGTTGGGGTTGACGCGGTTCAGGTCGCCCACCACGCCGTCGATCAGCACGAGCGGGTCGGCCGAGTTGATCGAGTTGACGCCGCGGATGTTGATCGCCGGCGTGCTGCCGGGTTTACCCGAGGAGGTGGTGATGTTGAGACCCGCTACGGAACCCTGCAACATGCTGCCCAGCGAATGGGTGACGCGGTTTTCGAGCTCCTTGCTCCCTACGGTCGCAACGGCGCCGGTCAGGTTGACTTTTTTCTGCGTGCCGTAGCCGATTACGACGGTTGCATCGAGCATGATGGCGTCCTCCTGCAGGTAGATCGTGATGCTGTTCCGGCTTGAAGGAACCGTCACTTTCTGGGGCAGGTAACCCAGGCAGGTGACCTGGAGAACGGCTTCTCCCGACGGAACCTGGATTTTGAAGGTGCCGTTTTCAGAGGTTGTGACGCCTTTGGTCGTACCATCGACCAGGACGGCTACACCCACGAGCGGCTGTTGATTGGCGTCGAGGACTTTTCCCGACACCTCCCTGTTCTGGGCCGAAAGGGCTGTTATTCCCCCTCCCAATACCAGAAGAAGAGATAGAACCAGTGGTCTTAATACTCTCATAAGATCTGTGTTTGTTGGTTAGTAAATGATGATTGTGGTTGGGTATGTAGCGAAAATCACTTGCGTCGGTAGGCATCCGTGGAGAATGCTTTCGGCCGCTGCATGTTTTCGGTCCACTCGTTTCCGAATTCGTCCTTGACGGTGATCACAAGGTCGGTGTCCGCATCGTCCGCCTTCACCTTGAAGAAGTGCGTGAACTTGTCGGTGATGAACGACGGGGTCGACTTGAGTCCCGCGTTGTTGAACCGCTTGACCGAGAGCGCCGCGATATGGAGCGGGTCGTAGGCCCAGACTTCGGTGTAGGGCAGCGTCTTGCGGTTTTCGTCGACGACGCTCAACGTCCAGTCCGAATTCCAGTTCCAGATGTTGATCAGCACCTCGTTGTCGTTGTTCTGCGGATAGGCGTTGACATATTGCATATAGGCGTTCTTGACCGAAGCGGAGATGTCGGAAGGCATCAGCGGAACGTCGGCCATCGAAAAATGCACGTTGTTCAGGTCGTAGCTGCGGAACTGGTACTCTTCGGGCCATCCGGTCGATTTGTAGAGACATTGGAAATCGGTTCCCGTGACATCCCAGATGCCGTAGCCGCCCGGAGTTCCGTCGGTTCCGATGTGGATTCCGGGCGTGAGGTTGCCGGACCACCACCACGAAGCGCATACCGAGCCGGAGTTATACTCCCGGAAGTTATGCCCGTCCACGATCGGAGCGTCGGGCGTCACGTTGAAAAGTTTGTGGGTATGCCCCGTCACGAAGCGGACGGTATATCCGTCGAGGATGTCGAAAAGCCGCAGGGTGTTGACCGGATCGTGGTCGATCTTGAATCCCGATGTGGTCGGATAGAACACCTGCGCATGCATGGCAACGACGACGGGGGTCGTCTTGGCCACGTACGACAGGTCTTTCGCCAGCCAGTCCAGCTGCTCGGCGGAGAGGCTCTTGACATAGTTGCGGGAAGTGCTCCCGTCGTAGCTGCTGCAATCAATGTCGTCCATGACGACGTAATGGACCTTGCCGATGTTGAATGAATAGTAGGTCGGGCAGATCTGATCCACATATTTGACCGCCGCATCGTAGTCCGACCTGGTCTGGAAGTCGTTGTCATGGTTGCCCATGGTGTGGAAGATCTGCAGATTCTTGATCTGGCTGTTGACGGTGTTCAGGTACTGGGGGAAATAGTAGCTGTTCGAATACCAGTAGAGGTCCCAGGTCATGTCCCCGAGGGTGAGCGCATACATCTTCTCGCCCTTGTGGCGGGTCATGTAGTCCGTAAGGTCGGAGGTGAACTGGGCGAACTGTCCCAGGTCGCCCGTTCGGTTGGCGAGGTGCATGTCGCCCAGCATGAAGATCTTGTAGGAGTCCTGTCCGTCGACCTTTTCGAGCTTGAAGTCGGCCCGTTCGACGACGTCGGCGCTGTTTTTGAGCGCGCGGTGGAACTGCGGGAGCACCCCGACGGACGGAACTTCGTAGCCGCTCGGGACGGAGATGAAGACATATCCCCACTTTTTGGCCGATTTGAGCTGGTAGATGCCCTTCTCGTTCGTGACGGTCACCTCCGCGCCGTCGGAGACCACGACGTTCTCCACGCCGACGCCGGCCGACGACACGATCCCGTAGACCGTGGTGCCTGCATCCGGTTTGAAATCTATGTCTTCGACGATGTTGATGTAGATTCTTCCGAACGATTTTTTGCGCGCGTCTCTTTTGACGAAGACTTTGTAGTAACCCGTTTCACACCCGTCGGCCAGGCGTACGGTGAAACTGTCGGAAGAGGTGTTGACGATGGGGCAGACGTAGGAGATGCCTGCGTCCGACTCAAGAATGAATGTGTCTGTGGTCAGGGGCGATTTCCCCCCCCCACTTACGGCGAAAGTGCACTCGCCGCCTTCGGTGACGTCTACCGACCCCGGAACCGTGAATTGCACGTCGAAATTATCCGCGGGGGTCTTTTCGTCATCGCTGCCGCCGCAGGCGAAGAGTTGCGAGACGGCGATGAGTGCCAGTAACAGATACTTTAATACGTTTTTCATTTTAAGTTCTTCGATTATAATTTTTTATTTGTCCGCGTTTTGTAAATCCGGTTGTTTGGACACCTCGAAGGCCCGGAAAGACCCGGTCGGGGACTCCGTCCCGAAGTCTCCGTTTGCGGCCCTGCCGGCCTTCGCATCTTCCATTATATATATGGTAACCATCTGTTTACCGTGTCGCTTCTGTCTGAAAAACTTTTCAAATATAACTTGTTTGTGTTTCGATTGTGTTTCGAATACATTTCAAAATTAAACTTATTTTATTAAAAAACAAAATCGGATGATTTTTTTTGCAAATAAAAAATTTTAATTTTTAGTCGTGTTTCGTTTGGTAGATTTGCCATTTCCCTTTCATTTCTTTTTCGTTGCCCTTGATTTGTGGAATGGTTGTGAAGCGAAACTGTCGGGCGTCTGTTTTTCGGCGACGGCAGTTCGGAAAACGGCGTGGCGGAGAAGAGTGGCGGGCGGAACCGGAGGTGTTGTCGGAACCGGTCCCGGCCGCTCGGGGCGGGCTGTCGCCTGCGCTGGGAGCGGCAGTGTGGCGGGCGGATTTCGGCGCAGGCCGAAAAGACGCTCGCGGAGGTGAGTTCCGGAGGCTATGAATGCCAGGAGGCGGTGAGCTGTTCGGGGAGCGGAACCGAGGAGTCGCGCCGCCAGACCATCGCCCGGTCGGCGGCCGCGTCGCCCGTGCCGAAGTCGAAGCGGTCTGCGGAAACGAACCTCGCCGGAACGTCGCCAGCGAACCCGAAGCGTCCGTAAAATTCCCGGAGCCACTCCTTGCCGGGCGTCGGGATGAGGAGCGCCGCATCGTCGCCGCGCTCCGCGATGAGCCGCATCGCTTCGCGCATCAGCTGCGAAGCCAGTCCGCGTCCCCGGAACGCCGGGTCCGTCGCTACGCCATAAATATAGGTCGTGCGGCCCAGCTCCGTCCGGAACGGCAGGAGGTGGAGCATCGCCGCCATGCGGCCTTCGGCCTCGGCCGTCAGCATCCGGCGGCGGGAGTAATAGCGCATGATGAACGAGTCGGCGAATTGTTCGTCGTCGCCGAAGGCCTTCATCCAAAGCTCTTTGCAGGCCACTTCGTCGGGGTGCATGCAGATCGCCGCGAATTTGTGCTGGAGGAACGCCGGGTGGTAGGAGAGTTTGGCCTGCCGCAGTCCGTCCAGCCCGAGGTCCTCCTCACGGTTGATCAGCGTGAAACGTTCGGGGAGGTGCTGTGCGAAGAGTTTGTTGATGATCGTGAAAGCGCCGTCGAACTCCGTGTCGGCCTTCTCTACATGGGTGTCGAAGGTGTGGTCGTTGACCGCCGAGCCGTAGGTGAAGGCCGCGAGGCGGTCGCCGACGTAGATGCAACCGCCGATCAGCCCCAGTTCTTCGAAATGTTCGAAGGCCCGCTGCATGGCCCGCTGCTCGGCGCACAGCTCCGAGGTGTGACCTTCGTGGGCCTTGCGCCATTCACGCTCGAGGGCCATGCACTCCCCGAAGCGGTCGGGCGTCAGCTCTTCGTAGCAGTAGTCGGGATATTCGGCCGTGAAGCGGTTGATGTGGTTGCGCTTGGGCTGATAGCGGCGTCCGGCAAGGTTGCGAAGATCGTCGGCGTTGTAGACGTAATCCTCCAGCGCGCGGTCCGACTCGAACGCGAAATGGCAGGGAACGATCCGGCGGATCGTGTCGCGGCCTTCGTCCGTCAGGCCGATGATCCGCAGCCGCTGTCCGTGGGCGTGGGCGTCTTCGCGCAGGAGGGGGAGGATCGGGCCGAAGTCGCCCTCGCCGACGGGCTGCATGTAACCGATGCGCTCGCCGCCGTCGATCTGGAAGCGGATCACCAGGAATCCGCCGATCTCGGCCCACGCGCTGTGGAACACCGCCTGCCAGCAGTACATGTTGGCGAAGGCGAGGTCGCAGTTGCAGATGCCCGAGGGCATGGTATAACGCTCGATGACCGCCCGGTCTTCGAGGCGCACGGGTTTGAATTCAATCATTTGCCGTATAGCTCTTTTTCTCGATATGGGTGTAATACTGCTGGACCAGCGCCCGGAAATTCTGTGCCAGACTGTCGGCGGCCGGGGTGGCCGGGCATTCCTGCACATTCATGTCCGAATCGTCGAGCACGATTGCGCCTTCGCCGGTCAGCGCGCGGAACCGTCCGTCGTAGCTGACCGACCAGCGGGGCCGTTGCGGTTCGTTCAGCACGTCGCGCCCGAATGCGAAATAAGGCTCCCGGTTGCCAGTGAGTCCCAGCAGGGTGGGCATGATGTCCAGTTGCTGCGTGATCTCGCCGACCTCGCCCCGCAGGGCGCCGTCGGGGGTGTAGATGAAGCCGATGATGTGCATGTTGCCCGGGTAGGAGCGCGTCTCCTCCGCGAATTTCTCCGACGACACGTGGTCGGCCACGAAGACGAAGATCGTGCGGCGGAACCACTCCTCGCCGCCGAAACGCTGGAAGAAGAGGCGGAACGCCCGGTCGTCGTAGGCGACGCCCTTGTGAATCCGGGTGTAGCCCTCGGGCAGCGTCGCGGCGTACTTTTCGGGTACGACGAACGGGTGGTGCGACGAGAGGGTGAACAGCGCGGCGAAGAAAGGTTCGGGCATCGCCGTCAGCTCCTCGCCCGTGAATTGCAGGAACTCTTCGTCCCAGATGCCCCAGTAGCCGTCGAAATCCCTTGTTCCGTGCTTCGCCTCGTAGTCCTCGCGGCTTACGAGCCGCTCGACGCCTGCCGAACGGGCATAGGCCCCGAAGCCCATCGAGCCGCGTTCCGAGCCGCAGAAGAAGGCCGTCGCATAGCCTTTGTCCGCCAGCATGGCGGGCAGCTGGCGGCTCTCACCCAACGATTGGGGCATCAGTACGAACGGCGTGCGGAACGAGGGGATGCTTCCCAGCACCGAGGGCATGGCCTGGATCGAACGCGAGCCGTTGGCGTACATCCGTTTGAATGTCAGACCGTTGCGCATCAATGAATCGAGGAACGGCGTGAAGCCTTTTTCCGGGAGGTCGGCGTAGAGTTCCGGATGGAGGAACGCGGAGTGCTCGGCCGACATGCTCTCCATGATGAAAATCATCACGTTGCGGCCCGTGAGATCGACTGCCGCGCTGTCGGCGGGCTGGTGCACGGGCGTGAAGCGCTGGGGCAATTCCTCCGGGGTGAAATATTTCCTGTATTTGACGCTTCCCGCGTTGCCGATAGTGCGCAGGATGCAGAACGGGTTGCTTAAAATCAGATTGGCTTTGCCGCTGTCCGCCGTGTAGAGCATGGCGTTCGACAGCGTGATCGGACGGGTCATGCGGGTCATGCCGCCGCGCATCCCGGCGACGCTCAGCCCCGCCGCGAGGGCGAAGACGACCGTGCCGCCGGCATAGTAGGCCCAGCCGCGTCTCAAAAGGCTCTCCTCGCGCACCCGGCGGCGGTAACCCCACGCCAAAAGGGCCACGAGTCCCGCCCACAGCAGCACGAGATACCAGTTTTCGGCCATGAACTTTCCGGCCAGCTGCAACGAGTTGTCGTTGTCGGCGAAGAAAATTTCGTCGGCCGTGAAACGCTTCTGCGTGTAGCGGAAATAGACGCAATCGGCCAGGTTTACGGCCACGATCAGCAGCGAATTGATCACCGCATAGTACCAGAAGAGAATACGCCGATACCAGCTCCGCTTCCGGAAATGGAACGGCAGCAGCGAGAGAACGATGAAAAGCAGATTGGCGTAGAGAACCGATACGGTGTCGAACTTCAGACCCCCCCCCGCCAATGTCAGGACCTCCTGCCAACCCAGGGGGCCGATCAGGGCGTAGTTGTAGCAGTAAAAGACGATTCGGCAGAGCAGCAGGACGATGTATAGCAGGACGATGCGCCGCAGGAGCATGCCCGGATTACTATGTAGCCAGCGTTCCACCTTAGCAGGCTTTTAACGACATGTCGAGCGATTTGATCTGGTGCGTCAGGGCGCCGACCGATATGAAGTCCACGCCTGTTTCGGCGTATTCGCGCAGCGTGTCGAGCGTGATGCCGCCGCTCGACTCCGTTTCGCAGCGTCCGGCGACCTTCGCGACGGCCTGCCGCGTCAGCTCCGGGGTGAAATTGTCGAACATGATGCGGTCCACGCCTCCTGCGGCGAACACTTCGTCGATGTCTTCGAGCGAACGCACTTCGCATTCGATCGGAATGTTCTTGCCTTTTGCCTTGAGATAGGCTTTGGCTCCTTCGATGGCCGGGCGGATGCCGCCTGCAAAGTCTATGTGGTTGTCCTTCAGCAGAATCATGTCGAACAGTCCCATGCGGTGATTCTCACCGCCGCCGATCTTGACGGCCATCTTGTCCAATACGCGCATGCCCGGGGTGGTTTTGCGCGTGTCGAGAACTTTGGTATGCAGGTCTTTGATCTTGTTGGCATAGACGGCTGTCTGGGTCGCCACGCCGCTCATGCGCTGCATGATGTTCAGCAGGATGCGCTCGG
>ERZ857801.2449-NODE-2449-length-15500-cov-3.516089_pt1 | contig 15500 bp, 10 predicted proteins | sample MGYA00519762_ERZ857801 | MGnify/ENA primary metagenome ERZ857801 (study PRJEB31778, sample SAMEA3449368) | human gut metagenome | biome: human gut; feature: human-associated habitat; material: faeces | place: United Kingdom | collected 2010/2012 ...
AGTTTTTTGTTTCGTACATTTCATGTACTCAACTGACTAAAGTCAAAAGCATTAAATAAAAATGAGCAGGTCTTGCCTACTCACTGATTAAATCATTTTCAATTAAGAATTCCCTTGCGACATCACTTGTCTTTTCATTCAACTCATCCACTCTATAATTCAATTCTACCATGACTTCATCACTGAGATAATTTTGAAGCTGATTGATCAGTTCAACAACTTCAGGATACTCTTCGATAACTGTATTATTCACAATTGGTATAGCATGATAGGGTAAGAAGAAATTTTTATCATCTTCTAAAACCTGTAAATCAAACTTCTTTAATAGTCCATCTGTTGAATAAGCATCAATGACATCACATTCATTGTTCATTAAAGCTGTATATCGTGGTGCTCCATCAATAGGAACAGTCTGCTTGAAATGAATAGGATATGCTTTTTGTAATCCTACCCAGCAATCTTCTCTTTCCATAAACATTAATGTTGGTGAAAATGTGAGTTGTTGAGAAACTTTACATAAATCACTTATTGTTTTGATATGATACTGCTCAGCTGTATTTTTTCTAATCGCAAGTGTATAAGTATTGTTGAAGCCTAGAGAATCTAAAACATTTAAATCATATTGTTCTTTCATCTGTTCTTTGACAGTGTTATAGACTTCATCAACATTTCCATTAGGTTCGTTGCCTAAGACATTACCATAAATTGTTCCTGTATATTCTACATACATATCAATGGATCCCGTACGCACGGCATCTAAGACAATAGAACTTGAACCTAGAGATAATGACTGTTCAACCTCAATATCAGTATGATCCTCTATATAATATTTCAGCATATAATTTAATATTTCTTGTTCAGTAAAATCCATGCTTCCAATTCTAATGACTTGACTGCCATTTGTCTTTGCTAAGCCTGTATAAACAAAGCAGGCTGCTAAAGCAAGGCATGAAATAACAATGACAACTTTATCCAATGTGCCTTTCATTTTAGATCTTGGTTTTGATAATTGGAAACTCTTTGGTGTGACTAATCTCTCTAAAATAGAAAATATATAATCTATAAGTAATGCCAGTAAGCAGGCAGGTATAGCTCCAGCTAAGATTTGAGCATTATTGACCGTTCGAATACCCGCATAAACCAAATATCCTAAACCATCAGCGCCAATAAAAGCTGCCAAAGTCATCAAACCAACCGAACTAACTGCACTGACTCTGACACCAGCCATGATAACAGGTGCAGCTAATGGAATCTGAACTTTATATAAAACCTGAAATTTATTTAAACCAATACCTTTAGCTGCTTCTAAAGTTTCTCCATTAATATTGTCCAGTCCTGTGACTGTATTTTTAATAATAGGTAATAAAGAGTAAAGTATCACCATGACAATGGCTGGTTTTGTTCCAATACCTAAAAGAGGAATCATAAAACCTAATAAGGCCATTGATGGAATCGCCTGAATAATATTTGCTAATGCCATAATTGGTTTTTTAGATGGCTTAAAATAAGTAATAAAAATACCTAAAGGGACACCTATAATAATCGCAATCAAAATAGCCATAACAGTCAATTGAACATGACCTATTAACAAATCAAAAATCTGCATATAGTTTTGGGAACAATAATCTATAAATGCTTGCATTATTCTCCCTCACTTTCATCATATTTTTTAGAAAGCGTTGTAACCAGGGTACTCTTGGTAATTAAACCTTTTAAGATCCCATCATCTACAACAGGAATTGTATACATATTCTTCTCTTTGGTGATATTTAAAACATCAACGATTGATTCCTGTGAAGAAACTGTGATACATTCCTTTTGCATAACATGACCCACAATTTCATCTTTATTTTTTTCATCGGCTGCATCAGCCGCATGAATAACACCTTTAAAATGTCCCTGACGATCTATTACCATCAAACTATCAACGCTTGAATTAAACATCATATTTAAAGCTTTTACACATTTTAAACGATCATAACAGGTAATTGGTCGATCTATCATAATGTCTGCTGCTTTGATTAATTCTGGTGAATCCCAGATACGCTTTTTCCCAACAAAGTTTAAAACAAAGTCATTGGCAGGATGTTTTAAGATTTGTTCTGGTGTATCGTACTGTTGAATCTTTCCACCACTCATAATACATATACGATCTGCCAATTTGATAGCTTCTGCCATATCATGTGTCACAAACACAATCGTCTTTTGAACACTATTTTGTAATGTCAACAGTTCATCCTGTAATTGATTTCTCGTAATAGGATCTAACGCACTAAAAGGTTCATCCATTAAAATAATATCTGGTTCACTTGCAAAAGCTCTTGCAACACCTACACGTTGTTGTTGACCACCACTCATCTGAACAGGATACTTATCTAAATATTCATCTGGATCTAAACCAACCATATTTAAAACATCTTTCACTTTTTCCAAAAGATGTTTATCATTATTTTTTAACTTTGGAATCAGTTCAATATTTTCTTTCACTGTCATATGAGGAAATAATCCTGTTTGTTGAATAACATAACCAATATTACGTCTTAATTCAATTTCATTTTCCTCACTAATATCCTTTCCATTTACATAAATTGTCCCCTGGCTTGGTTTAATCAACCGATTAATCATCTTTAAAGCAGTCGTTTTTCCACACCCACTGGGTCCAATCAAACAAACAAATTCACCATCATTCACTGTAAAATTGATATCTTCCAATACATGTTTATCTTTAAATGACTTGTAAACATTTTGAAATTCTATCATAAGCAAAACACCTCACTTAAATACATTTTATATCTTAGATGTGACTCTTATGTGAATTTTTTAATTATCTATATCTTTATATCCTTAAAATATAGAGTTTTTTTATTTATATCCTAAATAATAACATAGATATCATTTGAATTTTGACGAAAAAAAGAATATGAATTATGACTTCATATTCTTAAATGCAGTTGAAAGCATCAACTTAATTCTATTTAATTGGTTAACTTCACTCGCACCTGGATCATAATCCACAGCCACAATGTTACTTTGTGGATATTTTTTACGTAAGGCTTTAATAACACCTTTACCTGTTACATGATTTGGTAAGCAGGCAAATGGCTGCATACACACAATATTTGGTGCACCTTCTTCAATTAATTCAATCATTTCTCCAGTTAAGAACCATCCTTCACCTGTCTGATTTCCAATAGAGACAACTTCACTTGCTTTTTTCGCAATTTGATCAATAGGTGTTGGTGGATCAAAACGTTTTGAATCTCTTAATGCCTTAATCATATCTTTTCTTAAGAAATCAACAAACCAGATGGCAAAATTACATAACCATACTGAAGATTGTGACGCATCAAAATGTTCATGTTCATACCAAGTGTTATAGAAACAATACTGGAAGAAATCAATTAAATCAGGCATAACGGCTTCTCCACCTTCTGATTCAATGATTTTCACAATTTCATTATTGGCAGTAGGATGGAATTTAACTAAGATTTCTCCAACCAATCCAACTCTTGGTTTTTTAATATCTAATAATGGCAATTCATCAAAATCTTTGACAATTTGATAAACATTCTTTTTAAATTCTTTCATGCTACCATTTTTCACATTTTCCTGACATTTTGCTACCCAAGATTCATAAAGTTTATTGGCTGAACCTTTGACTTTTTCATAAGGACGTACACGATAAAGAACGCGCATAAATAAGTCCCCATACATAGCACCAATGATTACTTTTTTTGCAATCTTATATGTAATCTTAAATCCAGGATTACTTTCTAATCCAGATAAGTTTGCAGAGATAACTGGAATTTGTTCCATACCGGCATCTTTTAATGCCTTTCTAATGAACGCAATATAGTTTGTTGCACGACATCCTCCACCTGTTTGAGAGATAATCAATGCCACTTTATTTAAGTCATATTTTCCACTATTTAAAGCATTCATCATTTGTCCTACAACCAAAATACTTGGATAACATGCATCATTGTTGACATATTTTAATCCCTGTTCTACTGCATCTTTATCAACTGAAGGCAACACTTCAAAGTTATAGCCTTCCGAATTCATGGCGGTTTCAACAAACTGGAAATGAATTGGTGACATTTGTGGACAAAGAATTGTATAACGATCTTCTTTCATCTGTTTTGTAAAAGGTACTTTCACCTGTTCATACTTCTTAGATAAATCAATAATATCTTCTTTCTTTTCAATTGTAGCTTTTAAAGAACGAATACGGATACGAATAGCTCCTAAATTGCTTCCTTCATCAATTTTAATTAAAGTATATATTTTATTTCTTGCTTTTAAGATTTCAGCTACCTGATCAGCTGTAACAGCATCCAAACCACAACCAAATGATGTTAATTGAATCAACTGTAAATCTTTTTGTGATGATACAAAAGATGCAGCTTTATATAAACGAGAGTGATAAGTCCATTGATCAACAACACGTAATTTTAAATGTTCTTCATCTAAATAACAAACACTATCTTCACTTAAGACAACAAATCCTTCACTTGTAATCAAATCTGGAATTCCATGATTGATTTCTGGATCAACGTGATATGGACGACCTGCTAATACAATCCCTTGCATATGATTTTCTCGCATATACTGCATTGCACGTTTTCCTTCTGCACGAATATCCTGCTGACAGTGATCCAATTCTTCATACGCCTTATCAATGGCATGATGTAATTCCTGATCTGTAATATGAAATTCACTTAATTCTTCTTTTAAAACACGGAATAATGTTTTCTTATTATTTAAAGAAATAAATGGATTTTTAAATTTTATATTTTTCTGCTCAAGATTATCAACATTATTTCTAATGACCTCTGGATAAGAAGCCACCACAGGACAATTGTAATGATTTCCGGCATTTTCATTTTCTAAACGTTCATAGGCTACTGATGGATAGAAAATAAATGGAACTCCTCTAGCAATCAGATTTTCAATATGTCCATGTGTAATTTTAGCAGGATAACAAGCACTTTCACTTGGAATAGATTCAATTCCTTTTTCATAGATAGCTTTAGATGAACGAGATGATAAAACAACTCTAAATTTCAATTCTGTAAAGAATGTATGCCAGAAAGGATAATTTTCATACATATTTAAAGCTCTAGGGATACCAACAATACCTCTAGGAGCATCTTCTATTGGTAAAGAATGATAATTAAAGACACGACGATATTTATAATCAAATAAGTTTGGTAATGATTTAGATTTTAATGGTAAATTAGCTCCTCTTTCACATCTATTTCCACTAATAAACTCTCTTCCATCATTAAATGAAGTAATTGTCAACATACAGTTATTTGTACATTTACCACAATTTTTCATACTATTTTGATATGTTAAATGTTCTAATTCTTCACGTGTTAATAAAGTTGTTCCCTTATCATCATCTTTTTCTTTCGCAATTGTTGCCATACCATAAGCACCCATCAATCCTGCAATATCAGGTCTAATGACTTCAATACCTGCTTCTTTTTCAAAAGCACGTAAAACGGCTTCATTATAGAATGTTCCACCTTGAACAACAACATTTTTACCGATTTGGTCTTTACTTCTTAACTTAATAACTTTATATAAGGCATTCTTGATAACGGAATATGATAATCCTGCTGAAATATCTGCTAAAGATGCACCTTCTTTTTGAGCCTGTTTCACTTTTGAATTCATGAAAACTGTACAACGACTTCCTAAATCAAGTGGATGTTTTGACATCAATGCCATCTGGGCAAATTCATCAATTTCATATCCTAAAGAATGAGCAAATGTTTCAAGGAAAGACCCACATCCTGATGAACAAGCTTCATTTAAAGTAATATCTTGAATGACATCATCCTTAATGGTGATAGCTTTCATATCCTGTCCACCAATATCTAAAATAAAGTCAACATCAGGTTCAAAGTGTTTAGCTGCTGTGTAATGAGCAATTGTTTCTACTTCACCATAATCCACTTTTAATGCAGCTTTAATTAAAGCTTCACCATATCCAGTGACACCAGTTTTTTGAATATGACATCCTTCAGGAATTAAATCATAGATTTCCTTCATAATTCTAATAATTAAATCTAAAGGATTTCCTTCGTTAGAATTGTAGAAAGAATATAATATTGATCCTTCATCATCAATTAATACAACTTTAGATGTTGTTGAACCAACATCAATACCAACATAAATATTGCCTTGATATTTTTTTAGATTTCTTTTCTTTGTCATTGCTTGAAGATGACGATCTCTAAATCCTCTTAATTCATCTTCATTATGAAATAAAGGTTCTAATGTATGAGCTGCTTCAGTTCCATTATCTTTTAATGTTTTTAAATCACGAATCAATTTTTCTAATGAAAGTGATTCTTCAACATCTTTTGCATTTAATGCAGCTCCCATAGCTACAAACAATTGGGAATTATCTGGGAAAATAATATCATCATCTTGAAGCTCTAATGTTTCAATAAAACGTTGTCTTAGTTCACTTAAGAAGTATAAAGGTCCTCCTAAAAAAGCCACTTTTCCTTTAATCGGTTTTCCACAGGCTAACCCACTGATAGTCTGATTCACGACTGCCTGAAAAATAGAAGCCGCTATATCTTCTTTTCTTGCGCCTTCATTGATTAAAGGCTGAACATCAGTTTTCGCAAAAACCCCACAACGAGAAGCAATTGGATAAATACGCTGATGATTTTTGGCTAATTCATTCAATCCTGAGGCATCAGTCTGTAATAAAGTGGCCATCTGATCAATAAATGCACCTGTTCCACCGGCACAAGTTCCATTCATACGTTGTTCTAACGAACCTTCAAAATAAGTAATTTTCGCATCTTCTCCACCTAATTCAATGGCAACATCTGTTTGTGGAATATAAGTTTCTATTGTTTTGGTACATGCAATCACTTCCTGTACAAATTTGACATTCAATGATTGAGAAATTGACAATCCTCCTGATCCTGTAATAACTGGATAAATATTGATTCCTGGATATTTTTGATGAATTTCTTCTAATAATGTAAGTATTGTATTTCTGACATCTGAATTATGTCTGACATAACGTGAAAATAAACAAACATCCTTTTCATCTGTTAAATAAGCTTTAACTGTTGTAGATCCCACATCAATTCCTAAATAATATTGACTCATAACACTTCTCCTTTAAACATTACAACTTATTTTATAATTTTCAATCTTAACGAATTTCGACATCTTTTTCAATCTTTATGCTTTATTTTAAGGCCTTAATAATCTGATTCACTTTACGATACAAACGTAGATATTCCTTTGTATCTTCTTCACCTAACATCTCCAGCATCTTTTTAAAATAATCCTCTATTTCTGCTCTTCTTTGTTGAGCAAAAATTCTTCCTTTGTCTGTAATAAATACTTTAATCTTACGTTTGTCCTGTAAATCAACGACACGCTCTATATATCCTTTTTTAGATAAAGCATTTAATACAGCGGCTACCCTAGAGGTATTAATATCAAAACGTTGGCTAATTTCAGATGCATTCACTCCATCATGGTCATCCATCAAGTAAATGAGGACAGCACCTTCTCCTCTAGCGATTTCACTAACATCATGATTACAGAATTTAAAATTCTGTTCATTTTCCACCATATAACAAATTAATTCTTTTGCATATTTTTGATAATCCATTTTTATTACCTCACACTATGAGCATTTTATACAACTTCGCGAATTTTGTCAATTTAAACATAAAAAAAGAACCTTGATTTCTATTTTGAAATAAAAGTTCTTAATTAATCTATAAATGATTATAATGTTTTCTAATAATTTCTTTAGTCATTTTCCCATTCTTTGTAATATCGCCATAGAAATAAGCACTTGGTTTAAGTTTTCTTTGATATGTCGTATGATCGACACTTGCAAGTCCAAAGGTTGGAACATATGTTCCCCATTCCCAGTTATCTAGTAAACTCCAATGTAAATAACCCAATACTTTTACACCATCATCCATTGCTTGTTTAACGGCTTGTAAAATAGATGCAATATAAACGATACGATATTCATCATTTTTACATGCGATACCATTTTCACTAATTAAAACAGGTTTATCTTTTAAACGTGTTAAACAATGATAAATGACTTCTGGACAAATATCATCACTAAAGTATGGTACGTCTAAAGCATGAATACTTGATGCTTCATAACGATCAAATCTAAACACTTTTTTACGACTATTAATTAATTGTCTTGTATAAACATTAACTGACCAAAAATCACATGTATCTTTTAATTCTTTCATTTTCACAACATCATGAAATGGAACAACTATTTCTCCAGTACGAATCGCATGAAACATAAATTCATTTTCCATATAATCAATATATTCAGCCATAATACGATCAGGAAGATCATTTGTTCCTCTCATTGGCTTCTTTTCTGCATAATTAATTGGGCAAGAAACAGGTTTTGATGAATATTTTTTTATCATATGATAAGCTTTTGCATGATATTGTAACATATTAATACTTTCTTCTATTGTATATTCAAAGATAATATTCATTTCGTTAAGTGTTAACCAATAATCAACATATTCATCTAATTCTGGAACAACTTTTTTTACATATCGAAGGAAATAAGGGAGATTCTCCATTGTTTCGAATGCTTTTTTCTTATGAAACCAAACAGGATGTGAATTATGATGAAGTGTTAAACAAACTTTAATATTTGCTTCTTTTAATGCTTTTAAGACATCTTTATAATGTTGAATTTCTTTTTCATTAAATACCCCTTCAACTGGTTCAATACGACTCCATTCTAATGACATACGATAAGTATTTAAATTCATTTGCTTTAACAATTGAATATCTTCTTGATACATTTCATAACTATTACATGCTTTTCCTGCTTTAAGATAAGGTACACCTCCATAAGCAGTTTTTGGACATATTTCTTCATCATCATAGAAAGAATTATTATTTCCTTCTACTTGTTGACCTGCAGTTGTTGCTCCCCAAAGAAAGTCTTGAGGAAATTCAATATCATCATATTCTAAAATATTAATCATGATGATTATCTCCTTCTAATTTTGATTCTTCTTCATATGCTTGTTTATCAATCATTTTAAAGAATGGATACCATATCAATGCAGATATAAACACTGCGACCAATTCATAGATACCTGCACTTAAGCTTCCATTTACAATACCATGTAATAATGGCGGTAAAGATCCAGTTCCTAAGATACCAATATAAGGAGCAATAATTCCTAATTTAATTAATAAATATCCAATAGATGAAACAACAACTGGACATAATACAAATGGAATTAAAGTCATTACATTCAACATTAAAGGCATACCAAAAATCAACGGTTCATTAATACTAAAGATTCCACAAGGTAAAGCAATTTTACCAAAAGCTTTATATCTTTTACTTTTAGACATAAAGAACATAATGAAGACTAAACCTATAGTTGCTCCACTTCCACCAATACATGCTAAATCCCATAAACCAAAATTAATTATATTTGTAATCGTTCCTCCAGAAGCAATAATTGCAGAATTTTCTGCCATATATCCAAGCCATACTGGCATTAAGATAGGTAATACTGTTTGAGAACCATGAATTCCAAAAAACCATAATAATTGAGAAATAACAAGCAATAGTAAGAATGCTGGGAAGCTTCCAACTAATGATTGTAATGGTATTTGAATAATTGAATAAATGAAATCATTTAATGTATGATATGGTGTCATAGCAAAAGCATATTTTACAATAGCAAAGAATAGTACAATCACAACTGCTGGAATTAATGATGTAAATGAATCACTAACCATTTGTGGAACACCTTGAGGCATTTTGATTGTTAAATTTTTACTCATAAAGAATTTCATAATTTGAATAACAATCAATGATACAATAATTGCAGAAATAACAGCCTTAGGTCCGAAATATGCTCCATCAAACATATTTGTAGCTGGCATAACATCTTCATTAACAGTAATCGGTGATAATAGAACAAATGATACAAGTGAAATAATTCCCGTATTAAATGCATTTTCACCAATACCAAAAACTTTGGATCCCTGATAAGCAATTGAAAATGCCATATATAATCCAATGAGATTTGTTGTCACATTAGGAACATAATTAATAATTGTAAGTAAACCAAAACTATTTAATAGATTAACAAATGGTTCCCATGTAATTGAGGTGATCACTGAGAATATAGCTCCTAACATAATCACACCTAATAATGACATTGAACCACTAGAAATAGATTTTAATAATTTATTATTAGAAATACGTGTTGCTATTGGAATAAATTTTTCTTCCATAAAATGAGTAAATTTTCGCATTATTTTTCCCCTACCTTTTCTATTCCATTGTTTTTAATAACATCTTTATACCAATAAAAACTTTGTTTTTTTATACGCTTACATGATTTAGGATTGTCATTTGTACGATCAACATATACAAGTCCATAACGTTTATTAAATCCTTCATGTGAACTCACAACGTCTAAAAATGACCACATACAGTATCCTATAAGTGGATAACCTTCTGATACAAATTGTAAACATTTTTCAATATGTTGTTTAAGATAATCAATACGATAATTATCTTGTATAGTCCCATCTTTCTCTACCTGATCTGTATATGCCATACCATTTTCAGTTATAATCATAGGTAATTGATAGCGATCATATATTTCTCTTAACCCAGTGTATAATCCCTCAGAATCAACTCCAAAATGCATCCATTCAGTTGTTTGAATATATTTGTTTTCAACGACCATAAACTGCTGACTTTGATAAAATGGTGGCATTTTTGAGTCATCATCATCTTTCTTCTTGGCTCTGACTGTACAACTAGCATAATAATTAACACCAATAAAATCAGGTTTATTGTTAAAATACTGTTGATCTTCTAATTCCATAATGGGGTAAAGATTTTGTTTTTTAAGAAAAGTTGTAAAATGTGATGAATATTGACCACGAATAGAAAAATCTAGAAAACTCCATTGAATTTGATCTTGTGCATTTTGTGCAGCTTGAATATCAAGAGGGTGAGATGTAGCAGGGTAAATAACTTGCATTGCTACAACATGGCCAATTTTTCCATCTGGAATAATATCTCTAAATGCTGCAATTGCTTTTTTTTCTGCTAAACTCATATGATAACTCATTTGATATAAATTTTTTTGTTGAAGATATAAATCTTTTTCTACATTCCCATTCATATCTCCTGGTGCTGTTGCACACATTTGTTCATTAATAGTTGCCCAAATTTTAACTTTATGTCCAAATTCTTTAAAACATATACGGGCGTATTTTTCATAAGCATCTACACATTCACGACTTTTAAATCCGCCAAATTTTTCAATTAATGCATAAGGCATTTCAAAATGAAATAACGTTGGAAATGGTTGAATATCACTTTCTAATAATGCATCAATGAGCTCGTGATAGAAACGTAACCCTTCTTCGCTTACATTTTCACCATCTGGCATAATTCGTGACCAAAAGAAAGAAAAACGATATACTTTGATTCCCAATTCTTTCATTAAAGTAACATCTTCTTTCAAATGATGATAATGATCTGAGGCAACTTTATAATCCGCAAGTCCCGAAGGAATATATCTCATATCACTGTTGGCAACACCTCTCCCTTCATTAAAACCACCTTCAACTTGAAAAGCACTTGTTGATGCTCCCCATAAAAAATCATTTGGAAATTTATTTTTTATTTCCATCAAATCCCTCCTTCTAAAGCTATCTTATCACTTGTTAATAAAAGTTTCGCTATCAAAAAAAGATTAGAAATTTCATTATTTCTAATCTAGTTTCACATTATGAAATTTTCTACTCATGACTGAAATTAATATAATAAGCCATAAGAATAAGTTCAATCATATACATAAGAGTTATTCTTCCTTCAGTATTACTATTTGTTTTATTACAAAGTATAACTTCATCACAATAATTTACAAATTTTCCAGTTGTAACCATACTAATCGCAATAATATGACAATTTTTCCTAGCTAACATGTCAAAGATTTCAGTATGTCTATAAAAATAACTTCCTTCTAAAGAAACTATAAAAACCAATGCTCCTTCTTGTAATTCTTGTGCAAGTTCTTGTTGTTTTTCATCAGTAACCCCAAGCTTAATAATTTTATTTAAACTTGCCATTTTATTTTGAAAATGAAAGCCAATTTGATTAGCATACTCTAATCCAAAAAATCCAATTTGATTTGCTTGATATATCATTTCACAAATTCTATGTAATTGTTCATAATCCAAATTATTAAATGTAAAACGTATATTTTCTAAAACATTTTCTGTATATCTTTGAAAAATAGGTTGAAGATCCTCTGAAGTTGCAAGATTCACTTTCTTTGAATAGTCAACATCTATTTTTAATGTGGTTTCTACTTCATTTTTAAAGTTTTTATAACTATCATATCCAATACTTCTAATAAATCGAGTAATTGATGACGCAGATACAAAACATAAATCAGCCAACTCGTATATAGTCAGTTTCGGAATAAGATTATAATTTTCTAATATTCCACTTGCGATTTCCCGATCAACACCTTGAGCTTCACCATAATTGACATAACTTAATAATTGTGAAACAACTGAGATTCCTTTTGCCATGTGCATCCTCCTTCAAATCTATTTTATAGTATACCATATTATAATTATATTGTGTTAATGAATATATTTGAAGTTATATAAAGATGTTGATACAATAAAGAAAAGGGGAGAGATTTATGTATCAGAAAATTAAAGAACTGGCAGATCAATATTATTTAGATACTGTAAAATGTCGTCGAGATCTTCATAAATATGCTGAAAAAGGATGGCTTGAAGTGAGAACTGCTTGCCAAATTGCTTCAACTTTAGAAGAATTAGGATATGAAGTTTTAGTAGGCGAAGACATCATGAATAAAGATGCACGTATGGGTTTACCTTCAGAAACTGTTCTTCACTTAAATTATCATCGTGCACAAAAACAAGGAGCTAATCCTAAATATCTAGAAAAAGTTAAAATGGGGATGACTGCAGTAGCAGGTGTATTAAAATGTGGAGATGGTCCAACACTTGCTTTAAGATTTGATATTGATGCTTTAGGCCTCATTGAAGAATCATCATCAAGTCATTTTCCTTTTACGAATGGTTTTGCATCTGTACATCGTGGAACAATGCATGCCTGTGGTCATGATGGTCATACTGCAATTGGTTTAACCACAGCGAGAATACTTATGCAAATCAAAGAACATTTACATGGAACAATCAAACTTATTTTTCAGCCTGCTGAAGAAGGTGTCATGGGAGCAAGAAGTATTGCTGAAAGTGGATTCTTAGATGATGTTGATTATATTTGTGCAGCTCATATTATGCCTCAAGAAAATGAACCTTATGATTTGTATTTTGGTATGGATGAATCTTTTGCGACCACAAAACTTGATATTACTTATCATGGTGTTTCGACTCATGCTGCTGAATCACCACAGTTTGGAAAAAATGCTTTATTATCAGCTGCCAACTGTATTTTAAATTTACACTCTATTCCTCGTAACAGTGATGGTCAAACACGTGTTAATGTAGGAACTGTTCATGCAGGAACGGGAAGAAACGTTGTACCTGAAACAGCTAAACTTGAAATTGAAGTTCGTGGGGTGACAAGTGAACTCAATCGCTATATGGAAATCTATGCCAGAGATATTATTGAAGGTTCTGCACGTATGCATGATACTGTTGTAGAAATCAAAGAAATGGGTAAAGCCTATGCTCTCAACTGTGACGATGACTTCATGAATACCATTCGCTCTATGTGTCAACAGTATCTTCCTGATCTAAAATTACCACCTTATAATTTAAGTCCACTGGGAGGTAGTGATGATTTTTCATATTTCATGGAACGTGTTCAAGCTCATGGTGGGAAGGCAACTTATATGAAACTTTTAACACCTATTGTTTCATCACCACATAATGATGCTTTTGATTTTGATGAAAAAGTTCTAGCATTAGGCCCACGTATTTTTGCAAGTCTTATCTATTATCTTTCTCATGAAAACAAGGCATAAGAGATACAAATCAAGTATCTTTTATGCCTTTTCATTATTTATTAGCTTTCTTATAATGTTTTCCTTTGGTTACACCATTATCAATAAGTTTTCCATCATCTACTAATTCACGTAATATATTTTTAATCCTGCGTTCTTTAACATCAAGAATATTTATAAAATCTGCAGCTTTATACCATCTATTTAATTGCATATATGATAGTATCTTTTCATATTGAATAAGTGTCTTTTGAGTAACTTTTTTTCTGGCACTTTTTTCTGGCACTTTTTTCTGGCACTTTTTTCTGGCACTTTTTTTAGAAATGAAAGTATTAAAATAGTGCGATCTGGGTTCATTTTCTCTTCTATCTTTGGTTCTTGCCATCCCTCTTCTTCCCAGACAGAAAATAACTCTGGTACTCCACTTCCAGCTCTTTCTCCAATTCCAATGAGATTAAACATTTTCATTAATGCTTTATTTCTTGGATCAGATTCTCCACCTAATTTCATTTGATATTTTCCAACACGAATTGAACCAGGATTTTCAATCGTTAAAATATCATTATCCTGCTTAATCACAACACCTCTAGGAATATAAAAATCCGCATTAACCAAACAATTCGCCAAAACTTCACGTAAAGCACGATGAACAGGTGTATCATCTATTCTATCTCCGCCAACAATTTTAAATGGTATTTTCACATTACGTATAATTTTATTATAAACCCTAAAATAGAAATCAAACAAATTACCTGTCCATTCACCTGATGTCGATTGCAAGCGATCTGTCCATCTAATAGTCGGGTCTAACATTTCCCTATAATCAAGGAAATATTCTGGATAGTAATTAACGATATTATATTCTTCACCAAACATGAGTAATCCTGCTCCTGTTGGGTGTAGTTTGCCATCTTTTCCTAATTTTGCAGCACCAATTTTTAATAAATACTGATCATCATCTAAATTCATCCAAGGGTGAGCAGCTCTAAAAGCACGATGCCTATTTCGATAAGCATGTATTGTTTCTATATCAAACACTGATAAATCCATACTCTCGATGATTGCCATATCCATTGTTTCTTCAATTTGATCCCTAAGCATTGCTTTAACCTGTAACGGAGTACAACGATAATCTCCAGTATGTGTTCTTTTATATGTTCCTTTAAACATATCATTATTAATATATACAGGTTTTTGTTCTCGTTTTGCCATAGGAACATGTATAACGATGATTATATCATCTTGTATTTCATATACATTTACATCATCTTCGTTCAAAAGATTAATACTGACTTTTTGTAAATTATGAGCTTGATTCCAAAAATTATCCAATATTTTTTCTTTATCAGATATTTTTAATCCTGTTGTTTACCAACTTCTATCACTTAATTCTTGAATACCAAGAATAATAATTCCACCATAGGTATTTGCCATAGCTGAATAAGACTCCCATAA
>ERZ857801.2450-NODE-2450-length-15498-cov-3.217380_pt1 | contig 15498 bp, 16 predicted proteins | sample MGYA00519762_ERZ857801 | MGnify/ENA primary metagenome ERZ857801 (study PRJEB31778, sample SAMEA3449368) | human gut metagenome | biome: human gut; feature: human-associated habitat; material: faeces | place: United Kingdom | collected 2010/2012 ...
TATTTTAAAGGGCTTTAACACCGTTTTTATGGAGTTAAAATCAATTACCAACATTTAACTGAAGTTAAATTTATTTAAAAAAACAACAGACACAATTTGTTGAAGATTTAAAGAAATCATTAAAGAAGTAAATTGAAATTATGGAGGGATGTTCATGAAAATAGAGATTGAAAAGGAATTTCCAAAGTATTTTAAGCCTTCATATCCAGAGGAGTTTGAATTATTTTCACATTTTGAAGTTACTGCAGGTATACCTACCGTTTTATTTGCCATTACCACTTGGAAAGAAAATGGACAACCTAATGTATGTTTTCATTCCTGGAGCAGTTTTCATGGAGATAAGACAGCTTTCTTTGCGGTGATGGGGAATTTATACCAACATACGCATACATATGCAAATATAAAACGAGATAAATGTTTCTGTATTAATTTTCTTCCAATTTGTTTCTACGATCAGCTGGTCAATACAATTCATCATAATCAAATTGAAGATGATGAATTTTCAGTAGGGCAATTGACACTTGATCATGCCAAAACTATACATGCACCTGTTATTCATGAAGCTTTTATCAATATGGAATGTACTTTAAAAGATATACAAGATTTGAGCGGCGCAGGTATAACAGCCATGATTATAGGCCAAGTACAGCATATATCAGTTGAAGAGAACTATGCTCAAGGATATAAGCGATATGAAAAAGATGGATTTATGATGCTAATACCAGCACCACAAGATCTTCTGACTGGGGAACCGAATCAATCTGCTATAGCTACTATAAATATCGAAAAGTATGACTAAAAAAACAGAAAGAACAAAATTGAGTTAATTGAAGATAAAATATCTTATTTAACAAAGATACTTTGAGTATGTTTAAATTGACTCTTTTTTGTTTTTTATATATAATTATACATACCAAGAGTATGTAAGAGGTGGGAAGCATGGCTAGAAATAAACATCCTGAAGTTACAGTCGGTAAAATATTAGAAGTTTCTAAGCGACTATTTTTAGAAAAGGGGTATGACAACACAAAAATTCAAGATATAGCAGATGAGTTAGGTATGACAAAAGGTGCTATCTATCATCATTTTGAATCTAAAGAAGAAATCATGAATAAATTAGGTGAAACTATGTTCATTCATAATAATCCTTTTGAGATAGTCAAAAAACGAAATGATCTAAACGGTCTAGAGAAAATGAAATTAGCAATCAAACTCAATCAGTCTAATGAACAGATGGTAGAATTAACTAATCAGGCATTACCTCTTTTAGAGAATCCTCAAATCTTAGCGAAAATGTTTGAATCTAACTATCAGAATTTGCTTCCCTATTGGTTGGAGTTGATTCAAGAAGGACAGGAAGATGGTTCTATAAAAACAGATCAGCCAAAAGAATTAGCAGAACTCTTCATATTAACTGATTTATGGATGATACCATCACTGTTTCCTGGTAATGCCGATGACATCAAGAATCGTTATAAGTTTGTCACTGTCATGCTAGGAAAGATGGGGTTACCACTTTATGATGAAGAAATGATCGAAAAAATTGATAAGTTACCATATTATAAATAAAAACATTGCCTTATCATAAGGCAATTTTAAATAAAATTATACATACTTAAAGTATGTATGCTATGAGTAGGAGGAAGAAAAATGACAAAAGTATTTATTCATGGATCTGGGCATAAAGGTAGCAGCTGGAATGAAGTCGTTAAGAATATGCATAACAACAAAGACATATTATGTCCTGATTTATCGACAATTCTCAATGGGAAAGAAGCAAGCTATTCTCATTTATATTCTTCATTTGTTGAGTACTGTCATGAAATTGAGGGACAAATTGATTTATGTGGACTTTCATTAGGTGGAATATTAGCTTTGAACTATGCTATAGAATACCCTGGTAAAGTAAAGTCATTAGTCCTTATTGGAACACCACATAAAGTACCGAAAATCATGTTTCGTATTCAAAATATTATTTTTAGATTATTGCCAAAATCAACATTTAAGAGTATGGCTTTTGAAAAGAAAGATACATTTATTTTAGGAAATACAATGAAGGATTTAGATTTTAGTCATAAAGTCAATGTTATTAAATGTCCAACGTTTATTATTTGTGGAGAAAAAGACAAAGCCAATATGAAATCAGCTTATTTTTTCTCTCAAAATATTCAACAATCAGAATTCATCATTATTAAAGAAACAGGTCATGTTGTTAATGAAGACAATCCAAAAGAATTAGCAAGAATATTAGATGAATATTATGATCAATTGAATAATGATTATAAATATTAGCTATTTTTTAGACAAGACAGAATTTTATGGTTTTGATTATCATTTAAAGGTCTCTATATTTATGACTAAAAATACATAATACTGAATTTTATTATTCTTTATCTTGTTTAATTTTATTTAATTCTTCTTCTAACTTTTGAAAACTTTTCTTTAAAAGATCATACTCATTATCCTGATTATCTTCTTGAGAGTTTGAGTCTTGTTCATTGGATTGACTATCTGTTGTCTGAAAGGAAGAAAGATAACTGCTGTTAAGAGCTAATAAATCACCAAGTACATTGAAAAAGGCACCAACAACAGCTTGTTCATCAACGGATAAACTTTCTGTTAAAGGGGCAACCAATAAAACAGCTAAACCATCAAGTGCGATAGGATGAATAAAAGTTAAGGACATTGTCATCACCATAATTATCATATGTTCCTATTTGAATTTTGAGTGTGGTAAATGACTTATATAACAAAGTGATTGAAGAAATGAAGATGAAAATATTATTTATTTGGTATATACAGATATTTTTTTCATAAGTTGAAATTTATATGAATAAATAAGAATCTATGATATGATAATAATAACTTTCAACAAGACTTAACGAAAGTAATTGAATCTTTTATCAAAGAATTGGAGTTTAAATAGAAAGCGTGATATTTTGTCAAAAGTTAAAGATTTAAAATACATGAATATTCAAAAAGTAAGACAATGTTTTTATGATGGAAACATATGGACGAAAACACAGTTATCTGATGTAACACAATTATCGTTATCATCCATGACAAATATTTTGCAGGAATTATTAAAAAATCAAGAAATATTTTTTATAGGTGAAAATGCATCAACTGGAGGGCGAAAATCAAAACAGTACGTTTTAAATAAAGATTATCGTCATATATTAAAAATGATTTTAAAAAGACAAATCAATGGTTATGAATTTATTTGTCAGAATGTGAATCTTTTTAATCAGGTTATTTCATCTCAAACAGTTTCTTCATTATATGGACAAGTGGATGAATTGATCTTATTAATGAAGAAGTTTTTATCTGCTGACTCTTCTATAACAATGATTTGTTTAAGTATTCCTGGTGTCTGTCATGATGGATATATTGATGTTTGTGATTTTGAATTGTTTGAAAATGTGAATCTTTTAGAGATGATTCGTGATTTTTATAAGAATCAAATCATTTTAGAAAATGATGTTAATATTGCCAGTATTGGTTTTTATCATCAATATCCAAAATGTCAGCATTTGGCATTTGTTTATCAGCCAGCAGTTCAATATATAGGATGTGGAATGATTATTAATGGAAAGTTATATAACGGTTTTACGCATTTTGCGGGAGAGTTGAGATATTTACCGTTTTATACATCTGAGCAACAAAATCAAATGCTTGAAACTCAACCTAAAGAATTACTAGAAAAACAGTTATCGACACTTTGTTGTGTTTTCAATCCAGAAATGATTGGGATTTGTAGTGATGTTATTGATTGTTTAGATGATTTTCATCTCAATACGATTCCATTTAAACATAGACCACGTATGATTCATGTAAAGAATATGGGTTCATTGATAGAAGATGGGCTTTATCAAATGAGTATTCAAAAAATATTAGAGGAGGAGAAGAATGATGACAAAGAGTTATATTGATTTACATATGCATAGTATGTATAGCGATGATGGAGAATATACACCAACACAGTTAGTAGATATGTGTCATGAGGCAGGTGTGAAAATCATGGCTATTGCTGATCATAACTGGGTAAAAGCAAATGAGGAAGCAAAAAAACATGCAGATGAATTAGGAATGACATATATTCCTGCTATTGAAATTGATTGTACATATAAAGGTGTTAATTTACATGTGTTAGGATATGGTATTGATAATCAGGAAGTTTTTAATCAATTAGGTGAAGATATTGAGAAACAGGAACTTGCATACAGTATGAAAAAATTAGAATTAACGAATGCCTTAGGATTTGATTTGAAAAAAGAACAATTAGATGCATTATCAACAAATGGTGTCTATACAGGTGAAATGTTTGGTGAAGCTTTATTGAATGATTCACGATATGATGATCATGAATTATTAAAACCATATCGTCAAGGTGGAGAAAGAAGTGATAATCCCTATGTGAATTTTTATTGGGATTATTATGCCCAAGGAAAATCATGTTATACAGAAATACATTTTCCAACTTTAGAAGAAACTATACAATTGATTCATCAACATGGTGGAGTTGCCCTGTTGGCTCATCCTGGTAATAATTTAAAAGGACAGTTTGAACTGTTTGATGAAATGGTGGCATTAGGATTAGATGGAGTAGAATGTTTTTCAAGTTATCATACAACAGAAACAAATGAATATTTCTACAATAAAGCTAAAGAACTAAATGTCTTGTATACATGTGGAAGTGATTTTCATGGTAAGACAAAACCATCTATTCATTTAGGAGAAAATGGTTGCTTAAATCCACAGGAAATAGAAGATTGCTTAAAAGCTCATCATCTTATTTAATAGAATGAAACACTACGGTATTGGAAATCAATAGGTAGTGTTTTTAATTATTTTTATCAAGTTATATTTTTCTTTAAGCGCTTACATAAAAGTGATAAAATATAAATATGTAGGTGAGGAGGAAAAGTATGTTAAGAGATTATCAATTTGAACAAATAGAAATTGCACCTGATATTGAAGAATGTTTAGAAAATGCAAAACTTGAGTTGTCTAAGAAACAGATGTTATTAAAAGAAAAGAAATTACCTGTTGTAGTTTTATTTGAAGGATGGGGAGCATCTGGAATTGGGACAACGCTTGGCAAAGTGATTCAAAATATGGATCCACGTTTTTATAATGTTGAAACAATGAATAAGATAAGTGAAGATGAACAAAGAAGACCTTTCTTATATCGTTATTTTTTACGCATTCCAGAAAATGGAATGGCCACATTTTATGACCATGGTTGGATGAATGATGTCACAAGAGAGTATATGCATAAACAAATTTCAAAAAAACAATATTACCAAAGAATTGAAAGTATACAGAAGTTTGAAAGAACTTTAGTAGATAATGGTTATATAGTCATTAAATTCTTTTTCCATATTTCTCAATTGGAACAGGCAACACGTACACATAAGTTGTTGAAAAACAAGAATACAAAATGGCGTATCAGTGATGAAGATTTATGGCAAAATAAACATTATGATGAATACTTAAGTTTATATGATGAATATATGAATGCGACAAATGACACATATGCTCCTTGGTATATTATTGATGCAACAAATAAAAAATTAGCTCAATTACAGGTGCTTGAAACATTAATGAGCTGTATTCAAGAACGTCTAGAGCATGAAAAACAGGATGCACCACTGATTGACAATGTTTTTGAAATGAGAGAGAAAATTCACTTAGAAGATTATGATTTAAGTGTTAACATTAGTGAAGAAACATATCGTAGAGAATTGAAAAAATGTCGAAAAAAATTGATGAAGTTGCATAATAAACTTTATCGTAAAAAAATACCTGTGATTATTGCCTATGAGGGTTGGGATGCAGCTGGTAAAGGTGGAAATATCAAGAGAGTCACCTCTGGATTGGATCCTCGTGGATATACAGTTTATCCTATAGCAGCTCCTGATAAAAGTGAATTGAATAGACATTATTTATGGCGCTTTTATAAACGTTTACCAAAGGACGGACATATTGCCATTTTTGATAGAACATGGTATGGTCGTGTTATGGTTGAAAGATTAGAAGGATTTTGTAGTGAAAATGACTGGCAACGTGCTTATAATGAAATGAATGAATTTGAAAAAGAACTTTATGACTGGGGTGCTATTGTTATTAAATTCTGGGTACAGATTGATAACCAGACACAATTAGAACGTTTTACTGAGCGTCAAAATACACCTGAAAAACAATGGAAAATTACCGAAGAAGATTGGCGTAATCGTGAAAAATGGGATTTATATGAAAATGCTATTGAAGAAATGCTTCAAAAAACAAATACAGTGTTTGCACCATGGTATGTATTAGAATCAGTAGATAAAAAATATGCACGTATTAAAGCAATGAAAATTGTCATTCGTGAAATTGAAAAGAGATTAGGATAATATAAAAACAAGAATAAGCTCATGTCTTATTCTTGTTTTTGGCATAATTGAAAATGAACACAGGCATTCAAAATACCATCATGATCAACATCATCCGTTATATAATCAGCAATAGACTTGACTTCATCACTGGCATTTCCCATTGCAACACTTATAGCAACATGCTTTAACATAGGAATATCATTTCCACCATCGCCAAAAGCCATAGTTTGGGATAAATCAATATGATAATGTTTTAAGAATTCATCAATCCCATGTTGTTTAGAACCACCTATCGGTGAAATATCACAGAAAGTGGGATACCATCTTGAAGTATGACAATGGGGCATGACTTTTAATAATTCCTTTTCCTCATTTTCATCAACAAAGCACATACATTGATATATCTTTTTATGGATAACCTGACTGCAATCACGAGCAGGATGATCATCGTTATGTGTGATTGCATGGATTTCATCAACAAGATGATTACGCATATTAAAATATTTGGTATGTTCTTCAGTAAAACCACAAGGAAATGGTTTTTCTTTTAAATATTCTAATAAAGCCTGAATATCCTGAGAATCAATTGTGTTTTCATAAATCAGTTCATCATTTGTAAAACAATATTGCCCATTTAATGTAATATAGCCATCAAAGGGGAAACCTTGTAAAATATCTAAACCATCTTTTCCTCTTCCAGTTGCAATAAAGAGTTTGATTCCATTATCTTTGAGTTTATTTAAAGTACAAAAAGTTGAATCAGGGATTTGATGAGTTTTGAAACTGGCTAATGTACCATCTATATCAAAAAAGATTGCCTTAATCATATATATCCTCCTTATCGTTTCTTTTATTATATCAAACATTATATATTTTACAAAAAATTTTCATTTTTTGCTTGTTTTATCTTTTTTATAATAAAAGTGCTATAATGCATGAAGAAAGAAGGGGGAAAAATGTTTGACGTTTTGATAACATCATTAACTTTTATTTTGATTATTGTGATTGCATACTTTTTAAAAAAAGTGAAAGTTTTAAAAAAGAGTGATGCAAATATTTTAGCAACTATTATTATGAATGTGACATTGCCATGTGCTTTATTAACAAGTGCCAATGGAATTACATTAGATATGACAATTCTTATATTGATAGCTGTAGGTATTTTATCTAATGTTATTATGATTCTCGTTGGTTATGGATTTGCTTATAAAGAACGTCCTGTTATCAAAGGAACATATATGATTAATGTATCGGGGTATAATATTGGAAATTTTGTATTGCCATTTGTTCAATCTTTTTTTCCTGGTATGGGAGTCGTTTATTTATGTTCTTTTGATATTGGAAATGCATTAATGGGATTAGGGATTACGTATGCTTTAGCCGATCATGTTGCCAGTGGTCAAAGTGATTTTCATTTAAAGGATGTTTTAAAAAAACTTTTTTCTTCTATTCCATTTGATGTCTATTTATTGATTTTTATAATGGCAATATTTCAAATTGAATTTCCATCATATATTCTTTCTATGGCAACGACTATTGGCGCAGGAAATAGCTTTTTAGCCATGATGATGATTGGTTTAATGCTTGAAATCAAAGTCTCACATAGTGAAGCATATCATGTTGTCAAAATTATAGTGTTAAGAATTGTTGGCACTTTGATTTTATCAGGTATCATTTTCATTGTATTACCATTGCCATTATTAGCTAAAGAAATATTAACTATGGCTCTTTGTGCCCCTTTATCAACAGTTTCAGCTGTGTTTAGTCAAAAAATTGGCTATAGTGGTGATATGCCTGCAACAGCAAATTCTTTAAGTATCATTATCTCTATTGTCTGTATAATTACATTGTTATTGATTTTTATTTAATCAAATGAAAGATATTCTAAATGAGTATCTTTTTTTTGAATTTATGGTACAATAAACGACAGGTGGTGAGAATATGACAGATATAAAATTATTAAAAACGACATCTCGACGTTTAGAAATTTTAGCTTCAATGAATATAACAACTTTGGAAGACTTGATTTATCAGTATCCTTATCGTTATGAAGTGATTGAAGAAAAATATCCCACTGATGAGGATGAACATCTGATTATTGAAGCGACTGTCATTTCACCAGTCAAGATTTTTTTTAAGGGTAAAATGTCTAGAATGAGTTTTGAAGTCGAAGATAAGTATTTACAACATTTTCAGGTGTCTATTTTTAATCGTCATTTTTTAAGGCAACATTTAAAGCTAGGAACAACCATAACAATCATTGGTAAATGCATCAATCATCGTATTACGGCATCTGATATTAAAATCAAGCCATTACAAGACATATCTGGTATTTATCCAGTTTATTCTTTAAAAGAAGGAATAACGCAAAAATCTTTTAGACAATATGTCAAAAAAGCATTGTCTTTATTAAATCATGAATTTGATGATTTTATTCCTGAAAAATACCGCATTCAACATCATCTGATTCGAAAGGAAAGTGCTTTGTATTGTATTCATTTTCCAGAAAATAAAAAAGATGTTCAAGAAGCGTTGAAATATTTAAAATATGAAGAATTTTTAAAATTTCAATTAACAATGCAATTGATGAAGCAACAACGTACTCAAGAAATGGGGATTGCGAAAGATTTTGATGTAACACAATTACAATCGTTGATATTATCATTGCCTTTTGCTCTTACCAAAGATCAGCAGACGGCTATTAAAGAGATTGTAGAAGATTTAAAAAGTCCACAGATGATGTATCGCTTTTTACAGGGAGATGTTGGTAGTGGAAAAACAGTTGTCAGCTCTGTAGCTTTATATGCCAATTACTTAGCTGGTTATCAAGGGGCTTTAATGGCACCAACAGAAATTCTAGCGACTCAGCATTATCAGACATTAAGCCGTTTCTTTGAAAATACAGATGTCCGTATAGAGTTATTAACAGGTTCATTGTCATTGAAAGAAAAAGAACGTGTTTATCAGGCTATCCAAAGTGGAGAGGCAGATATTGTGGTTGGGACACATGCTTTATTTCAAAAAAAAGTTGTTTACCATAATTTAGGATTTGTGATTACTGATGAACAGCATCGTTTTGGTGTCATGCAACGTAAGGCTTTAAAAAATAAAGGTCAGCAGGTTGATTTTTTAATTATGAGTGCAACACCTATACCACGTACGCTAGCTATTTCTATGTATGGTGATATGGATGTATCGACAATCAAAACAATGCCTCAAGGACGCTTGCCAGTGAAAACACAATATATTCACTCGTCTTCGATGAAGCCGATATTAAAACATTTAAAATCATATTTGGCTCAAGGAGGACAATGCTATGTGATATGTCCGTTAGTGGAGGATAGTGAAAATTTAGAAGCAAAGAGTGCCTCACAGATTGCTAAGGCTATGCAAAAGTATTTTCAAACTCAATACAATGTTGGATTATTACATGGACAGATGAAAGAAGACGAAAAAGAAAAAGTGATGAATGGCTTTTTGAATAACACAATTCAGATTTTGGTATCTACGACAGTTGTAGAAGTAGGAGTAGATGTTAAGAATGCAAATATGATGGTTATTTATAATGCAGAGCGATTTGGAATGAGTCAATTACATCAATTGCGTGGACGTATTGGGCGAGGACAGGAGCAGGCTTATTGTTATTTAATGAGTTCATCATCGTCAAAGGAAGCCATTGAGCGATTGAAATATTTAGAAAAGAGTCATGATGGATTTGAAATATCATTATATGATTTAAAACTTAGAGGACCTGGGGAAGTTTTAGGCCAACGACAAAGTGGTTTACCAACTTTTTTAGTTGCTGATATAATGAAAGATTTTCCTATTTTATCAATCGCAAGAAAAGATGCCGATGAAATTATACATGATTATATACAAAATCATGAATATCAGGGAATTGTATGTAAGATTCAAGAGAAATTACAGGTGAATAATGAATATGTAGATTAAATATGTTATACTATACAAACGAGGAGTGAAAGAATTATGTATAAGTTATCAATAGATGCTATGAGTGGTGATTTAGGAAGTTCTATCGTTGTAGAGGCTTGTGAAATGTTTATGAAAAATCATCATGATGTAGAACTTTATGTCACTGGAAAAAAAGAAGAATTAGAAACATTAACAAAATATGAAAATATTCATATTGTAGATGCCAGAGATGTTGTGAAAATGGATGATGGCATTATGTCTGTGCGTCGTAAAAAAGAATCAAGTATGGTAAAAGCTGTCATGATGGCACGAGAAGGTGTTGTTGATGGTGTGGTATCATGTGGTTCAACAGGTGCCTTTTATACAAGTGCTATGCTCTTTTTAAAACGTATTGAGGGTGTTGAAAAGTCTTGTCTGATGGTTATGATGCCTACATATAATGGAAAAGGCATGGCTATGCTTGATGTAGGAGCCAATGCTGAAAATACAGCTGAACAATTGTATGATTTTGCGATTATGGGGAATATTTATGCTAAAAATATAAGGGGAATCCAAGAACCTAAAGTTGCTTTATTAAATATTGGAACTGAATCTAAAAAAGGTGATGAAGCGCATCAGCAGGCATATCATCTCTTACAGGCAAGTGACCGTTTGCACTTTGTAGGAAATGTTGAGGGTCGAGATATTTTAAGTGGTGATTATGATGTTGTAGTCACTGATGGTTTTAGTGGTAATATTGCTTTAAAAACTTGTGAAGGGGTTGCTTCAACATTAATGAAAATGATCAAAGAAAGCATGATGTCTTCACTAAAAGGAAAAATAGGGGCATTATTAGCCAAATCTTCACTTTATAGTTTGAAAGAAAAATTTGATTACAAATCTGTTGGTGGTGCTTTAATGATGGGATTTGAAAAAGCAGTTGTAAAGGCACATGGAGCCAGTGATGCAAAAGCGTTTTGTAATGCTATGGATTTAGCTTATCAGATGGTGAAAATGGATGTTGTAAGTCAAATGAAGGAAGGATTAAGTCAAAAATGAAAATATTAGATTTTTTACAGAAAGAAAATATACCATTTCATAACATTGCCATTTATAAAGAAGCATTTACACATGCTTCATATGCTAATGAATCGCATTATGTAAAAAAAGACTATGAACGTTTAGAATTTATGGGAGATGCTGTTTTACAGCTTTATGTTTCAGAGTTTTTATTTAATCTTTTTCCTGATGTTCCAGAAGGAACATTGACAACTTTACGTAGTAAACTCGTACGTGAAGAGTCATTAGCACGTTTCTCTAGAGAATTAGGTTTAGGAGAATTGCTATACTTAGGTGTTGGTGAAGAGAAAAGTGGTGGTAGAGAACGTGAAAGTGTTCTTGCTAATATTTTTGAATCATTTATAGGTGCATTATATTTAGATTGTGGTCACGATGAAGTTTTAAAGATATTACAACAAACTATATTCAAACATATCAACGATTTAGATTATGATGATATTACTGATTATAAAACAACTTTGCAGGAATTAATTCAAGCTGATCAGCGTCGTACTGTCACATATGAATTGTTAGAAACATCTGGTCCGTCTAATGCTCCAGAATTTAAAGTAGCTGTCATGATGGATGATATGTGTCTAGGTGTTGGGAAAGGAACAAGCAAAAAAAGAGCTGAACAGCAGGCAGCGAAGGATGCTTTAAATAAACTTGCGACAAAATAATGATGAAATGATGGATTTTGCCTAGATATCTTTTTCAAAAAAGCATAGTTTATTTTGGGAGTGATAATCATGTATAATCCATATATGTATGATGATGAAAGAGTCATAAATCCTCGTGTTGGAGAAATTGTTTTATATACGGTACACAAAGGTGATAATGTTTATCGTATTGCGAAAACATTAAATAGTGAAGTGGCATGGATTCAGGTTATGAATCAGCTTAATGATGATTTGTTGATTCATCCTCAACAGGAACTCTTGGTGCCAATTGTTTATCAAAAGGTTCCACCAATGCCACAGCCATTCCAAAGAGAAACTTATGATTTATATTTTTAAAAAAATGCATAAGATTTTCATTTGAGCAAAAACTATAAATAGGAGGTTTGAAAAATGAAGAAAATAATCATCCTATTTGTAGCTATGATATTATGTGGATGTGCTCAAGAAAAACAAGTAGAAGAAAAATCGCAATATAAAGATGGGACTTATACAACAACTGCTATGGGATATGGCGGAGAGTTTGAGGTTGAAACAACATTAAAAGATGATAAAATTCAGGATATTGTGATTAAAGAGCATAATGAAACACCATCTATTGGAGGTGTAGCTTTAGAACAAATGATTGACAACATGAAGAAAAAGAATCATTATGATGTTGATACCATTTCTGGAGCTACCAAGTCTTCTCAAGCTTTAAAAGAAGCCGTTGCTAAGGCTTATGAAGAAGCTAAAAATGAATCTTAGTATTTTATATTGATCAAAAGTAGTTACAATAAAAGTGACTGCTTTTTTTGTTTATTGAAGAATAAATCTTTATTTTTTAGGAAAATTAGTATATGATAATGAAAATGATAGGGGGCTAAATAATGGAAAAAAACTATGTTGGTTGTGAAAGAAATATCACTTTGATCATGGATTTTTATGAATTAACAATGGCTTATAATTATTTTAAATTAGGAAAACAAGATGAAATTGTTTATTTTGATATGTTTTATCGTAAAAATCCTGACCAGGGTGGTTTTGTTATTTTTGCGGGTTTACAGCAGTTAATTGAAGCAATTGAAAATATGCATTTTACAGATGGGGATATTGAATATTTAAGATCATTAAATGTCTTTGATGAAGATTTCTTTGCGTATCTCAAAGATTTTCATTTTACAGGAACTATCTTTTCGGTAAGAGAAGGGACGCCTGTTTTTCCATATGAACCATTAATTACAGTGAAAGCTAAACTTATTGAAGCACAGTTGATAGAAACATTTTTATTAGTGACAATTAATCATCAATCTTTAATTGCAACAAAGGCTAGACGTATTGTACAGGAAGCAAAAGGGCGTGCTGTGATGGAATTTGGAGCACGTCGTGCTCAAGGATATGATGGCGCTCATTATGGGGCGAGAGCTGCTTATATTGGCGGAGTGGCTGGAAGTGCGACTGTATCTGCTGGAAAAGAGTTTGGAATACCTGTATTAGGAACAATGGCACATTCATTTGTACAGTCTTTTGATTCGGAATATGAAGCATTTAAAGCTTATGCTCAAATTTATCCTGATAATTGTGTTTTGCTTGTTGATACTTATGATACTTTAAAAAGTGGTGTTCCTCACGCTATACGCGTTGCTGAAGAGGTTTTAGCACCAATGGGGAAAAGATTAAAAGGAATTCGTTTAGACAGTGGAGATATTGCTTATTTAACTAAAAAAGCCAGAATGATGTTAGATGTTGCAGGATTGCATGACTGTAAAATTACAGTTTCTAATTCATTGGATGAGTATTTAATTCGTTCAGTGTTGGAACAAGGCGCTCAGATAGATTCGTTTGGTGTAGGTGAAAATATGATTGTCTCTAAATCTTCACCAGTTTTTGGTGGTGTATATAAACTTGCTGCTATTGAAAAAGATGGAGAAATTATTCCTAAAATTAAAATATCTGAAAATACTGAAAAAATTACAAATCCAGGATTTAAAAAAGTTTATCGTTTAATTGAAAAAGAAACTCATAAAGCCATTGCTGATATTATTGCTTTCCATGATGAAGTTTTAGATGAAAATCAAGATCTTACAATTTATCATCAATTAGATGCATGGAAACATAAAACACTTTATGCTGGAACATATGAAATTCAACCATTACAGACACTTGTGTTTGAAAATGGAAAAAATGTTTATCCATATTATTCTTTAGATGAAATTAGAGCATATTCTAATCAGCAAAAACAATTATTATGGGATGAAATTTTCCGTTTAGAATACCCTCATTTGTATTATGTTGATTTAACTCAGAAATTATTAGATTATAAGCTAAAAATGTTAGCGAAAGGAAAAAAAGGACATTAGTCCTTTCTTTTTAAAGGATTTTATTTATGATTATTACAGTTGTAGGATTAGGTGTTATTGGTGGTAGTTTTGTTAAAGCTTTAAAAGGAAAAGGATATGATGTTTATGGAGTGGATTGCGATCAGCAGACTTTAGAAATGGCGAAAGCTGAAGGGTGTATAATTGAAGGGTATCTTGATGGACATCAGATTATTTCACAGAGTGATTTAACGATTATTTGTTTGTATCCATCAAAAGTTTTAGATTTTATTTCTGAACATACTTTTAAAAAAGGAAGTATTGTTACAGATGTTGTTGGTATTAAATCATATTTTTTAAATCAAGCCTTATCAAGAATAGATCAGGATGTCGAATATATTAGTGGTCATCCTATGGCTGGTCGTGAAAAAAAAGGCTATTTGTATGCCAGTCAGGAAGTTTTTCAAAATGCAAATTATATAGTTATTCAGCATGAACATAATCAGATAGATAAAATTGAATGGATGCGTCAATTTGTAGGACAACTAGGTTTTAAGAGTGTGAAAATCATGAGTCCTTATGATCATGATGAAATTATTTCCTATACATCACAATTACCACACACATTAGCTGTAGCATTGATGAATAGTGATGATGAAAAATATGAAACAGGTAAATATATTGGAGATTCTTTCCGTGATTTAACGAGAATTGCTAATATCAATGCAGATTTATGGGCAGAACTTTTCTTTCATAATCGTGATTATTTATTGGCTTCTATGGAGCGTTTTGAAAAGCAATTTGATTTGTTAAAACAAGCTATTGCTTCAGGAGATGAAAAATCTTTAAAGGAAATGTTTTGGCAATCATCTAAGCGTAGAGAAAAGTTAGAAAAATAAGTCATCAAAGAATTAAGAGAGTAGATTTATCAATGAAAGGATAAAGATACTCTTTTTATAAAAAAATTATATTTTATAAAATAAAAAAAGCTTTGAATTTAAGAAGTAAAATTAAAATATGGAGTCAAATGAGAGCAATCATTTGTAAAAAAAACGAAAAAAGGTATTGCATAAATGTGGAAAATATTATATACTAGGTGAGCAACGAGTTAAGGAAGTTGGTTCCATAGCCAAGTTGGTAAGGCTACAGACTGCAACTCTGTCATCGTCGGTT
>ERZ857801.2454-NODE-2454-length-15477-cov-3.433083_pt1 | contig 15477 bp, 19 predicted proteins | sample MGYA00519762_ERZ857801 | MGnify/ENA primary metagenome ERZ857801 (study PRJEB31778, sample SAMEA3449368) | human gut metagenome | biome: human gut; feature: human-associated habitat; material: faeces | place: United Kingdom | collected 2010/2012 ...
TGGAAAAGTTGAGTAATCAACAAGAGTAATATTTTTAACTAAGGGAAACCGGCATTCATCTTCCTGATGCTTCGCTTTATATCCCTTTATGTGAAATATTAGGAATAACTATAAGTGAATTTTTCTTAGGAGAATATGAAACAGAACATCATGAAGTTGTTCCACAAGTTTTAAAAGAAGATTATCATAAGATGCAACGCAATGAAAGATGGAATATGGTTTTATTTATCGTATCAATGCTTAGTGTATTTTGGATATCTTTTACGTGGCACTGGGATTTAGGATGGTTAATGTTGGAAGAACATTTGGCTCCATTTGCGAATATGTATTATTTGTCATATGGATATTGGTTGGCTTATTATCTTATATTTAAAAGAAAAAAGTTTGGATATGTTTTGATGTGGATCATTTATTTGATTTTAGTAAGTGGTATTATAGCAAACTGGGGATATGCTTTTGATGTTATGTTAAATCATATTGATTTTTGGATAAATAGTGCATTCACAATCTGGGGAGTGTATAATGGAGATATAAGATTTCGTAATCTTTTAAAAAAGAAAAGTGAGGAATAAAATATGCGAATGGTTGATTTGATTGAAAAGAAAAAAGATGGATTCAAACATACTCCAGAAGAGATTCACTTTATTGTAGCAGGTTATACAAAAGGTGATATACCTGATTATCAGATGAGTGCATGGTTGATGGCCGTTTGTTTTCAAGGCTTAGATAAAGAAGAAACAGCTATTTTAACCAAAGAAATGATGCATAGTGGTGATGTTATTGATTTAAGTCGTATTCAAGGAATCAAAGTTGATAAACATAGCACTGGCGGTGTTGGTGATAAAACATCTTTGGTTTTAGGACCGATTGTGGCAGCCTGTGGAGTACCAGTAGCTAAAATGAGTGGAAGAGGATTAGGACATACTGGTGGAACATTGGATAAATTAGAATCTATACCGGGACTTCATATTATGATTGATGAAGAAGATTTTGTGAAGCAGGTTAATGATTGTGGATTGGCGATTATTGGACAGAGTGGGCATTTGGATCCTGCCGATAAAAAAATGTATGCCTTACGTGATGTTACCGCAACTGTTTCCTGTATTCCATTAATTGCATCTTCTATCATGTCAAAAAAACTGGCGGCCGGCAGTGATGCGATATTGTTAGATGTCAAATATGGTGATGGTGCCTTTATGAATACCATTGAAGAAGCAAAAGAATTGGCACGTACAATGATTGAAATTGGTGATTCGCTAGGCAAAGATACCAGAGCAACCATTTCTAATATGAGTCAGCCGTTAGGTTATGCTATTGGAAATAGTCTGGAAGTTAAAGAAGCTATTGATACTTTAAATGGGCATGGGCCAGAAGATTTATTAGAGCTTTGTTTACAGGCCGGAAGTCATATGTTAATTCAGGCTCAAAAAACTGATTCTCTCATTACTGCAAGAAAAATGCTTGAAGATGCTATTGAAAGTAAAAAAGCACTTCGTACATTATGTGCTATGGTCAAAGCACAAGGTGGCGATGATGCCTTTATCAGACATCCAGAAATGTTTCCTAAAGCAAAAGAAGTGATTCCTGTTTATAGTCAACAAACAGGATATGTCAAAGATTTAAAAGCAAAGCCTTTAGGAATAGTGAGTATGAAACTAGGTGGAGGACGTGAAAAAACGGATGATGATATTGATTATAGTGTCGGTCTCGTTCTTCATAAAAAAATAGGAGATTTTGTAAGAAAAGGTGAAGTGTTAGTTGAAGTTCATACAAATACGGGTTTGAGTCAGGAGCTTGAAACGGAGATTTTCAATGCTTATGATTTTTCAGATGAATTTGTTGGAAAGCCACAACTCATTGATGAAGTTTTGTCATAATTATTTTCAAAAAGTGATATTTTTATATGGGATGTTGAAAAATGATGTATAATAATATGCGGTGGTGAAAATAATGGGAAAATTTTTATTTTTTGATATTGATGGGACATTAGTAGGAAAATCTAAAATGGTAACAGAGAAAACAAAGTTGGCCATTCAAAATGCAAGACAAAATGGACATCGTGCTTTTCTTTGTACAGGGCGTGCTCCAACGTCTATTGTAGGGGATATTCGAAATATTGAATTCGATGGTGCTATTTGTAGTGCTGGAGGATTTGTCATTGTGGATGGAGAATATATTTTTGAAAACTTTATGAATCAATATATTCTATCTGAAGTCATGACACTATTCATTAATAATCATATTTTATTTACATTAGAAACAAAAAAAGCTTTATATCAGACACCAGGTGTGAATGAATTTTTTGATCAGAAACATCAAAAAGATTGTGAAAACAATCTTGAATTAATGTGCTTTTTTCAACTCAGACGTATGGGTGAAAATCGTTTGCCAATTAAAGACTTTAATATTTTAACGACAGGTGTCACAAAAGTGTGCTTTATTGCTCCAAATAAACAAAGTTTTTATGACTGTGTACCATTTTTAGAAGAATTCTTTAATATTGTGACTTTTTCAAAAGAAGAAGATGATTTTATCAATGGTGAAATTATTTTAAAACATTGTACAAAAGCTGATGGTATTTTAAAGGTTGTGAATCATTTTCATGGTCAGATGAAAGATACAATTGGTTTTGGTGATAGTATGAATGATTATCAGATGCTTCAGGAAGTTGATACAGGTGTTGTTTATGAAGGAGCATCAGATAATTTAAAAGCCTTAGGAAAGTATTTCTTCACTGATCCTGATGCTGATGGTATTTATAAAGTGATGAAAGAGATGCATTTGATTGATGAAAATCTTTAAAATAAAATATTTGACTTTATATAGTGACCATGTTAATAAGGTCTAGCAAAAATAAAAGAATGCACATGAATATTTGTCATCGGATGAATATATCTTGAGGTGCTTGAACGTATTCCGTAGATCTGAGAAGGAATGCGTTGAAGCACCAATGTCATTAAGTTAAGGACTGAATGACATTCGAGGGTTATATTGCAAATATACCCTCTCTCTTTTTTTATTATTTTTCAAAGAAAAGTATTGACATTGCAACGATAGTGTGCGGCCTATTATCAATTTTTTATTGATAATAGGCCAATTGTTTATAGGTATATCTTGGAGATACTTGATCATGAATAGCTATAAACATCTTAAAAACGTCCTTTTTCACAATATCAAAACACTTTCTCAAGTCTGTTCTATCTTCTGTGTCAATCCTGATGCTGATTTTACCAGAAACAGAAAGCTTGATTTTGAAACTATCATGAAGATTATCCTTTGCATGGGCGCTTCTTCCATCAAGGATGAACTTCTCAAATTCAATGACTTTTCTATTGATACTCCTTCTGCCTCTGCCTTTGTTCAGGCCAGAAGCAAGATCAAGCCTGAAGCTTTCAAAGCTTTGTTTGATGGATTCAACAAAAAAACTTTCAAGAAAAAGTTATTTCATGGCTACAGGCTATTGGCCATTGATGGCAGTGAACTGCCTATTGACAATACCATCTTTGACGATGAAACAACTGAATTAAGACATGGCACTCTTGCAAAACCTTACTCTGCCTATCATTTGAATGCCAGTTATGATCTATGAGAACGTACATATGATGATATTATCATTCAGGGTGAAGCCAAAAAAGACGAAAATGATGCTTTCTGTCAACTTGTTGACAGATATGATGGACAGAAAGCCATCTTCATTGCCGATAGAGGCTATGAATCCTACAATGGTTTTGAACATGTTGTACACTCAGGACATAAATATATCATTCGTGTTAAAGACATTGAATCTACGACTAGCATCACCAAGTCACTAGGACCATTTCCTGATGGTGAGTTTGATGTTGATGTGTTTAGAATGCTGACCTTAAAACAAACAAAAATGACAAAAGCCTGTCCTGAAATATATAAAATTATTACCAAATCAATGAGATTTGATTTTATGGACAAAGAGAATCCCTGGTATGAGTTCAACTGTAGGGTCGTGAGATTCAAAATATCCGATGATAAATATGAAACTATTATTACCAATTTAAGCAGAGAGGATTTCTCAATGGAAGAAATCCGTGAAATCTACAATATGAGATGGGGCGAGGAAACTTCTTTTCGAGAACTCAAGTATGCCATTGGACTCAATGCATTGCATGCCAAGAAAAGAAAACTCATACAGCAGGAAATCTATGCACGTATGATCATGTATAATTTCTGTCAAAGGATTGTACAGGAAATAAAGATTCCTAAAAAGGACAGAAACAAATATACATATCGGGTTAATTTTACAAAATCCATACATATCATCAGAGAGTTTCTAAGAAAAAAGGTGGAAAGAATCCACCTGTAGAGTATCTGATAGCTAAAGAGATTCTGCCAATTCGACCCAACAGAAAATACAAGCGGCATGTCAAGCCAAAGACTGTCGTATGCTTTAACTATAGATATAACTAACATAGTTTATTATATACCTTGACAGATGTAGTTTCAAGACTACACTTTTTGAGCTTGAGTAAATATTAAAAACCAGGAAAAATATATTTCCATACAATTCCTGGTTAAATATTGTCATCTTAACTTAATGACATTGGTCCTGTATTCTCTTTGCTTGGATCAGCTGATTTTTCTTCATCTGTATAAATATCATAGAAAATAGAATCGTGATAATCAGTCATATAGTTAAGAACGTCAATCGTTGTTTGTGTATTGATATGGCTATGATAAGGAAGTAAAGAGTCAATATGATTGATCGTCAGTGATTCATCATATCCTCTCTCAATAGGGAAAATAAATTGACCATAACTCTCAAATCTTTCATCATGAACAATCTTACTGACAGTTGTCTTTTCATTGATTTGAGAAACTGCAGTTGTTTGATTATCTGTTGTCTGTGAAGCACATCCACTTAACAATAGACCCATACCTATCACCACCTTTAATAATTTTTTATTCAAGACTATCAATCCATTCTTTCACCTGAGTTGCTGTTTCATCTGGATTTGTATCGACATCTTGAGCACTGACTGTCAATCCTTCTTCGACAACTTGTGCATCAGGTTCAAGTTCCTGAATGGTTTCTATTGTTGAAGAAAACTGACTACCGGCATGGCTGCAAAATGGAATAATTGTTTTGCCACTAAAGTCATATTCATCAAAGAAACTATACATGACTTGAGGAAGTTCATACCACCAGATTGGATAACCCACAAAGATAACATCGTAATCTTCTAAATTATCAATATGACTTGTTAATTCTGGTCTGACATCTTGATCCTGTTCTTCTTGAGCATAATCAATGACATCATCGCTGGATTGAGGATATTGCACAGAAGTTGTAATGGAAAAGAGCTCTCCATTAGTATTATCCTGAATCATATTGGCTAAAGCATGAACAATTCCTGCAGGTTCTCCCTGATATTGTGTGACACTAGCTGAAGAAGCAACATCAACTACACTGTTTTCACCAGAAGCAAAATAAGTAATCAAAATGTTATCACCATCTTGAATATAGGAATTCTGACTTGCCTGAGAAGCAGACGGTGAATCAGATGGACTGGCGCAGGCAGTCATCAAGCAAAGCATCATCAGACAAATGATTGTTTTTTTGATGTATTTCATTGGTAAGACCTCCTTGAAGTGATTTATGAAAGTTCTCCCCAAAACAACTGTTTTTCAATATGGCATGAAGGTTTAGAAAGGCATAAATATGTTATTGGGGAGGAAAAATATTGTATGGAAAGGTGATACAAAAGAATGTTTGATTTTGGAATGTGTTGTTGAAATAATGGGAAGTTGAATTAATGATTCCAAAACCACAACAAACCATTGTATGTGTATTCATGAGAAGCTTTTGCATCATGTGAAGCTCCTTCTTTTATCAGATAGTTTAAATTTCCTTTTGTTTCATCATTGGCGAAACGAAAGATGTTGTTATCTGCATTTTTCATGGCTTCAATCTGTGATGTGAATGACTGATAGGCAAAATCATCAGTACCAGAAAAGGCAAAGATGAAGAAATCATTCCATGAATAACCAGCATTTTCCACAATGGAAGTCATATAATCTCCATCACTGGTTAAACTGCCACTCATAGGCATGAAATAACGAAAATAATCAAGACAGTATTCAAAAGTATGCCAAGTTGCGACTGAACCCATTGAGAAACCACCAAAACCTCTACGATCTCGTGATTGACGTAAACCTTCAGGCGTTGTATCTTGCGCATACGTACTGTATTTTCCTTCTACAGCTGGTATTAAATCATTGACTAGTTCATTATGATAGTTATCCGTTAATGTCAGAGCCAGACTATAGTTATCACTATCATCAGGATTTTCATTATTATAAGTTGGACATACAATAATGAGTGGATCCATCAATCCATCTTCAATCGCATGATCAATGGCATATTTTAATTCAGTTGGTTTAGAGGATGTTCCTAAAACGGTTGTTTCATTACTCCAGCCTCCATGCATTAAATAGAAAATGTTATAGGATTGATGGGGATCATATTGATAGGGAAGGTAGACATAAGCACTTTTCTGTAATGTTTTGTCATGGGATTCATAGCTTAAGGATTCATATGTTGTATAATCCAGTTGAACGAGTTCACCTGAATGTGTTGCCGGTGATTTATAATTTTCTGGAATGCTTTGAATCTCTAAAGCTGTGTTTTCCTGCTTAGAAGTTTGATTTGAAGAACAGCCAGCCAGACATGTTGATAATATTGTCAATGTGAGTAAAGCTTTCTTGATAGACATCGTTTATAATCCTAAACTTTCAACCCAGTCAACAATTTCACTTTCTGCATCAGCAACATCATTTCTGGAAATTGTTAAACCATCTTCAATCACTGTTGCATTTGACTGTAATTCTTCAATAGTACTGATGGTACTTGAAAATCGGCTGCCACCATGAGTATTAAACGGAATAATCGTTTTATCACTGAAATCATATGCTTCTAAGAATGTATATAAAGGCATTGGCATATCTCCCCACCAGTTTGGATAACCAAGAAAAATCACATTATAATCATCCAAATTGTCAATAGTTGTTTTTAATGCTGGACGTGCATTTTCATCCTGTTCATCTGCAGCCTGATCAACTAAAGGATCATGTGTTCCAGGATATGTCTGCTCTGTTTCAATCTGAAATAGATCACCACCAGTATTGTCTTGAATGACTCTAGCGACATATTCAGTTGCACCCATCAGTTCATCATTATTGATAACACGACTGGCAGATGAAGACATATCTGTTCCATCAGTTTCAGGCATTGTGAAATAAGCAATGAGTATTTTTCCATTATTTTGGATTTGACTTGTTTCTGGTGTAGAAGTTGTTTCGTTTTGAGATGTATTCTCTGACGTTGATGGCTGACTTTGACAAGCTGTTAAGCTCAATAGGGAGCCAGCGCATAATAGACTGATCCATAATTTTTTCATATGAAGACCTCCTTAATCTGATATCATGTTTTTTAATCGTGAATCTTTAATTGTGATAATCTGACTTCATTGGCAGGATCTTCAGGATTGTGTGTTGGTTTACCTGTATCTAAAGCACGCATTTTTTCCATTTCTTGGGCATTCAATTCGAAATCAAAAATATCAATATTTCCTTTCATTCTTTCAGGATTTGTAGATTTTGGTAAAGAAATCACACCTTCCTGATAAATCCAACGTAAGATAATCTGACCGGCATTTTTATGATATTTGTCAGCTAATTCACAAATAACAGGATTTTCTAATAATTCTTTATTACCATGTCCTAAAGGATACCATGCTTCTAAAAGAATATGATTTTCATCCATCACTTTTCTAAGTTCTCTTTGTTGAACAAATGGGTTAAATTCTACCTGATTGACTGCAGGCATGACTTTCATACCATCCTTAAATTGATTCCATAAGTTGACAGTGATATTAGAAATACCAATAGATTTCAATTTTCCTTCTTCATAAGCTTCTTCTAAAGCTTTCCATGCTCCTAAATAATCACCATAGGGCTGATGTAATAAATAAAGATCAATGTAATCTACACCAAGCAGTCTTAATGAATTTTCAATACCTTTTTTCGCATTTTCATATCCATAATCCTGTAACCATAATTTAGAAGTAATAAAAATATCTTGACGATCAATACCACTATCTTTGATTGCTTTTCCAACATCGCTTTCATTCATATATCCAGCAGCTGTATCAATATGACGATATCCTGCTTTTAAAGCAGCTAATGTGGCATCGTAAGTTGGGCCATCGTTTGGAATCATAAAAACGCCAAAACCGACGGCAGGAATGTGTTGTTTGTTGTTGAGTTCAAATGTTTTCATATGTGTATCTCCTTTGTTGAATTTTCATGAATTTTAAATTTGTTTAAGTTTTTAGCAGTTGAATAACATTGATAATCAATGATTTCACTATGACCAAGATTGAGTTTATTCATTTCTATAAAATCATCCTGATCTAATTGAAAATCCCATATATCCATATTTTCAATCATGCGTTCTTGATGAATTGTTTTCGGAATCGCAATAATTCCTTGTTGGATTTGCCATCTTAATACAATTTGGGCAACTGTTTTATGATGTTTTTTTGCTATTTTTAATAATATTGGATTTTCAAAAATATGTCTTTGACCTTCATTCAATGGCCCCCATGCCTGTGTTATACATTGATATTGTTCAAACAGGTGATGAGCTTCTTTTTGTTGAAAGAATGGATGATATTCGATTTGATTAATCATCGGTTTAATAGAACAGTTCATATATAAATCTACAAATCTTTCTGGACTAAAATTACAGACACCCAGTGCTCTGATTTTTCCTTTCATATATAATTCTTCCATGGCTCTATAAGATCCATAGTAATCACCATAAGGTTGATGAATCAGATACAAATCAATATAATCTAAACCTAAATTTTCTAAAGATGTCTGAAAAGCTTTCATTGTCTTTTCATAACCAGTATCTTGAACCCATACCTTGGTTGTGATAAAGAGTTCTTTTCTAGGAATTTGAGATTTTTGTAAAGCTTTACCAATTTCTTTTTCATTCAAATAAGCAGCCGCACTGTCAATAAGACGATAACCACTTTCTAAGGCATGAAGAATACATTTTTCAGTCTGTAAAGGTGGAATCTGAAATGTTCCATAACCTAACATAGGCATCATGACACCATTATTGAGTTTTTGATATTGCATTGACTTCCTCCTTTCACTTGTTATTTTAGAAAAAGACTTGAAAAAAGTACAATATCAATATTTTATTGTGCTATAATTAAAATGCATAGTGAAATGGAGGTGTATTCATGATTGAATTTTATCAGTTAGAACAGTTATTAACGATTGCGAAAGTGGGAACAATTTCTAAAGCGGCTGAAGTTTTACTTATATCGCAACCAGCTTTAACACGTTCGATTCAACGTCTGGAAGATGAATTAGGTATTCAGCTTTTTGACCGTAAGAAAAATAAAGTTGAATTGAATGCAAATGGGAAATTGGCTGTAGAACTTTTTAAGAAACTTTTAAATGATAAAGAAAAGATTGTGAATACTTTGCAGGCTTATAATCGCAGCCAATACGAAGTGAAAATTGGGTCCTGTGCACCAGCACCAATCTGGGGATTACGTCATGTTTTCAAAAAATTATACCCTGAAATGCAAATTCATGATGTTCTTGATTCTCGAGAAGACATTTTACTGCAAGGATTAAAAAACTATGAATTTTCTATTATTGTTTTTCATCATCCTATTGATGATCCTGATTATGAATGTGTGCCATTATTTGAAGAAAATCTCTTTTTATCTGTACCACCAGCACATCCTTTAGCTTTATTTCCAGAAATATCATTTGATGACTTAAATGGTGAAAGTGTTCTGTTGTTGTCAAGAATAGGATTCTGGAATGAAATCTGTCAAAAAGTCATTCCTCAATCACATTTGTTATTTCAGGAAGATGGGCAGGTTTTCAATGAATTGATTAAGGCATCGGCATTACCTCATTTTAGAAGTGATATTACAATGAAACAGGAAGGAAAATCAGAAAATCGCAAGGCTATTCCTATTAGTGATCCACAGGCACATGTGATGTATTATGGGATTTATAGAAAAACAGATAAAAAAATATTTTCATCACTACTAACAGAAGTTCAAAACTTACATTGGGAAGATGTCAGTCAAGTCACGGAAAGTGTAGATAACAACAAATAAGAAATGAGGAAAAATATGAAATATTTAAAAAAGTCAATCCAGTTTTTATTGTCCATAACATTACTCTTTTGCATGGTAGGATGTCAGCAAGATGATGTGACAGTTCAAAAAGAGTTTGATCAATTTTTAAATCAGGAATTTATAGAAACGATGGAAAATGATTATGTGACTTTACATACTTATGTGACTCATCCAGAAGATTTTGGAATTGATATGAGTCAGGTAGAAGTTGGACTAGGCATGGGTGCATCTCAAGATGACCAGCAAAAACTCAAACAGGAGTTAAATGATACCTATGAACAATTAATGGGATTTGATTATGATGCTTTAACTGAAGATCAAAAAGATTCTTATGATATTTATAAAACACAATTATCAATTGATCAAAAATTGAGTGATGAAAAATTTGATTATTATGGTTCTTTATTTGCCAGTATGACAGGATTACATTATCAATATCCAACTTTACTAACTGATTGGGACATACGAAATGAAGAAGATTTACAAAATATGATTATCATGGTTAAAGATATTTTACCCTATACGCAAGAAGCTTTAGATTATACAAAAACACAAGCTCAAAAAGGTTTGTTAATGATTGATTTTGATTCAGTGTTAACTTATTGTCAAAGAATTTTAGATCAAAAAGATCATAGTCCTGTTTTACAGGCTGTTTATGAAAATATTGAAAATCTAGATATCACAAAGCAAAAGAAAGAAGATTATAAACAACAAATGGAAGACGCTTTTCAAACATCTTTCTTTCCAGCTTATCAAGAAATCATAACTACTTTATCTCATCTTAAAGATGGTACCAATAATGAGCAGGGACTCGCTCATTTCAAAGATGGTAAAGAATACTATGCTTTATTATTACAACAAAATAGTGGAACTGATCAAACAGTAGAAGAAATCAAAAATATGATGGAAGATGCTTTTCATCAGCATATGCAACGTCTGGTTGTATTAGCTATTCAAAATCCTGAGCTTTATGAAGATTATACAAATGGGAATTTCCCTCAAACAAATTTCCAGAGTTACGATGAAATTTTGAAGTTTATTAAACAAAATTTATCGCAAGATTTTCCTGAAGTTGATCAACTGTCATATCAAATTCAAGATGTCAATGAAAATTTAGCTTCTGATTCAGGGGTAACAGCTTATTTTAATATTCCTACATTAGATGGAACACAAGTGAAACAGTTGCGAGTTAATCCTAAAACAAATGATGTCAAGACGATATCTACTTATGCAACAGTGGCACATGAAGGGCTAACAGGACACATGTATCAATATGCGTATATGTATGAAAATCAGACAAACAATTTTAGAAAAGCCATTGCCAGCTGTCAGGCATATAGTGAAGGCTATGCGACATATGCACAATATGAATGTTTAAAATATTTAGAAGATGAAATTGATGAAGATGTTTTGCAGTTATATAAAGAAGCAGAATTATTGAATAATAGTTTAACGATTTTGATAGATATTGGTATTCATTATGAAGGATGGAGTCAAAGTGATGTTCTTGATTTTTTAGAAGACAATGGAATGGTTTTAGATGAAGATTCTTTGTCAGCATTATATAAACAGCTTCAAGCTAATCCAGCAGCATTTGTTCCTTATTATGTTGGATATGAAAAAATAGCACAAATGAAAGAAGAAGCTCAAGAAACGTTAGGGGACAATTTTGATCATAAGTTATTTCATGAAGCGTTATTAGAAACGGGAACAGCGCCATTTGATGTCGTAGAACGTCATATTGATCGCTATGTGGAGAATAGCCAATGATGGACTATCTTATATCACCAGATTTGAGTTTAAAAGAAAATGTTTGTCAGTTTTTTGATACATATCAATGTATTCATATGAAAGAACATAGTCTGAAAGTTGCAAATGAGAGTCTGAAACTTGCTCATAGATTTGGAGTTGATCCTCAAAAATGTTATCAGGCAGCTTTATTACACGACATCAGTGCTGTGATTTCTCACAATCAAATGATGGAAATAGCGTTACAAAATGCCTGGACAATAGATCCATCCGAAAAAAGTATCCATTCCTGCTGCATCAAAGAGTTTCTGCATTATTTGCACAAAACATCTTTCAAATTGAGGATAAAGAGGTTTTATCAGCTATCACATGTCATACGACACTCAAAGCTCATCCTAGTCAAATAGATCTCGTTGTTTTTCTAGCTGATAAAATACAATGGGATCAAACAGGACTTCCTCCTTATTGAGATGTTATTGAAGAAGGAATGAAGATATCATTAGCATATAGTGCTTATTTATTTTTAAAAGAACAGTTACAACATAAACGTATTTTATATCCACATCAGTGGTTAAAAGAAGCTTATGAAGATTTATCAAGAGAGGAAAAAAGATATGAAAAAGTATAAAGCAGTTATTTATGATATTGATGGAACAGTTTTAAATACATTAAATATGAATATGTATCCATTAATGAGAATTATTAAAGAAGAATTTAATGAAGATTGGAGTTTTGAAGACGTTTTAAAATTTGCGGCTTATCCTGGTATGAAAGTGATGGAAGAATTAAATATAAAAGATAAAGAAAAAACATATGCCAAATGGGTTCAATATGTCAATGAATATGAAAAAGGAGCAACACTTTATGAAGGATTTGAAGAGGTTTTTATAAAACTGGAAGAATCAGGGATTATTCAAGCTGTGGTATCTGCCAAAACAAAGGCTCAATATCAAATTGATATGGTTGAAAAAGGGTTGGATAAATATATGAAAGCTACAATATTAGCAGAAGATACTGATAAACATAAACCAGATCCAACACCATTACTAGAATGTTTAAAAAGATTACAGTTTCAACCTGATGAAGTGATTTATATTGGTGATGCTCGTTCAGATGAATTGGCTTCTCAAAATGCTCATATAGATTTTGGATATGCCAAATGGGGTAATGTCGCTCAAGAAGAAATGAAAAATGCAACAATTGTTTTAGAAAAACCATTAGATTTATTACAGCTTATATAAATGCAAGATCAAAATAACTTTGTATTAGGAAATGTATCTCAGCATATTTTACATATTGCTGGACCAATGATTGTTGCACAGTTTATCAATATTTTATATAACGTTGTTGATCGTATTTATATTGGAAGATTACCTGATGTAGCCACTCTTGCGATGAGCGGCTTAGGTTTATGTTTGCCATTAATTTCAATTATTATTGCTTTTGCGAATTTATTTGGTATGGGTGGTTCACCACTTTGTTCTATAGCGAGAGGAAGTGGAGATCATGATTTGGCAGAAGAAATTATGGGGAATTCGTTTTCTTTACTGATTCTTTTTTCAGTTTTGATTATGATCATTGGACTGTTGTTTAAAGAACCGTTATTATGGGCTTTTGGAGCCAGTCAGAATACCATTACATATGCGAATGATTATATGAGCATTTATTTATTAGGAACGCCATTTGTTTTGATTGGTTTAGGCATGAATAGTTTTATTAATAGTCAAGGTTTTGCGAAAATAGGCATGATGACAGTTTTGTTAGGTGCTATAACAAATATTATTTTGGATCCTATCTTTATTTTTGTTTTAGCAATGGGAGTCAAAGGCGCAGCGCTTGCAACTGTAATATCACAGTTTGTATCTGCCTTATGGACATTCCAATTTTTAACAGGTCAAAAAACGATATTGAAATTAAAAAAAGAAAGACTGAAATTAAAAATAAAACATGTGAAAAAAATATTTGCTTTAGGGATGGCTGGATTTATGATGGGATTGACAAATTCTGTTGTTACAATTGTTTGTAATGCCACACTTCAGACATATGGTGGAGATTTCTATATTGCGATTATGACAATTATTAATTCTATTAGAGAGGTTGTATCTTTACCAGGACAAGGCTTAGCTAACGCTTCACAGCCAGTGCTTGGCTATAATTATGGAGCTAAACAATATCAAAGAGTTTTAAAAGCTATTCGTTTTACAACAATCACTTGCTTCTTAACGAGTTTTCTTTTATGGCTCAGTATTACTTTGTTTCCTCAATTTTATATTCAGATCTTTAGTCATAATCCAGAAATCATAACACATGGAACGCAAGCTATTCATTTATACTTTTTTGGCTTTTTTATGATGGCTTTTCAAATGACGGGACAAGCTGTGGCGGTAGGATTAGGAAAGTCTAAACAGGCGGTTTTCTTTTCACTTTTTAGAAAAGTGATGATTGTTGTTCCATTGACTTTGATTTTGCCTATATATATGGGTATTGATGGTGTTTTTATTGCTGAAGCTATCAGTAACTTTATTGGTGGAGGCGCATGTTATTTAACAATGATGTTGACAATTGGAAAAGATTTAAAGAAAAAACGTTTATCTGTCGCTAAAGGTTAATATAAGGAGAAAGACTCTAAGCATAAAGGCATTTCTTTTTTCATATAAATAAACGGGTGATGATTCATATGAAAAAAATGATGTCTTTTATTATTCTTTTTGCTTTATGTACATGTTTATATAAACCAGTTATTCATGTTTCATCATCACAATTGTTAAATCAAAGAGTGATAGTTTTGGACCCTGGTCACGGGGGTTTAGACAATGGAGCGAGTATTGCTGGAGTCGATGAAGATGAATTAAATTTGGAAATCAGTTTTGCATTGAAAGAAGAATTGGAATCACGTGGAGCAACGGTTTATATGACAAGAACAGATGACCAGGATATGACAAGAAGAAATTATAACTATTCTAAACAGGATGATATGTATTTAAGAGCGTTAAAGATTGATGAATATCAGCCAGATTTATTTTTAAGTATTCATTTGAATTCTTCAAATTCTAGTGCCTGGGGATCACAAGTTTTTTATTATAAAAAAAGTGAGGATGGGAAAAGATTAGCTGATAGTATTCATAATCAAATGAAAACCTTAACGGGAACAAGGAAAAATATTTCATCAAGTAGTTTTTATATATTGCGTGCAACACAATCACTGGGAGTATTGATTGAATGTGGCTTTTTATCTAATGCTAATGAAAGAGGACAGTTAAAAAGTCGCAGTTATCATAAAAAGCTGGCGACAGTGATTAGTGATGGAATACAGGATTACTTTCAGGCTTTATCTGCTCCATTATAAAAATATATCTTAAAAAATAAAAAAAGTATTGACGAAAAAAGAAGCCTATGCTAATATATTAGGGCAGTCGTTAATGGGCCTGTAGCTCAGCTGGTTAGAGCGCACCCCTGATAAGGGTGAGGTCGATGGTTCAAGTCCATTCAGGCCCACCATTAATAACTGTTATATATATAC
>ERZ857801.2455-NODE-2455-length-15460-cov-8.422071_pt1 | contig 15460 bp, 11 predicted proteins | sample MGYA00519762_ERZ857801 | MGnify/ENA primary metagenome ERZ857801 (study PRJEB31778, sample SAMEA3449368) | human gut metagenome | biome: human gut; feature: human-associated habitat; material: faeces | place: United Kingdom | collected 2010/2012 ...
AATACATGCCTGTCACGCATGGGGTCACGGGTTCGAGTCCCGTACGCACCGCAATCTTATGAAGCAAAAATAAGAAAAGTCCTGAAGTTCAATACTTTGGGACTTTTCTTTTTTCTGCGATTCCCGATAAAAAGCTGCAGAATGGCGCAGTTGGCACTGGCTTATCCGTTGGACTTTTTGAGGGATTAAAAAGTCCAACGATTTGGATTTATTTTCGCTGATTCTCAATGTTTTGCATAGTCTGATTTGGAACAATAGAATTTAACTTTGTACCACTTAAAATGCAAAAAGTATGGGAATTGAAAAAAGACGTAGTACACTGAGTGTATTGTTTTACATCAAGCGGCAGAAACTGCTAAAAAACGGGGAGGCTCCCGTATGTATGCGCATTACTGTTGACAAGCGGAAAGCGGAGATTATGATTAAGCGCAGCGTACCTGTAGAACTATGGAACCAGTCAAAAGAATGCTCCAAAGGGAAAGACCGCAGTTCACAGGAACTAAACCATTACATAAGTTCTGTCCGCGCCAAAGTGTTGCAAATACACAGGGAACTTGAAGTAGATGCAAAAATGGTTACGGCAGAAGCCATCCGTGACAGATATTATGGTCGGGATAAGGTACAGCATACGCTTTTGGAAATCTATGCGGCTCATAATGAGAAATGCCGGGCTTTAATCGGCAAAGAATACACGGAGTCAACCGTGACAAAATTTGAGACCTCCATAAAGAGGTTGAGGGAATTTATCAGTTTTTGCTATCACAAAGATGACCTGTTCCTGAATGAACTGGACGGTCAGTTTGTCCACGATTTTGAGTATTGGCTGAAAACTTCTATCGGATGCCAGAATAATTCCGCATTGAAACATTTGAAAAACCTGAAAAAAGTTATACGCATCGCATTGGCCAATGAATGGATAAGAAAAGATCCGTTCTATGGCATCCATTTCAAGATGGATGAAGTTAATGTGGAGTTTTTAGCCCAAGAAGAGCTGGACAGGCTGATGGAAAAGGATTTCGGTATAAAACGGTTGGAACAGGTTCGGGATGTCTTTGCCTTTTGCTGCCTGACCGGTTTGGCTTTTGCAGACGTGCATCAGCTCAGCAGGGAACATCTTGTGAAGGATGGTGACGGCAATATGTGGATTCGGAAAGCCCGCCAAAAGACAAAACAAATGTGCAATATTCCTGTTATATCGCCTGCCCGCAAGTTGATAGACAAATATTCACACCAACCTGATTGCATTGCCAAAAATGTACTTTTACCTGTATTGAGCAACCAGAAAATGAATGCATATTTGAAAGAGATAGCTGATATCTGTGGAATACAGAAACGCCTGACGACACACGTGGCCCGGCATACTGCGGCTACCGTCGTATTTTTGGCCAACAAGGTAAGTATGGAAAATGTTGCTAAAATCTTGGGACATTCCAATATCCGTATGACACAACACTATGCCAAAGTGCTGGACTCTTCTATCCTGCGTGACATAAAAAATGTGGAAAGGAATTTTGTAAAACGACAAGCATAGAAATTTTATGGAGAGAGGAATAATAACAATCAATAAGATGGGTATGGTCACTATGCCGTCTATCCCCGTATGGATGACACTATTTGAGATAGCCGACTTGTTCGGTGTATTTCCTTCGGATATCAGAAAAATCGTCCGTTCTATTTATAAAAGTCATGAGTTGGATGAACAGGCTACAATGCGGTATCTAAAAATTAGCAACCGGGTAAGCATGGATGTCTATTCTCTTGAAATGATAGTAGGGATTGCATTCAGACTGCGTAGCAGGGAGAGTCTATTTTTTAGAAAATATGTATTAAGACAATTGCTACGTGAGAGTAAAAATATCAATTACCTGATGTTCAAGATGAAAGAAAAGGAAAACGAACCTTTTAATTTCTGTTGAGCAACAAATGGCATTCCTGTTATCAAAAAGGAGGCATACACGTTCGTAGAAATATGTATGCCTCCTCTTATTTTTTTAAAGGTCGGTCAAATAGGCCTCATGATATCCGTCTTTAAGCAACCTTTCAATATCACTTTCCCTATATATTATCTTTCCTCCAAATCGAATATATGAAATGCGCCCTTCATTCCGATATTCTTGCAGGGTACGTCTGCTGATTTTCAACCGCTCCGCAACTTCTTTGTCTGTAAAGAACCGTTCACCTCCCAATGTGGGACGGTATTCTTTTCTCATACGTTCCATGTTCGCCACAATTTTTTCAATGTTGCTTGTGAAATAGATAATCCATTCACTTTCTTTCGTTATTAATTTGTTATCCATAGGCATTTTATCTTTTATCGTTATTTTTCCTTTTGTTTTTTACCACTGACAGCATACGTTCGACATCTTCAGGAAGATAATACGTCTTGTGATTTATCTGTGAATATGCCAATCGTCCGCTGTCCCGTAATGTCTGTAAAGTTCGTGGACTGATATTCAAGAGCATACAGACATCTTGACTGTCCAGCCACTCACTTATACTTCTGTCCTTATCCTCCAAAAACAATGCTTCAGCCTTAGCGATAAGGCTGTCAAATTTTGAAACCATTTCTTCAAAAGTCTTCTTCTCTATGCTGATAATTTCCATATTCCATTTGAATGTTTGATTACTACATGCGGATTTGTTCCATTACATATGGTTTGCTCAGAGCTTCTCATTTTGGAATCCGGCATAAAGGTAATATGCTTTCCGTGTCTATGTATCATTCTCTATTGAATGGCAGCTTGTTGCGTCATTTGTCCGTGTTTCATGGTCATTTCTCGAAAAAAAATCACGTGAGCCACGTAGTGAGTTGTTAAAGCCACCTTTATCTTATGACGAACTTTGTCGCAGAAACAAGAAAACAACGGAGGACATTAATATGGAAATACTTACCCGAAACAATTTCGAGAACTGGATGCAGAAGGTGATGGACCGTCTCGACCGCCAGGACGAGCTGCTGCTGGCGATGCAGACGCAGGAGCGGCAATCCTTCCCGTCGGGGAATATCCGCCTTTTCGACAACCAGGACCTGTGCATGCTGCTCCAGATCAGCAAGCGCACCCTCCAGCGTTACCGCAGCATCGGCGTGTTGCCCTACAAGACGCTCGGCAAAAAGACCTATTACAGCGAGGAGGACGTGCTGCAATTCCTCTCCGCGCATGTAAAGGAGTTCCGCAAGGAAGATATGGCCTTCTACAAGGCCCGTATCCATAATTTCTTTCATAAATAACCATTAAAACATTTATTCAGATGGCAAAGAAAAAAGACGAAAGGGACGTGCTGGTCGTCCGTGACGAGAAGACAGGCGAAATCAGCGTGGTAGCCGGACTGAACGCGGACGGCTCTCCCAAGCGTGTCCCCGCAAAAACGGAGAACGCGCGTGACTTCCTGCAATTCGACCGGCATGGCGACGTGCTGGACAACTTCTTCAAGAACTTCTTCCGCCAGTGCAAGGAACCGAGCCGCTTCGGCTTCTACCGGATCGTGGCGGAGCAGGCCGACAAGGTGCTGGACGTGATGAAGGAACTTCTGAAAGACCCGGAAGCCAACAAGGAACTGCTCGCGCCCCACAAGGTGGACACTTCCGGCTACGGGCAGGAAGCGCAGGAAGAGCAAAAACAGGATGAACCCCAAAAACAAGAAGAAATGGAACAAGTACAAGAACAGGAAAGCCCCCGGAAGGCACAGGGCTACCAGCCCATCGACGAAAGTAAAATCAACTGGCAGGAGATAGAGGAGAAATGGGGCGTAAGGCGTGACGACCTTGAAAAGTCGGGCGACCTCCAAAAGATGCTCAACTACGGCAAGTCCGACCTTGTGAAGGTCACGCCCAACCTTGGCGGTGAGGCATTCGCCCTGGAAGCCCGCCTCTCTTTCAGGAAGGACGGCGAGGGCAACATCGGCCTTGTGCCGCACTTCATCCGCAAGGAGCAGAAACTTGACGAGTACAAGGGGCACAAGTTCTCCGACGAGGACAGGAAGAACCTCCGTGAAACGGGCAACATGGGCAGGGTCGTGGACCTTACGGACATGGAGACGGGTGAAATCACCTCCTCATTCATCAGCATCGACCGCAAGACGAACGAGATCACGGACATCCCGGCGAGCCGGGTACGTATACCGGAACGCATCGGAAAGACGGAAATCACCAGGCAGGAACAGGACATGCTCCGTGCCGGCCTTCCCGTGCACGGCAAGGTCATCGAGCGGAACGACGGCAGGAAATTCGTCGCCACCCTGCAAGTGAACGTCGAGCAGCGCGGTGTGGAGTTCGTGCCGGGAACCGGCAGGTCGGCACGTACCGCACAGGCGCAGGAAAACCGTGAGAAGCCGGCACAGGCACAGGGCGCGGAGAATCCCGCATCCGTACAGAAAGGACAACGCCGCAACACGTGGACGAACGAGGACGGCAGCATCCGCCCCATCACCAAATGGAGCGACGTTAGTTTCACCGAGCAGCAGAAAGCCGACTACGTGGCGGGCAGAACCGTGAAATTGGAGAACGTGACAGACAAGCAGGGCTTCCATGCCACGATGTACATCAAGTTCAACCCGGAGAAGGGACGCCCGTACCGCTACGAGACGAATCCGGACAACGCGCAGAAGATAGCCCCGTCCAACGAGAGCCGCACGCAGGTGGCGGTAAACAGCGAAGGTAGGACGAACGAAGCGACCAAGTACCTGAAAGAGCCTTTGCAGAAAGGACAGGTCGCCCCGAAGGATGCCGCACAGCAGGATAAATCGAAAAAGAGAAAATGGGGCATAGGGATATAACCCCGTGTCCGCCACTGAATCCGAAGTAACATCTATTATAAAATAAAACAGAAAAACATGAAGACCATCATCGCAGAAAAGCCCTCCGTGGCACGTGAAATCGCCCGCATCGTGGGCGCTACAAAGAGAGAGGAAGGATATTTCGAGGGAGGCGGCTACGCCGTCACATGGGCATTCGGGCACCTCGTGCAGCTTGCCATGCCCGACGGCTACGGCATACGTGGCTTCGTCCGTGACAACCTGCCCGTCATTCCCGTGACATTCTCGCTCATCCCCCGACAGGTAAGGGCGGAAAAAGGCTACAAGACAGACAGCGGCGCGGCGGCGCAGATAAAGGTCATCGAGCGCCTTTTCAGGGAAAGCGGACAGATCATCGTGGCGACCGACGCGGGCCGCGAGGGCGAGCTTATCTTCCGCTACCTCTACCACTACACGGGATGCACCACTCCCTTCGTGCGCCTTTGGATCAGCTCGCTTACCGACAAGGCCATCCGCGAGGGGCTTTCCAACCTCGAAGAGGGAGGCAGGTACGACAACCTCTACCTTGCCGCCAAGGCGCGGAGCGAATCCGACTGGCTCGTGGGCATCAACGGCACGCAGGCGCTCTCCGTCGCCGCCGGACACGGCACCTATTCCGTCGGACGGGTACAGACACCCACGTTGGCCATGGTGTGCGAACGTTACCGGGAGAACAAGCGTTTCACACCCGAGACCTTCCGGCAGATCCATATCGCGGTGGACGGTCGTGACGGGAAGGCGGTCAAGCTCACCTCTTCCGAAAAATGGAAGGAGAAAGAGGAAGTGACGGGACTGTATGACAAGGTAAAGAAGGCCGGGAGTGCCACCGTCACGAAAGTCTTGTACAAAGAGAAGACGGAGGAGGCACCGCTGCTTTATGACCTGACCACGCTCCAGAAGGAAGCCAACACCAGACACGGCTTCACGGCCGAGCAGACGCTTGAAATCGTGCAGAAGCTCTATGAGAAAAGGCTGATCACTTATCCGAGGACTGGAAGCCGACATATCCCCGAAGACGTGTTCGCGGAAATACCCGGGCTGCTCTCCTTCATCGGCTCCATGCCGGAATGGAAAGACAAGGTGCAACCCGAAGCCGAACCTTGCCGCCGCAGCGTGGACGGCGGCAAGGTGACCGACCACCACGCCCTGCTCCTTACGGGCGAGAAGCCGCTGTTCCTTTCCAAAGAGGACGGTACCGTCTACCACATGATCGCTGGGCGCATGATCGAGGCATTCTCCGGGCAATGCGTCAAGGACACCACCACCGTCACGGCGGAGTGTGCCGGAGTGGAATTCACTGTGAAAGGCAGCGTTACAAGGGAATACGGATGGCGTGCCGTCCATGGGGACGAGGACAAGGACGAGCCTGCCCTCCCTGCCTGGCGGGAAGGCGACACGCTGCCGCTGAAAGCAGTCTCCACAACGGAGGGCAAGACCAAGCCCAAGCCGCTGCATACCGAAGCCACCCTGCTCGCGGCGATGGAAACGGCGGGCAAGGACATCGAAGATGACGCGTTGCGGCTGGCATTGAAGGACTGCGGCATCGGCACACCCGCCACCCGTGCCTCCGTCATCGAGACGCTCTTCAGGCGGGGATACATGGAACGGCGCAAGAAATCGCTCGTCCCCACCGAGAAAGGGCTTGCCCTCTATTCCGTAGTGAAAGGTATGCGCATCGCGGATGTCGTCCTGACGGGCGAATGGGAGAAGGAGCTGGCACGTATCGAGCGCGGCGAGCTCTCCGCCGACACCTTCCGCAAGGACATCGAGGAGTACACGCGGGAGATCACCTCCGAACTGCTCTCGTGCGACAAGCTCTCCTTCCGCAAGGACTCCGGCTGCACGTGCCCCAAATGCCGAACGGGCAGGATGCTGTTTGCCGGCAAGGTCGTGCGTTGTGACAATGCGGAGTGTGGGCTGCCCGTGTTCCGCCAGAAAGCCGGCCGTTCCCTTTCCGACGATGAAATCAGGGAACTGCTCACCGACGGGCAGACGAAACTGCTCAAGGGCTTCAAGAATAAGCAGGGCAAGAGCTTCGATGCGATAGTCGCATTCGACGCGGACTGCAACACAACGTTTGTGTTCCCCGAAAAGAAAAGCGGGGCTGCCACTCAGAGGGGAAAAAAATAATAGTTACCTTTGCCACCGGTTCAGAGCCATGGACTGTTCTTCGATACTGAATTACGCCCACGCTTTGGATTTAGTGGCGGCACCCGGAGGGATACCGGGTGCCTTTTCTTTCCCTTCCAAGAGATTGTCCCGATCATAATCAATCCACTAAATTCAAAGCAATGAACAACAAGAAGAAAGACAAGGGACGGACCGATTTTTCCTACTATGGTCTGTACCTGCTGAACCATCTCGAAGAGAACAGGCTTGAACAGGCTTCCGATGACGCATTCATCCGGAGACGCTCCGGGGAAGCCGCCGAAGCGTATGAGCGTGCACGGCTCGAAGGCTATCCTCCCGAAGGGGCGCAGGAACTGGCGATGGCCACGCTCCTGCAAGGACTCCGCCATTCGAGGTACGCCATCCTTGGCGAAGTCATAGAGAACGAGTTTACCGGTGAAGTTCCAGATTTAAAACGTGAAGCATTCATCCGAAGGCTGCTGCCGCTGCTCGGTGCGGTCTTCTCCGCCTATGACCTTTCGGACGACGATTTCGCCCTGTCGCCCGAATACGGCCTGCTCTACACGGAGCTGACGGGAGCGGTTGTCCTTTATATCGAGGAACATGGCGTTTAACCGCAAACAGAAATTGCGGGACAACATCGAGGCGATACGTACGGCATTCACCCTTGAGAGGGAACGGCGCACACCCACCGCACGCGAGCGGCTCCTGCTGGAGCGGTATTGCGGATTCGGCGGCTTGAAGTGCATACTGAACCCCGCAAAGGAACTGACGGATGCCGTCCATTGGGCGAAATCCGACCTCGAACTGTTTGCCCCGACGGTGGAACTGCACAGGCTGGTACGGGAGAACAGCCGTGACGAAACGGAGTACAAGCGGTACATGGACGCCATGAAGCAGTCCGTGCTGACCGCCTTCTACACCCCTCCGGAGATAACCGACGCGATTGCCGACGTGCTGCACGGGCACGGCATACGTCCCGACCGCGTGCTGGAGCCTTCGGCGGGTGTGGGCGCATTCGTGGACGCCGTGTTGGGCTACAAGCCGGATGCCGATGTGATGGCGTTTGAGAAAGACCTGATGACCGGGAGGATTCTGAAACACCTGTATCCCGATCAAAAGGTGCGGGTACAGGGATTCGAGAAGATAGAGAAGCCTTTCACGGACTATTTCGACCTTGCCATCTCGAACATCCCGTTTGGCGATGTGGCTGTGTTCGATCCGGAGTTTACGGGTAGTCACGATCCTGCAAGGCGTTCCGCCGCGAAGACGATACATAACTATTTCTTTCTGAAAAGCCTTGACGCGGTGCGTGAGGGCGGCATCGTGGCGTTCATCACCTCGCAGGGAGTACTGGACGCACCGTCCAACGCACCCGTACGCGAGTACATGATGCGCCATGCCAACCTGGTGGGCGTAGCACGCCTGCCTGGCAACCTCTTCACGGAGAACGCGGGTACGGAAGTGGGCAGCGACCTGATTATCCTGCAAAAGAACAGCGGCAAGGAAGGCGAACTGTACTACAATGAAAAGTTGTTCGTGCGGACCGAACAGACCCCCATCGGAACTTCCGTAAACGGGTATGTATGGAGTATCGGCTCGTTATCCAACACAGACTTGATCAAGGGCACGGACCTTTACGGGAAACCAGCCTATAAGCATGTGCACAGGGGCGGCATCGGGCAAATGGCGGAGGACTTACGGGAACATCTGAAGATCGAACTGCACCAACTGGACAAAGGACTGTATGAAAGGTACAGCCTGCATCCGGGACAAGGGAAAAGCACGGTGGCGGAATCTGTTTCCACACCGGTTGCCACGTCCGATATGCAACCGCATTCGGAAAAGACGGTAGAGCCCGATACGGAAATACCGCAGCCAATAGACGAGAAGCCGGAAATAGCGCCGCGCCGTCCGGTTTATTCGGAAGGCGTGCAGCTCTCCCTGCTCGACCTCTGGGGCATGACCGTGGAAACCGGCAAGCCGGGAACCGCCGCCAAGAAGAAAAAGACTGTGAAGAAAGGAAGCCCGGCTGGGCACATGCAGGCTAAACCGCAGGCAAAGGTCGCACCGGAGGTTACGTCCGCTCCGCCACAGGTGTCCGTCACGTCCGAGTCGGAGAGCAAGGAAAACCATGAGGCAAAGCCGGACGATGCTGCAAGGCAAAGCGATCCGAATGACAGGCATGCGGCCATCGACTGGGAAGAGAACCCGCCCGTCAACGGATTCTACGAGACGATGATGAACCTCACGCCGGAGAAACGCAAGGAACTTCGGGAGCTGGCAGCACGCCACCGGGAAAAACGGCCGGACGTGGCGGACGTGAAAGCCGCACCGGAAGAAAAGCCCGAGGAGGAAGCCATGGACCTGTCTCCATCTCCCTACCACCTCACGCCGGAGATGCACCTGCGTGAGGGGTCGCTGGTGGCAAGCAGGACACGTGACATCGGTTATTTGAAGGACATCACTCCCTACGGCGCGACATTCCAACCGCTCGGGCTGAGCGGTTACCGGAAAGAGAAAGCGTTGCTGTACGTATCGCTTCGTGACGCATACGAGCGGCTGTACCGCTATGAGTCGAACAGGCATGAGGAAAACCCCGTATGGCGTGAGCACCTGAACACCTGCTATGACGAGTTTGTCATGCGCTATGGCAACCTCAACGCCGCCCAGAACGTGAAACTGGTAATGATGGATGCCGGCGGGCGTGACATCCTCTCGCTGGAACGGGAGGAGAACGGGCGGTTCGTCAAGGCGGACATCTTCGACCGTCCCGTTTCCTTCTCCATGAATGGACACGCTGAAGTGAACACTCCCGAAGAGGCGCTCTCCGCCTCGCTCAACAAGTTCGGAACGGTCAATCTCGGTTATATGCGGGAGATAACCGACAGTACGGAGGAGGGATTGCTCGAAGCCCTCAAAGGACGCATCTTCTACAACCCGCTTACGGATGGCTACGAGATCAAGGACAAGTTCATCGCCGGGAACGTGATAGAGAAGGCGGAACGCATTGAGGCATGGATGGGCGGCAATCCCGCAAACGGGCGGCTGCCGGAGGTGAAACAGGCGTTGGATGCCCTGAAGGAGGCCGAGCCGCAGCGCATCGACTTCGAGGACCTCGATTTCAACTTCGGGGAACGCTGGATTCCCACGGGTGTGTATGCCGCCTACATGAGCCGCCTGTTCGGCACGGACGTGAAAATCGCCTATTCCACAAGCATGGACGAGTTCTCGGTGGCATGCGGCTACCGTACCATGAAGATCACGGACGAGTTTCTGGTAAAGGGCCATTACCGGAACTATGACGGGATGCACCTTTTGAAACACGCCCTGCACAACACCTGCCCCGACATGATGAAACCCGCCGGCAAGGATGAGCACGGGAACGAGATCAAGGTGCGCGACAGCGAGGGTATACAGCTTGCCAACGCCAAGATAGACGAGATACGTAACGGCTTTTCCGAGTGGCTGAAAGAGCAGTCGCCGCAGTTCAAGGAAAGGCTGGCGGCGATGTATAACCGCAAGTTCAACTGTTTCGTGCGTCCGAAGTATGACGGCTCGCACCAGACCTTCCCCGGCCTTGACCTCAAAGGGCTGGCAAGCCGGGGCGTGAAGGATATATACCCGTCACAGAAGGATTGCGTGTGGATGCTGAAGCTCAATGGCGGTGGGATATGCGACCATTCGGTCGGGACGGGAAAGACGCTGATCATGTGCATCGCGGCGCATGAGATGAAGCGTCTGAACCTGGCGCACAAGCCGATGATTATCGGGCTGAAGGCGAACGTGGCGGAGATTGCCGCCACCTATCAGGCGGCCTATCCGGACGCACGGATCCTCTATGCGTCGGAGAAGGACTTCTCGAGCGCCAACCGCGTGCGTTTCTTCAACAATATAAAGAACAACGACTACGATTGCGTCATCATGTCGCACGACCAGTTTGGCAAGATTCCGCAGTCACCGGAGTTGCAGCAGCGCATCCTGCAGGCGGAGCTTGACACGGTGGAGGAAAACCTCGATGTGCTCAGGCAGCAGGGACGGAATGTCTCGCGCGGCATGCTGAAAGGGCTGGAAAAGCGCAAGCACAACCTTCTGGCGAAACTGGAGAAGGTGGAATACGCCATCAAGTCGCGCACGGACGACGTGGTGGACTTCAAGCAGATGGGCATCGACCATATCTTCATCGACGAGAGCCATCAATTCAAGAACCTGACTTTCAACACCCGCCATGACCGTGTGGCGGGGCTTGGCAATTCGGAGGGAAGCCAGAAAGCCCTGAACATGCTCTTTGCCATACGCACCATACAGGAACGCACGGGCAAGGACCTGGGGGCGACGTTCCTCTCGGGCACGACCATCAGTAACTCGTTGACGGAACTGTACCTGCTCTTCAAATATCTGCGCCCGAAGGAGCTGGAACGGCAGAACATCCGCTGCTTTGACGCGTGGGCGGCCATCTTCGCCAAGAAGACGACCGACTTCGAGTTCAACGTAACGAACAACATCGTGCAGAAGGAACGTTTCCGCTATTTCATCAAGGTGCCGGAACTTGCCGCCTTCTACAATGAGATTACTGACTACCGCACGGCGGAGGACGTGGGCGTGGACCGTCCGAAGAAGACTGAGATTCTGCACCACATACCGCCCACGCCGGAGCAGGAGGAGTTCATCGAAAAGCTGATGCTGTTCGCCAAGACGGGTGACGCCACGCTGCTCGGCAGGCCGCCCCTTTCGGAAACGGAGGAGAAGGCGAAGATGCTCATCGCCACCGACTACGCCCGGAAGATGGCGCTCGACATGCGCATGATAGACCCGCACTACGAGGACCATCCGGACAACAAGGCAAGCCACTGCGCCAAAATGATTGCGGAGTATTATCATAAATACGAGGTGCAAAAGGGCACGCAGTTCGTCTTCTCGGATCTGGGGACATACCAGCCGGGCGGCGGGTGGAACGTGTACAGCGAGATAAAGCGGAAGTTGACGGAAGATTACGGCATACCGGCGGGCGAGGTGCGCTTCATCCAGGAGTGCAAGACGGACAAGGCCCGCAAGGCGGTGATAGAGGCCATGAACACCGGAACGGTGCGTGTGCTGTTCGGTTCAACGAGTATGCTCGGAACGGGCGTGAACGCGCAGAGAAGGTGTGTGGCAATCCATCATCTGGATACGCCGTGGCGCCCGTCCGACCTCGAACAGCGTGACGGACGGGGAGTCAGGGCTGGCAACGAGATCGCCAAGCATTTTGCCGGGAATAACGTGGATGTCATCATCTATGCCGTGGAAAAATCATTGGACAGTTACAAGTTCAACCTGCTGCATTGCAAGCAGACGTTCATCTCGCAACTCAAGAGCGGAGCGTTGGGTGCACGTACCATTGACGAGGGGGCGATGGACGAGAAATCGGGCATGAACTTCTCGGAATACGTGGCGTTGCTCTCCGGCAATACGGACCTGTTGGACAAGGCGAAATTGGAGAAGCGTATCGCTTCGCTCGAAGGGGAACGCAAGTCGTTCGGCAAGGGCAAGCGCGAGTCGGAACTCAAACTGGAGTCAAAGACAAGTGAATTGCGCAACAACACGGCTGTCATAGAGGCCATGACGGAAGATTGGGACAAGTTCGTCGCCGTCTCGGAAACCGGCAAGGACGGCAACCGGCTCAATCCTGTCAAGGTGGACGGGCTGGATTCTTCCGACGAGAAGGCTATAGGAAAACGTTTGCAGGAGATTTCAAGGAATGCCACGACCGGTGGCCTGTACACCCGTGTCGGGGAGCTTTACGGCTTCCCCGTCAAGGTGGTCAGCGAGAGGATGCTCAAGGACGGTCTGGAATTTACCGACAACCGCTTCGTGGTCGAGGGAAACTACAAGTACACCTATAACAACGGTCATCTGGCGATGGCCGATCCGGTAGCCGCCGCACGCAATTTCCTGAATGCGCTGGAGAAGATTCCTTCCACCATCGAACAGTACAAGACAAAGAACGAGGTTTTGGAAAAGGAGATCCCGCAGCTGCGTGAGATTGCGGGGAAGGTATGGAAAAAAGAGGACGAACTGAAACAGCTGAAGTCCTGCCTGGCTGCGCTCGACCGCAAGATACAGCTGGAGCTGTCTCCTGCATCCGGACAGGACGTGACAGAAAACACGGAAAATGAAAATATCCGGCAGGAGGCGGTATTACAAGACAGCCCAAGCCGGAGGAGTATGAACAGACCTGTAAGATACGGATTGTAAAAGTGGGCCGGCTGCATTCTACAAAACAGAAAAGGTGGAAATGTATCGAAACGTTTCCGCCTTTTCTGTTTTACGGGCTTTATGGCTTTTCTGGACTCAGACGGAAGATGTAGTCATGGCTGATTCTGCGGTATTCAAACCCGCAATCATTTATGGGTTTACATTCCAACAAGGCTCCGTCTTCCCCCGTTTCACGGGCTTCCACCTGCCGGTATCTTGTGGCAAAGGCTTTCTGGGCCGATGGCATTTCTTTCTCCCTTGTCTTGATGATATAGGACATTAGGCAGATTTTCCTTTTGTACCTATCTATAAACGTGGCTATGGAGGAAACATCCATCAAGGTATGTAGTGTCCCAGACAATTGCACCTCCACCTTCTCATATTTTCCACCGGGGTATTGTACCTCCTTGTCCTTGTTCAAAATCGGTTTGGACAATAAGGCTGTTGTCCCTAAAGTGCTGGTCTGCTCATTCAGCAGGAAGAAATTTTCCGCAGTTTTTTCATACATTATATAATCACAACGTTTCCTTCCCTTTTCAAAAGATGTGCCGCTTAAACCATTCAGAAACCGTTCGTAGTTTATCACTTCCAACAGCGTGGCGGACTCACGCTCGAAAGAGATATTACCTGTCCGATATTCCACGACCATACTGGTCATGACTTTATCCGTCAAGTCAAAACGGATCTCCGATGTCGTTTCGGATGGAACCGATATGTTGGAACGGTGCAGCCCGTAATGGGCGGGCAAGTCATTTTTCAGCAAATCGATCATCTTCCTATCTCCTCCAAACGGTCGTATTCGTCATATATCTCATTGATGTCGTCAGACAGGCGGTCTGTATTGACCAAATGGGCGTTCTGCACCTTGAGATCACAGATGCCACCGTTTTCAACCAGAAATACGCCGACCTGTCCGTAATCCAATGATGCCCCTTCTATCAATACCCCTTTGTCATGCGCTTTCATCAACAGGTTCAGATGGTTGACTATGTAAGGGCTATGCGTGGCAACGGCAAGCGTCATCCGCGTTGTGGCGTTCTTACACTTACGTACCAGCATATTGATGGAGGAGCGTTGTGCCTTGGGAAACAGGCTTAATTCCGGCTCCTCTATGAACAGGTGAATAAAACGGTTGGAAATATCACCGATATTCATGTCATGCTTGAAAGAAGCAAGGCTGTCGTTTCTTGCCAACAGGTTGGCAACTGATTGGTTGGTCGCTTTCACTATATCGAAACTCTTTGAAAAATATTCGGCTATCAGCGTCAGCGGTGTCATGGTCTGGATACCGGATGAAGCATCCTCAAAATGGATGTCATAGGCATTCTTATTATCCGCCGGCTCTTGCCGAGCACCACCGATGAAAAACTGCCTGGCACCGTTTTTCGCTTTCTGTTCGTAATAACGAATCTTTAAAAAGGGAATCTCAATGGTGTGGATGTTCTCCGCCGCATCCTTGAAATCCTTGAATGTCTCCTGAAAGTAGAATCCCAAAGCCGCCCCGTCGTTGTTGTTAGCTAACAGGGAGGCTATCGCCCCACGTTTGTCGGACATGAAGGATATTTTTTCCAACGATAATGCTTCTGCCGGGATAACTTTCCCTTTAGTGCCTTGCAAGCCGTCCTTTTTAGTGTAAGCAATGGTCAAGTCCCCTTTGCTGTAAACAAGTTCTGTATCATCTTTGACATAATCGGTCATTCCACCGTTGCGCAGGTATTCATCAAAAGAAAAGACGATGGATTTCGCTGTCACATTTCCCAATTTCAGATAGGAACGCAGTGTCAGTTGCTTGTATATGTGGCGCATCATGGCAAGCACTTTCAAAATAGTGCTCTTGCCACTGCCGGATTCCCCAATCAAAAATAAGAATGGGGGAATGTCATCCAGATTGACGGTCTGAATGGGACCGAAACTTTTTATCGTCAGGCTTTCTTTTTGAATCATATTTTTCCGCTTGTTATACAATTATTGGCAAAAATAATGTTTTTCAGCCGTCTAAGCAAATGCTGTAAGATTTCATTTTCTGTCTCATTGCCTTTTTTCACCATATAAATATTTCACATTCCTATCTTCTATTTCACATTCCTATCTTCTCAAGGTAAAGTTAATTTATATCAACGACCTTGCAGCCTCCCGGTTGCATCACATGACCGTAAAATCATGAAATTCGGCTATCGCCACATCAGTGCTGTTAAATGTTAAATATCCCAATTATCCAAAATTCTTTTCCTTCTTTACCATTATAATACAGTAGTAAACTAAAAACAAGGAATAATGATGGATAGGAAAAAGAAAACGTTACTTT
>ERZ857801.2458-NODE-2458-length-15434-cov-6.364523_pt1 | contig 15434 bp, 16 predicted proteins | sample MGYA00519762_ERZ857801 | MGnify/ENA primary metagenome ERZ857801 (study PRJEB31778, sample SAMEA3449368) | human gut metagenome | biome: human gut; feature: human-associated habitat; material: faeces | place: United Kingdom | collected 2010/2012 ...
ATGCTGTCCTTGTCCACCCAGCCGGTATCCTCCAGAGTACCGCCGGTCCAGCCGTCTTCGGAATAACCGATCTTCAGGCGCTCTCCGCCGCTGTCCTCCAGCAGGGCAAAGGGCTCTCCGGCTGGGATCTCTGTGACCTGGGTGGTCCCAGCCTGGGTGGAATAGACGGTAAGGGGTTCCGCCCCGCCGTTCCAGGCGGTGGTTCCGGCCACGTTCAGCTCAAAGTTCCCGGTAGGGGCATAGGCCGCTTCTGTTTGGATTACAGGGGTGGCCGCTGTCTCAGCCGCAAGGGATGTGCCAGGCAGCAACCCCGCCGCCATGACCAGGGCCATGAAACCGGATACCGTCCGTTTCCAATGATGCTTTAATTGTTTCAGCATAGTTTGCGCTCCTCCTTTCAAATTTCTACCGCCTGCACCTGCCAGCGGTAGGCCCGCTGGTCCCGGACGCAGGTGAACAGGGTCAGACGGTTGTCCGTGGTGGCGGCGGTGCCGCTGGTGTCCGTCTCCAACACCTTTTCTACCGACACTACCTCATAAGTCCGTGTTCCAAGCTTGGTGGTCCAGGTGATGGTGTCCCCTGGGTCCAGAGTGTGCAGGTCCCCAAAGTCATCCCGGACCCCCCGGTTGTGTCCAGCGATGGACACGTTGCCATCCCAGATAGATGTGTCCGGGAAGTGGCCCGCCCCCGTCATTAGGGTAGAGCTGTCGGTGCCCTGGTATACCTTCACGGACAAATCAATGGAGGGGATTTTCAGCGTCCCAAGGTAACCGCCGGAGTAGTAGAGGTCGCTGGTGACTTTGGTATACCCGGTAGAGGTGGTTACTGTACTGGCGCCACTGCCAGAATTTTGACCGGTCAGAAAGGGGTTCTCCGGCACGGAGATCCCCACGCCGCTGCCGTTGACTACAGCACCCACAGCGGGAGCACTGTCCGGAGCCAGGTTGGGGGTCAGGTAGGAACCGGTATTCCGGGTATCCATGCTGACAGTCCCAAAGCCGGGCGGGATGATGGCAGCATTTTTACTCACATCCTTGTTTTCCATAGCGCCGCCGTCCGATGTAATCACCGGCTCTACCGAAGTCGCGGTTCCATAGTCTGGATTACCGGGTGCGTCGATGGTATAACTTAGTGCTCCGGCAGGCAGGGTTAAACAGGCGGCCAAGTAAAGGGCCGCAAGGCTTGTCATTGTTTTTCTCATAGTTCCTCCGCTATCTCAAGAATTTGTTGTCCATTCTTCGGGCACCCGGGATAGGTTGCTATGCAGGTCATATAGGGGTTTCCCAAGGGGCCTGTATGAGATCGTTCCGTTTTCTGTCTCCTCCAGACGCTGCCTTCCGATCTCTAAATATTCCGGCACAGCCTCACATCCCACATAGCGCCGTTGATGCAGCAATGCCGCGACGCCGGAGGATGACGCTCCGCAAAATGGATCGAATACGATCCCACCCGCATCGGTCAGCGCGAGCACCAGGCGCTCAACGAGTGCCACCGGGAACTGGCATGGATGGGCAGTCTTCTCCACATGGTTTCCCGTCACATTGGGAATTTCCCAGACATCCGATGGATTCTTTCCCAAAGGGTTTCCGGAGAGCTGCCCTTTTCGCGGGCCTCTGAACGCACGCTTTCCGGGGTACTTCGCTGGGACCCGAACAGGGTCTAAATGAAAGATGTAATCATCCGATTTTGTGTACCATAAGACCACCTCATAGCGGCCGCTGAACCTTTTTTTACAGTGCTGGCCATGTCCAAACGTCCAGACGATGCGGTTGCGCAGGCGCAGCCCAAGCCGCTCAAAGATCCCTCCCAGTTCCATGTCGATTGGTACGATGGCACCGTGATCCACATGATTCCCAACCTGCCAGCAGATCGATCCGCGCTCCTTGAGAAGCGGGTATAGACTGTAAATAACTTCCTCCTGCCACGCGATGTATTCTTCCCGGGATCTTAATTTCCCTTTTTCATACATCTTACCGATGTTGTAGGGGGGTGAGGTGACAATGAGATCGAACAAAGGCCCTTGCGGTAAAGACCGAATAAATGGGAGGCAATCTCCTCCATAGAGCAAAACAGGGGCGTTATTCTCTATGGCTGCGGCAATCGCCTGTTCTTTCCGTTCTGAGTCCTGGTAGATGACGTCAATCATGGAGATCCTCCTCTGTCAACTCCGACTCCCGGCGATGCCGGAGGAACAGCGCCCCGCCGATACAAGCACTCACCAGTATCACCACGCCAAAGGGAACCAAAAGGACCATCCAATCAAAATTCAGCGGAGTTCCCTCCTCTGACATGGGGAAAGGCTGAATGGGCGTTCCCGCGAAGATGGCCACATAGCGTACCTGATTCAGGGCGATGCGGCTGACTGTTCCGGTATAGTCCGCCGTGACTGTGTAGCCCTTCACGTAGCTGCTGGTGGCGCTGCCGGTGTAGGTAGCTACAGCGGTGTATCGGTCTCCCAGGGCATAGCCTCCCACAGACGCGGTGTTATCCGTCTGCCAGCTGATGTTCTGGAGTGTCAAGGTCCGACCGTCCTCCTCAATAGTTTTAGGGATGTTGGCAGTGTCCTGATTGGCCAGATTGGGATAGGATCGGGTAGCAGAGACCTCCCGGGTGGAAGTGCCGTATCCGGCTGCCTCCACATTTACGGTCTCCAGCTGGAGGGAGAGTGTACCGGACAGGCCGTCTTCTGTGATAAACTCTTTTTCCGGGGGCAGCAGGGCCAGCACAGACTCCATATCCTTGCTCTTGCTCTCCAAAGTCACTGTTTCGGTGTGCTGCCGGCTCTCGTGCTCCGGTAACTCTTGTTTCAACACGTCTACCAGAGTGTAGTGGAAGCCGTCCTGCTCAAAGTCGGACCGGGGAATCCCCGCCGGGTCATCCTCCGGCCCCAGGTCGTACATTTTTCGCAGTTCTGCGCCATCCTCACTTTGAGTCACCGCAGTGGGATAGCAGACCTCTGCCTGAGTGGGCTCCGCCGCCAGCACTGCGGGAGAGAGGGCCATAGTCAGGCAGAGCACCGCGGCCAATAAGGCGATCTTTCGTTTCATGCAGATATTCCTCCTCGTATAATGGATTTACGGTTTGGATGTGGTGGGGAACCGCATAAAACCCACTTGTTGTTCCACAAGCCATGTGGGATAATAAGGCCAGCAGACAGAGGGCGCAGTATCGCTCCTTGAAGCTTGGCTTCCATAGAGAGAATTGCGCCTCTGTCTTTGCGGGTTGACACGAATGAGCTGGATAGCGAAGCTGCGCTGTATCTCTAACGAGGTTGTGTTCCGTAAAGAAGCGTGAGGGAACTCTGTCTGGAATTTTGAAACAGGAGGTTTCGCCATGTTCTACTGCGGGATTGACATTGCCAAATACAAGCACGAAGCCGCGGTCATAGACGAGGCCGGCATGGCCTTGCTGGACAGTATTTCCTTCGCCAACAGCAAGGAGGGCTGCGAGAAACTGCTGGCGCTGTTCCAGCGACTGGACATCGCCAAAGACGCCCTGATTGTTGGCATGGAGGCCACCGGCCACTACTGGCTGAGTGTGTACGGATATCTGCTGGAACGTGGCTTTGAGGTAAAGGTTATCAATCCCATCCAGTCCGAGGCATTCCGGAAGATGTATATCCGGCAGACAAAGACCGACCGGAAGGACAGCTTCATCATCGCCCAGATCATGCGTTTTGGGCAGTTTTCCGCCACGAATCTGTCAGAGGAGGTCATCGTGGCAATGCGGCAGCTGAGCCGGTACCAGCTGGCACTGGTGGATGCCTGCGGGGACTGCAAACGTCGGGTCATCGCACTGCTGGATCAGGTGTTTCCGGAGTACGACACGCTGTTCTCGGACACCTTCGGAGTCACCTCCAAAGAGGTTCTTTCTCAATACCCTACGCCTTTTTGGCATTACCAGATGCTACAAAGGGTTTCTGCACACCGCTTATGCCATTCAGCTCGCTGTTGAAGACGAGGACCGCCTGGAGGCTGTCACAAAAGAAATCTACATGGAGACCGCGTTCCACTTCAACTGTACTTGGACTGCGGTGGAACGCAATATCCGAACCGCCGTAGCGAGGGCATGGAAAATCAACCGTCCTCTCTTGGCCGAGATAGCTGGCTATCCGCTGACTTGTACCCCTACCGCATCTGAATTTATTGAGATCCTGGCCTCTTACATACTCCGTTCATCTCAGTCACAGTTACCACTGTGGCCTTTTGCCCTGCTTTGATTATTCCACCTCTTTCCTTTTACCCTTTTCTCTTTTAACTCTTGACTTTTTATAGCTGGTCTCTCTACATGCCCATGCCGCCCATCACCGGGCCGGACTGGACGGGTTCCTCTTTCTGCCGCAGCTCCATCTGGTAGGCCTCCAGCACCGTCTGGTCAAAGGCCTGCTTGAATTCCTTGGTACAGGGGAAGCAGACGTCCCGGTACTCGCCCTTGACCTGACGGCTGGGCATGGAGACGAAGGGGCCGTTTTTCCCCTCCCGGATCTGGATCCCCCGGATGGCGAAGCAGCCATTCAGAGTGACCGAAGCATCCGCCAGGACTGGTCCTTTGGGACTGGGACGGTAGATCTTCACCTCGACCTCCATGGGACTGTGTACCTCACTGGGGTACAGCGCGTTTTTCTGCTGATTCATCGTTTGCATCTCCTCTCTGTTTTTGCCGCTCCAGGGTGCGCTGGAGCAGCAGCGTATACTCCCAGGGGGCCACATCCAGCGGAATATAGGCTCCCTGTTCCGTAAGACCGTCCGCCTGGTACTTGAGGACCAGAATGGGGCGGTCGGTACGGCGGTACAGAATGCTGGGCGGGACCCAGCCCTTCCCGGCGGCGTATACCCACCGGATGGCGGAATGTTCGTCCTCCCGGACGTTCAGCCACAGATATTTATCCTGCAGACGCTTGGAAAGCGTTTTGAACTGGGAGACGGGGACCAGCACGGCTCCATCCACCCGATAGCGGGGATGAAATGCAGTTTCACAGGCGGACTCTGCCTGAGCAGACTCAGGCCGATCCCGCCACAGCGTCAGGGTCCGGTAGTCCGACGCCCACACGGTTTCGCCCTCCACATCGTCCGGATAAGGAGGCAGGCACTTCACCAGCTCCAGCACATGAAAGCCGTCTGTGATGCCCAGGGACTTCTCCCCGGTGGCGGGCAGTGCCTGATAGTGGGAGATGGCCGCCTCCACAGTATCGAAATGCCAGATGGTGCACCCTTTTCGAAACAGCCGCTTGGGGGGCTGTCTCAGATCGTCAATGGTGTAATAAGAAATTTCCATTTCAGTTCCTCATTTCATCGTCATGTCGGTGGAGAATGCAGGCTGTTCCTGACCGCGAAGTTCCTTCAGTTTCTCCTCCGCCCAGTCTGGGAGAAATTCCTCCTTCAGCACGCCAATAAAATCCGTCCGGTTCCAGCGGGTCATCTCTCCGTCTCCCAGGCAGGTGCAGCGGATGGAGCGGCCAATGGCGTGGGGACCGCACCCAAATCCGTCGTGGGCGTACCAGAGCTGGGCCTGGGGCGTCCAGTAGGACTCCTTCAAGATATCCGGGGAGAGCACCAGCACCTTCCCTTCATAATCCAGGCTGGAGTAGGAATTTGGTTCGCACTGCTCCGGGCCGAAGAGTCCAAGCTCCTGATATATCTTGCGGTATTGATCCACCACCCCGTCCAGCACAGCGGGGTGGCTGGTCACCACAAATTCCGGGCCGTGCCGTTTGTCCCACGGGATGGGGAATTGCTCCGCCCACGCCTTGTTCTTGGGGCTGAACCGGCCGTCCCACTCCAGCTGCTGGAGGGTGTTGGCCAGCACCCATGCCGTCCGCTTGTAGCCGAACTCTTGGAACACCCCAGTCAGACAGTCGTTATCTAGGTGAGAACCGTCAAAGTGTTGCCGGACGGCCTCCTCGATGGCCTTCTTGCAGGAGATGTTCTCCTGGTGGCTGGCCCGCCACAGGGACAGCTCGTCCCGGCGGCGGGCCTCCTCGGAGGAATAGGGATAGAGGTAAACATCATTCATCCTCAGATTCCTCCAAAACCAGAAGCATTCTCAGACCGTCCGGGTCCGCGCCGCAGTCCACCAGATTCTCAATCATATCCTCATCAAATTCATCCAAAGGGTCCTCACACTCCTCGGGCGGGCTGGCGATTTTGTTACTGGCCTCTACCAGCTGCTTCACCAGGCAGGTGGTCACCTGATCCAGGTGAGTGACCGTCTTGATGGCCTCTCTCGTGGAGAGATGGTCGTGACTTAAAAGGATGCACCCCTCGTCGGCCTGGAGGGTCAGCTCCTTCCGGTCAGCCAAACCGGCGATCTGCATGACGGAATAGGGGATCTTCTGGAGCTTGTTGCTGGGGTCTCGGTGTAAATTGAATTTCATGGCATGTTCCTCCTAAAAGTAAGATTTATGCGCTCAAACCAGGTTCATGGATCAGTTCATAGTGCAGGTCGTCCTCGTCGGCTTCCTCCCAACCTGGGAAGAGAGTGAGCTGACGGCCGTCTCCCTCCGTTTTGCGGGGGTCGTAGTTGGTGATGATAAGCTCCTCATATTCGTTGTCCGCAGTCTGGGACATGCTGTTGGGCCGTGTGGTGTAGAAGATATAAAACTCCTGATAGAGTTCCAGAATGTAAGGACAGCAGTTGTAGGACACCATGACATATCCCTGACAGTTCAGAAGCACGTCGTGGAGCCGCTGGTGGTCCTCTTTGGGAAACTCCACTTCATAGCAGCTCTCCGCTTCAAAATAAGGGGGATCGCAGTAAAAGAAGGCGTTCTTCCGGTCATACTGCAGGATCAGGCTCTCAAAGTCTTTGTTCTCAATGACGACGCTGGCCAGCCGGCGGGAGCACTCCCAAATCAGGTAAAAGAAACGCCGGAGGTCACAGGACCGGCCGGCAAATGATTTTCCACCGCCGCTGAAGCTGTATCGGATCAGCTTGAAGTAATCAGCTGCCCGGCGGACGTCACCCCGGGGAGAGCGCTCCAGCATCAGCTGTTGGATGGCTTCCCGCTTTGGTGGCTCCAGGTAGATTTGGGTCAGCTCCAGCTCTTCCTCCAGGTAGTCGTCTGTAAACTCATCCTTGGAGAAGAATTTATACAGGACATTGAAGTCGTCTCTGGAGTTGAGGGGAAGAAACCCCAGCTCCTTCAGCAGGGCCAGGGTCCGGTTTTTCACACAGCAGAATAGATTGGTCAGGTTGCTGTTGTAGTCGTTGTAGACCTCCAGGCACCCCTTGCGGAGGGGGCGGCCGAGGGTAACGGTTCCACTGCCGCCAAACACGTCGATAAAGCGGGGGTACCAGGGCGGGGCCAGCCTTCGAATTAGCCGGAGAAGCTTCCCTTTTCCACCTACCCACGGGATAAAGGGCTTGGCGATAAGGCCTCACCTCCCCACCGGAAAGTCGTCTAAGGATCGCTCCAGGCCTCGGATCGCCGCGTCCAAACCAGCGCGCATTTTCTTCAGATTCTGGATTGTGGCATAGACTTCTCCCGCGGTCTGCGCATAAAAATAGCCAGTCTGGTCGCTGGCGATGGGTTTGTTCTGCTGCCGCAGACGATTCACCAGCTTCCGTAACTCTGTGCCGCTGAGATTCAGAGTCCGTTCCAGCTCCTTCCCGCCAACACGATAGTCTCGGCCGGAGCATGCGCCCTCTAAATAGGCCAACAGCCGTTCTTCTCGGTTCATTTCTCATCCTTTCCGGGACCTGCTTTCCCGAAAAAGGGCACAAAAAAGAGGGGCCGTCTGCCCCTTTCGGGAAAACGGCCCCTCGTGTTTTTAGTCAATTTGATTTTCCTGTTTGGCAGTTACATCATCCCCATCGTCTGGAATGGTTCCTGCTTCGGCTGGCTGTACTCAAAGATCAGATCACCTCCATTCCATGCCGCATAGCCGTGTTCGGTAACGGAGAGCCCATGTTGTTTCATATATGTCTCAGCGTAGGCTCTGCTGTCAAAGCAGTCCGCCAGCAGACCTGTCTTGGGGATGATACCGTCCCGTATGGCCAGCTCCCGGCCATACTCCGCCAAATCCACACCTCGAGGGATGACGGCGTAATGCTGAAGGTTCTGTGCATAGTCCAGTGCCTGGTCCAACCGGTGGCAGTCCTCCAACTCCAGGACTGCCTGCCATTTGTCCAGCCAGTGGGGTTCTCCCTGACCCTGCTCCGCCCAGACATAGCCGAAGTCGATGGCATGGCGTACCAGCTCGCCGGCGGAGTCATACTGGGATGGGATGTCCCTGAGCTGAGGCAGACAGCAGTCCACCTCCAGTACGATGCACTCCTGCAGCGTTTCTGCCTGGAGCGCGTCCAGTCCCAGCAGCAGCTCGTCTGGGTAAGCAACATCCATGTGCTCCCCGGTATCCGGGAAGCCCACCCACACGCCGTCCATGTTGCTCCGGCTGGCCAGCTTCACCCGTATGGCGTAGTCTCCGACCACCGGCTGGAGAAGTTGGGGCTCCTCTGGCCTGGGAACCGTGGGGGAGGATCTCCGCAGGTAGTGGCCCTGGCAGAAGATCCCCCTGTCCTGCTCCTGGTAAGCTGCGCCCACCTGTCCCACATGGAGAAAGGGAACCGCTTTTGGCGAGGGTCGCTCCAGATGCTCCAGGACGAACCGTCCCAGGGCCTCGTTGTCACCGGCTCCGTAGTAGAGGTCGAAACAGGGAAGCTGATTGGCCAGCTCCATAGCGCGGTCAATGCGTTCTGGATGCTCCAATGCCAGCGCGCCGGCAAACAGCAGGCACTCTTTGGCTGTCATATTCTCAAATCGTCGCTCCAGCCAGTCATGGTCTGCTTTGCCCATCTCCATGCCGTCCAACAGATGAAAAAGTCTCTCCTGCTGCTTCAACGATTCATTCCCCCCATCTCCAGGTGCGGTTTCTCCATGGCTTGAATGGGCTGCCCATCTCGGCGTTCCAGCAGGCCATAGTCCGTCTGGACACTGTTGTTTTCCCTCATCAGCTCGCTGCCATAAGCGTATAGGTTCAAGTGACTGGCCACCACCTGAGCATCCGCTTCCGGCAGCATGGCGGTGAGCTCGCTCCGGGCCTGGTCCTCTGGAGAGAAGATTTCCGGATCCAGTATGTATTGATCCAACTGATTTCTCAGCTCCAACGCCTGGGAAATCTCTGTGCAGTTTGTTGCAGACAGGACTGCCTTATATAGTCTCACATCCAGTTGATCTATCCTGGAAAGCCCTGCAGCCAAGGTCTCCACCGCGGCAAAATCGGAGGAACTCTCGATGATGCCTGCCAATTCCGGAACTCTGCAATCCAGGCATCTCCACCCGTATGCTGTCTGATAGGGCGAATTGAGCGCTTTCAGAATCTCCATCGAGACCCTTTGATACAGCGGCAGCTCTAAAAGCGGCGGGGTTACATCCGGGGCATTGTCCGTGCCGCGCAGCAATTCCAACAAAACCGTGTACTTGGGTGCCTGGGGAACCTTATTTATTAGATCCAGAGCGATATTCAAATCGCTGTTCTGGACCACATAGCCGTAGTCCGTAAACACACCGCCCTCGCCCTGTTGGGCCCGGCGGCCAATGAGTTCAAAGTCCAGCAACTCAAATACAGAGTCTGGCAGGCTTTCGATTTCTGGAACAAAACCGTTTTCCGCATAGAATCTGCCTAATTGAGAGGGGCTCCTTGCTTCCCGCACTACATGGCAGCAGTCCGCGCTTGCCGCCAGGTTCCGGAGCCGCTGGAGCGAGATCGTCCGTTCTCCTTTGGCCTCATCCATGCGCAGCAGACCTTGAAAGGCGATCCGCTGGGTATCCGACATCTCTGAGAGCCGTACCGCCAGGTCGTTCAATTCCATCAAGCTGATCTGATCTGCGGACAGATGGGGTTCCAGCTCCTCGCAGTCATAATAGGTGTCAATCTCCAGAGAGAGATCGTCACCATCCTGATGCCGCACTTTGTCCAGCGCGTCCAACAGAGCCCAGGGCCGGGCCGGCAGGTCCAGCTCGGTATATAAGGCTTCCCCTGCGTCATTCGTCTTGGCCAGGCAGACTTGAAAAATCTTCTCACCCAAACTTCATTCCTCCCATCTGTTCCTGCTGCTCATAGTTTTTCGGGTCAGCTCCAGGGGCAGTCCAGCCCGCCATGCTCCCGATCTCCATGGCCTGACGCTGGGCGGGGGTAACGCCCAGTTTCTCGTTGAGGTCATCGGCCAGATCCACATTTTTCATCTTGTCTCCAGTGTCCCATTCGAAAGGGTAGCAGCCGCTTTCCCCGCGTTTGATACAGATGAGCTGTCCTGTGGAGGGGAGGGTGGAGAAACACATCTCCGGGAGGCCATCCGCAATTTTAGGGCTGAACTGCTCCTGTTCCGTCTGGATACTCCAGTCGTCCGAATTCCACAGGTGAACATACAATTCACCGCCATCGACCTCGAGTTCTCTCTGCTCAAAGCCTTCGCCCCAGCCGTCTGCTGCCTGGCCGCTGAGATAATCCTTCAAGTCTTTCAGTTCTTCGGGAGTGAGCTGCCCGACCACTTGGCATTCGGCCACGCACCAGAGACGTCCATCCCGAACTTCCGCAGTGAACTCGGCGGAGCGGACCTTGGCCTCTACACTGTCTCGTTCTTCATACCAATACATGAGGCCGCGTTCTCGCTCCTCCGGCATACGGTTCTTGACCAGCGCACCCAGGATCATATCCGAATACGGAACCAGATCTCTGCTGTCCAATTCTGTGCTGTCGTAGGACATATCTCCCCATTCATCACGCTCATATAGGTCCGCGGTCATCGGCATGTAGAGTTTGAGTAAAGCCGGCTCAGGAGGTTGAACGGAGAATTGTTCCTCTCCCAATGTCAGTTTACGAATGGTCCCATCCTCCGAGCGCGTGTGGAACCGCCCTTCTTCATCGATCTGTTCCAGCGTCCCGATGGATATGTGTTCTGGGTCATCCAGTTCCCAGCTTCTAACTTGGCTCCCTTTTGGAAATTGATCCCGCAGGAAATCCAGCCATGCTTGATCCACTTTCATAAACTCATCCCCTCCATCGTAATAGATTGCCGTTGACTCTGCCTTTGCTGTTCTTCCGCCAGAAATGCCTCCGGCAGCTTGATTGCATATTTCTCACAAAATTCACACAGGGTGATCGGTTCCTTATAGAGCAGATACTTTCCCCTCGGCATCCGAAATGGGTCAGATGGACGTTTGAGTGAATGGGGGGAAATGAGCGCGGCAATATATCCCTGTTCCGGACATTTGTCTACAATCCTTATACTTTTTATGCCTCTATATAGGTGATAGTAGTGCCATCCCTTTGGAACAATACTGGTCGGAATCATATCATAAGGCAGATGTATGATAGGTTTTTTAAACATCTCGCCCTCCCAGAGAGGGCCGTTGATCATTTGATAAAACAGGGGATACTGGGTTGTCCCCGCCCACTCCTCGTTCATTTGTTCTGCCAGGCTCATCCACTGACGCACCTGTTCCCTGTTACCACAGGATTCGGTTAGTTCCCGCATGTGGATTCCGATCCCATAAAAGATCTGTTCTTTGGTTTCCGGGGCAATACCGGGGGCATTCCCGGTGTGTCTTGCTTGTTCGACCGCTTCATCAAAAGGCCCCATGTACTGGGTCAGAAATTCGTCCCACGGCATTTCTGTCTCACTGATCGGGTCGTAGCCCTCCCAGATCCAACACATATCGATCAGCAGCTCCCGCAGGATACCTACTGTGTCATCCTGACCCTTGGCCGACAGAGATGCGGCATAGCTTGTGAGTCCGGATATGGCGCTCATCATTCGTTGAGAGTATTCCTGATACTGTAAATCACTCTCTGTCCAAGGACTGCTCAGTTCAAATCCTTGCGTTTCAACGGTTTGCTCCAGCTCTTGCTTGAGTTTCTCCACCGCACTGGCGATGAAAGGATCATTTTGGAAACTTCTCAATTTGCGGTGATCCTCAAAGAACTGCTGCTCTCCATCCAGGGAACGAACCAGGTCCACCGTTGCAACTTCGTCTTTTGTAACCCCAATGCGTTTCTCCTGGCAGTCGCTGGCTTGATAGATCTGGATAGCCTCCTCTAAGGTCAGATCCCGGAAAATCTGTTCCTCCAGCGTATTACAGTCCGTCAAGACGAACCAAGCATAAGTGTGGGGGCTGTCGGGGTCCGCCGCATCCCGCAGAGCTTGTTTTCCAGCCTCGGTCAGGCCATAATTGCAGGCCCGACGGGGATTCTCCTCGCCGGCGAAATCCAACAAGATGTCATCCACGGCCTTTTTCACCTTGGGATCATCTGTCAGCGTCTCAAAGCGGAAACCCGTTGTATCCCGATAGGGAAGTTCCTCCCGGATTGTCTGGAGATAATGCTGGACAACGGTAAACGTCTGCTGTTCACCGCTGGCGTAGGTCACCTGGCCCACCGGACAGTTTTTCTGAATTTGCTGCTGCCATAGGTCATAGCAGTACAGGTGCCCCTGATATTCAAACGGACTTGGTGTGCATCGAAGGCAGAAACGATAGCGCTCTGTTTCCCAAATATACCCGTAGGTCTGCCCATCCTCTGTGATAGCCCCACCGTGTTTCTGACAGTAGGCTTCCATAGAGGATAGACTTGCCAGCGGGCCGTTCTCCTGCATGGCCTCCAAAAACTCTCGCAGGAGCATCTTAAATTCCAGCGTATCGAATTGGTCATCATTGTGGGGATAGCATGTAGACCTTAACGGTAGAAAGCCGTGTCCGAAGTCCAGTCGGAGATGGCCCACTGTGCCTAGAGCCTCATCCTGCTCATCGTTGAAATAGAAAAGGCCCGCCTCCTCAATAGAAGCGGGCCGCAGGGCAAAGGAATATTCCTGATCCATCTTATTTTTCATCTTCGTCACCTCCAGTTCTGTGAACACAACCAATACCACAACTTGGGGGGAAAGTCTATCCCAAACATCGGAGAAATTCAGATCATCTGCATTCCTTCCTTCTGCTCTTTCTGATATTGCTCCGCGGGGCCTCCCTGCATCAGGTCCTCCAGCGACAGCGTCCCCTGATAGGAGAGATATCCCTGCTCCGTAAACACACCTTCCTCCTGCTCCATATGCTGGCGTCCATACTTCTCGTAGTCATAGAACTCGTCCAAGTTGTCATCATAGTCGAAATGGCCGGAGTCCTGGATCATATATCTGCCGTACTCCTCCGGAGTATGGACATTGGGGACGAAATCAAATAGGTCCAGATTCTCCGCCAGGCGGCGGATCTCTGCGGCGCTCTCCGGATTTGCAAAGATAATCACAGCATCCAATTTGACTCGATCTGTCTGCGCCAGCTTTGAGATGGCGGCGCACATAGCATTGAGATCAAAGACACTTTCCTGCTCTAAGGCACAGGCCGTTTCAACAGCGGCAGGCAAGTTGTTGATTTGGATTTCTAATTTTGCAAAGTCTTTACTCTCCACTCCATCCCGCCAGAGCATCCGCTTGATCTGGCAATCAGATGTAGGGAGATACAGCCAAACCGCCTCACGGCTGTCGTCGCTTTCGTGGACGGATCGCAGTGAAACGGTCATCAGGCTCTCCTCATATAGATATTCCGGGAAGTTTCTACCCTGGTAGATCTGGCTGAGCTGCATCCCGTTGGCGTAGACCACACCGTAGGGGGTGATGGTACCCTCATTTTCTGTAATCAGGAGAAGAGCTGTCTCCACACCATCCAGCTGCTCCAGTTCCTCTATAGAGGCGCCTCCGCCATAGAGATTCATGTAGTGTGCCCGACCGATCCCCTCCAGATCTGAGAAGTCGGTGATCACCGTGGCCTCCTGACAGCAGAAGGTCAGATTAATAAGGCCAGTCATGTTGAGCTTGCCCAGTTTAAACGCCATAGCTTGGAATTGGGCAATTTCATCATCTGAGAAACTGTCCAGCCGCTTGACCAGATAATCCAATTCATCCACATTGATCTGAGTTCCCTCCAGGCATTTCAGACTGGGAACCGGCCCCAGAACTTCTCTCACCATGCAGTCCCTTTCCCGCGGGTCCCCAATGTCAAATGCCTCCAGCATTTTGATGGTGCTGTCGTACTGGTCTTTCGGGATAGGAAACGGGATGGTGACAATGCCATATTCCAGATGGTCAGTGTTATAGAGCGCCGTTTTGATCCGCATCATTTTTCTCCTTGGCGTAGATTTTCTCCATTCTAGTCCGCAGGCAGTCGCTGTCGCTGCTCCAGCAGAGAAAGCCGTGGGCCGGATAGGGACAGCCCTCACAACGCGCTGAATGCCGGCAGACAGGGGGAGGAACAGGTTCCGATGCATATTGCGGAGCAGGCGGGCTGTGAGTATACAGCCAAGACGGAACTTTCCACAGGGTAAAATAAAAGGCAGCGCCCTTTTTCGCGGCACCGCCATTACATAGACTGTTCAAAAGTATGTCCCTCCATTTCTTTTAATCGCTGTTCCAAGTCTGGGATCTGTGATTTGATTTGTGCCAGCAGCTGTCGGCACTTCTCCTCCTGCCGAATAGAATCCGGTCCCTGTTCACTGAGAAAACCATGGATAGCCCGGTAGATCTCAGTCATCTGCTCCTGGTCAAAGAACTGTCCCCTCGATACCAGTCCAGAGCGCAAGGCAAACGCCTCTTTCGCCCCCTTGTAGTCCAGCATGTAATAGCAGCCAAAATTAAGGGATGTGTGGTTATTGTCCCAAACCCATGTTATAAACTGGGTTCCGTGTTCCGTTTGGTGTCCGGCAAGTACGACGTTATTAAATTCTGACAGCAGACAGAAACTGCTCTCCAGTCCCTTAGCCTCTAAAACTGGAGCGGATTCCATTGCCGCTGCGTATTCCTGTACGGCAGCAGCTAAATCTATGGCTTTCGCACAGGCATGCTCGGCTTCAATCGTATTTACATCTTGAGGGACATAACGCACCCCGCCAGTCTCAGTGATCCAACATAGGTGGCGCCCCTTCCATGCAACAGGGAGGCGCTGCTCCTGTTCTGGTAACGGGGTAAATCCCTCTTTCTGCAGTACGATGGCCAGCTCCTTAAAGTATCGTTCTCGTATCATCTCTGAGTACCTCCTTCTGGGCGAGCGCCCTTTTTCATTTGCCGGGAAAACAAAAAAGGCGCCAGTCTGATGGTTTTGTAAAACCAACAAACTTGCGCCTGATTTTTTGTATATCTTTTTTTCTTCGCACCGCCCTTTTTAACCGTGAAAAAGGGCGCTGGGCGGTTTTAAAGTACACAAACTTACGAAAACACAGAGAAACCGGGGGTTCGAATCACCCCAACTTCCGAAATCACTGAAAAATATCTATGGAACAAACAACAGATTTTGAGCAATAAAAAAAGTCGCTATCTCTTGATATTCTAGGCGTTCGGCCCAAAATATCTAGATTGTAGCGACTTTGTGGTGCGCGAGGCGGGAGTCGAACCCGCACGCCCTTGCGAGCACTGGCACCTGAAGCCAGCGAGTCTACCAATTCCACCACTCGCGC
>ERZ857801.2464-NODE-2464-length-15380-cov-3.135204_pt1 | contig 15380 bp, 15 predicted proteins | sample MGYA00519762_ERZ857801 | MGnify/ENA primary metagenome ERZ857801 (study PRJEB31778, sample SAMEA3449368) | human gut metagenome | biome: human gut; feature: human-associated habitat; material: faeces | place: United Kingdom | collected 2010/2012 ...
TTTACTACATTGTGCAGACGCTCCAGAAGTCCTTTATCTACGAAAGAATTAAAGAAATTCATCTCTTCGGGGGCCTGCTCCAATACATAGGAGATTACGTATTTCAGCATTGCCTCCGCCAGATCCATGTTATCCTCTAAATCTGCAAATGCAATTTCCGGTTCAATCATCCAAAATTCTGCCGCATGCCTTGTCGTATTCGAATTCTCTGCGCGGAAAGTCGGCCCGAATGTATAAATACTGCGGAATGCCTGTGCGTATGTCTCTCCATTCAACTGTCCGCTTACAGTAAGGCTCGTCTCTTTTCCAAAGAAGTCTTTCGTATAGTCGACTGTTCCGTCCTCATTCTTCGGTACATTTTCCATATCCAGTGTTGTCACGCGGAACATTTCACCTGCCCCCTCACAGTCACTTCCTGTGATCAGCGGGGTATGCACATAGACAAAGCCTCTCTCCTGGAAAAACTTGTGAATCGCATATGCCGCCAGTGATTTTACGCGGAATACCGCCTGAAATGTATTCGTCCGCGGGCGAAGATGCGAAATTGTTCTAAGATATTCGAAACTATGACGTTTCTTTTGCAACGGATAATCCGGCGCAGAAGCTCCCTCTACGGTCACTTCATCAGCCTGGATTTCAAAAGGCTGCTTTGCCTGCGGCGTCGCAACAAGCGTGCCTGTCACAATGATTGCGGCGCCTACATTTTGTTTTGAAATCTCGCTGAAATTCTCCATCTTATCATGGTATACAATCTGAAGCGGCTCAAAATAAGAACCGTCATTTACTACAATAAAGCCAAAGGTTTTCGAGTCGCGGATACTGCGTATCCACCCTCCGACAGTCACCTTCTGGTCCAGATACTCGTCTCTGTTTTTAAATAACTCCCGAATCGTTACCAGTTCCATAACAAATACTCCTTCTACTTTTTAAGCTGCCCACAACGGCTGTTTTGGGTAACGGTATTATTATAACACTGAAACTATATGAAATACAACAATAAATCCTTTCTTATCATCCCACCCGATGCGAAAAACTACCATCGCCTCCACCTTGTCCGTTCTTCATACAGAGAACAGGTCGACGGCTATTTTTAGGCCTTACTAATGGCGCTATTTCCATGCACTCGACCTTACATGCTGGAAACCTTAGCATTGAAAGCGAGATAAAACCTATTATTTCTTTGCATCCTCTTCCAATTCCAGCATGTATTTATCAAAGTCAGACATAAATAGTCTATCCTGAATGACACGATATTTTTCAAATTCAGTTTCGGCTTTTGCCTTGGCAATCTCTGCAGTGATTTTACCTGCATCCTGAAGGATCTCTCTGTCATCTGCCATCAAGAATAGATCCAGTCGTTTCGCCCAGTCTTCCATCGTCATTGGAATATGGCGCTCCGCACGGTCCTCTGCCAAATCCAGATAAGCTGATACAATACGCTCTAATGAACGCATTTCTTTTTCTGAAAGATAATTCTTCGCAACGCTCACATCACTTTTTACGATCTTGCCTTCCGGCGCTGTTGCCCAAGTGGTCAGTCCCATATGTGGCTTATCTGCATCGGCTCGCTCATAAATTAACTCTGCTGCGGTATGTCCGTGAACTGCATAATGCATCTTGTTTTGAACCTTTGCAAAAAACTGCTTTGTTGTCTTCGCAGTTCGATCATAATCAAGAGCTGTTGCATAGATATCTGTTATCTTCTGGTAAAATCTACGCTCAGACAGACGGATTTCTCGAATCTGCTCAAGCAAACGGTCGAAGTATTCTACTGTAAGCACAGAGCCACCATTTTTCAGGCGCTCGTCATCCATGGCCCAGCCTTTGATGGTGTAGTCCTTCACGATGCCATTTGCCCACTTACGAAACTGCACTGCTCGTTCATTGTTCACCTTGAATCCGACAGCAATAATCATTTGAAGATTATAATGCTTCGTATCACGAGTAATCTGACGTGAACCTTCGGTTTGAACTATCCGGAAATTCCGGATAGTTGCATTTTCCTCAAGTTCAGAATCGGAATATATCTTTTTAATGTGCTCATTGATTGTACGAACATCTACATTATACAATGTAGCCATCATCTTTTGTGTTAGCCATATATTCTCATCCTCATAGCGTATCTCAATGCTGTCCTGCTGATCGCCAACAGAGGCAACATAGGTTAAGTATTCCGCTGCGCTGGACCGGATGGTTATTTCATCTTTTTTCTTTTTCAAATAGAAGGCCTCCTTCAACGTCTTAAAGTAACTATTCTGCTTGTACATCAAAAGATTGCTTCACAATTTCCATAATTCGGTCTAATTCATCCTGATGCTCCATAAACAATTCTACGTCGCCATTTCCCCATCTCCCTAAGCCTGTAATATCTTTACAGATACCATTAGGATCATTAATCTCAGAAAACTTCATATTAATCGAAATGCGCAACCTTTGTTTCTGAAAAACGATATCAACAAAATTAGTGTCCAGCTTATAGGCCACATATAACTTTTTATATTCCTTCTTTACAGCTGGAGATAAGTTCATAATACGCTTATCTAAAGACTCGAATAACATTCTTGTAAAAGCATTTACATCGTATGTTTCCAAAGAATACTTCTGCACTGGTTTTTCTTCCACCTGATATGGTGCAAGCTCTGCCGCTGTTAAAGATGGATATGGCCAAATAGCTTCTGCTTTCTTTGCTAGTTCATTTGCTCTCTCTTGGATATGTTTTTCATTCCACTCATTTTGCAAAACCACATATTTATTAAGCCTAAGTGCGCTTTCTTTGAACCCACCCGACATGTCCATCTTTTCCAGGAACGGTCTATCGCTCATCTCAGAGTTATATGCAGTTAAGGTAAGATTACCGATTGTGTGTAAATACTTTTTCTGAATTTCTCGCCAATCAGCGCCAAGCTCTTCTTGCCACTCTGAAGAAAGGTTTTTATTCTGCGGCATAATATGCTCGATAGTGTAATTCTCTATAATGATTGGAGCCTTATTTTCAGAGTTTTCTAAGCGACTGAGAATATAATTTCTAGCACGCATGTTATAAATATCACGACTTACAAACGCATCTTCGAACTTATCATCATCCGGGAACTCTTTATAAGTATCCTGCATCACAAAGAACGCCTTAACAGAATTCAGGTAATCATCCAGTCTAATATAATTCTTCAACGTTGCAAAGGTTTTGTTCATCGAATTAGTCGGAATCTCACAAATTGCACGCCTCAACACATAACTAATACAAAGCTTCAGAATTTCCTTCAACTCATCTAATGTTATTAGTTCTTCCGTACAATCACGATGAATTTTCATCAAAAATGGGTAAGATACTTCCATTCTTAAATCAATAATATCCTTATATAACTTCTTTAAATCCGTGTCAGAATTTCGCTTGAATACAATGTTTGTATAATATTTTGCATAATCCAGCAAATCTTGACATAATTCTCTGATAGTTCCAAATTCACAATTCAAATGATACAACTTAAATTCTTCATATACACGTCCTTGCTTTGGAATACGAGAAAGTTTCATGGTCAAGTAATGGCGGAAGAAAGCATCCATTACTGTTCCTTGCGTTTCATAAATAAACAGTTGTTCCATAGGCCGCCAAAGATGTTCATATACATAAGTTTGCTCCGATGGTTCTAGTCCCATTAAAACATAGTTACGAATCAAATCAGATTCAGAAAGTTCCTTACCGGTAGAATTTAAACTTTCAAAAATTGCCTGTGCATCATCAACAGCACGATCTAATGTGATATTAACAATTTGTAATTTTCCTATTGACTCGTATACCTCTGCAAGCTGAATTTCTTTATCAGCCAGCCTATTGGCAAAAAAGTTATAATTTTCAATCAATCTTGATCGAGTACCTTCTGCAATTGGCTTTTCCTCAACAAGGCTTATGAGAATATCTCGATCTGTTTCAGTCAGCAGTAACTTATATCGTTCATCACCACTTTCATACTCGTTTTTTAGAAGCATATTGTCTATACGACGAGCATTAATTGTTGTATCATCCGGATTCTTTATTGCATAATCACGTAAAGCCAGGAGAAGAAGGCTTAACGTAGTCATCCGTTGCTGCCCATCGATAATCATATACTTCTGAACACCTGTTGGCATTGCTTGTTCAGCAATATTAACAATAGATCCAACAAAATGACCAACTTTGCCTTTTCTCTGCATTTCTACAATGTCATTCCAAAGCCTTTTACACTGGTCAATATCCCAACTATAAAATCTCTGATAAACCGGAATCAAAAACTGTTTATTTCCATTTAATATCTCATAGATATTGCCTTTACGTGCATCCATACCGTACCTCCATTACTTCTTTTCTCCGTAAGAAACCCAGTAATTTCCTATATCCATTGTCGAAATCATCATAATATGTAGTTTTAATTCCATCAAAAGCATCTTCTTTTAATATATCAAACTGGTTCTCACCGTCTTCATACACTTCGCTAATAAAACGTTGTATACTCTCGGCACTCAAGTATGCTTTTCTCTGTATTTTCGCGGAAGATTCGGGATATCATCAACGATAACTTCATCTCTACTGCTGATGAGCTCTATTCTTTGATATAAACTTTTCCCCTTCAAAAATCTGGTCTTGCATGTTTAAGTTTAATCCATTGGCCAATGGATTGAACTTATCATACAAGGCCATTTTTCTTTCTCTTCAGTCATCGGGACACGTAATGTGTCTCCAATAAGCTACACAACAAAGATACCGCCACGCTCAGACGGCGCTATGTACGTCTTCAATTCTTCAGCTATCTCATGAAAATACACTAAGACATGTCTCCTTTGACCTTTTAGGTCAAACCGTGGTCAATCACAGTCAAACCTCAAAAATCCAAATTTCCTATAATAGATTCATACTTGACGACAAGGTATAAAATATTTTTAAGAGTATAACACAAATTTTCATATTTTTCAATTTTCTACGCGCTATCGTGTGGCATTTCCAATAAACGAATTTGAGTTTACTTTTATCAATAGATTCGTTAAAATATTCTTTGTCAAAAAATGTAAAAGTCCGCGTATTTTTCCGTCGTCTGAAACTGCCGGAAAACTGCGTGTCATATAAAGGAGGACTACCATGTTTGGACTTGGAACTATTATCAATACACTCTTCGTTATTATCGGAAGTATCCTCGGTCTTTTCTTCAAAAAAGGACTGCGGGAAAATGTACAGGATATTCTTATGAAAGCAAGCGGTATCGCTATTCTTTTTATTGGTATTTCCGGTGTGCTTTCCTATATGCTGACCATTGAAAACGGAACTATCGGGACACGCGGAACCATGCTTCTGATTTTTTCTATGACGCTTGGCTCTCTCACCGGAGAACTACTTAATATTGAAGGAAAAATCGAACGATTCGGTTTACGGCTCCGAGACTTTTTCCATGCCCGCGGAGATTCCTCTTTTATAGATGGTTTCGTAAATACCTCTCTGATCATCTGTATTGGCGCTATGGCGATTGTAGGAGCCATTGAGGACGGTGTTCATCACGATATTTCAACGCTCACGGCAAAGTCCGTCCTGGATTTTGTCATTGTTCTTGTAAATGCCTCTGTCTATGGGAAGGGCGTCCTCTGCTCTGCCATTCCCATATTTTTCTATCAGGGAAGTATTACGGTACTTGCAGCCGCAGCCGGCTCTTTCGTAAGCGACACGCTCATCACACAACTTTCCTTCATAGGAGCTGCGCTCATCTTCTGTATCGGTATCAACACAACTTTTGGGAAAATTTTTAAAGTAGGTAATATGCTGCCTGCCCTTTTCTTCCCGATTTTCACCTTTCTCCTGGGGTATTTTTTCCCTGCCGCAGCTAATTTCTTCTCCTGAACCCCGAAAAGAAGGAGTAACATCCTGAAAACGGCAGATTGTTCCTGCTTCTACCGCCGGATACTCTCATAGTAAGCAAAAAGTCCCTCTGCCAATACGGGGTCTATAACCGGAAGTCCTGTAGCTTCTTCCAATTCTTTTGCCACGCCTATAGTCGCCATGCCTGTGCATGCAAGAGCAATTACCTCCGCGCCCTTTTCCTTCAGCTTTTTTCCGGAAGCAATCACCTGTTTTCTTCCCTCTGGTATCATCAAATCCAATGTACTGTCTACCCCTTCCGGCTTTTCCAGAATCATTTTTCCCTCCAGAAGTCTTTTGTAAGCATCCGGCGCATAATCTGTAATCCCCAAAACACCAATCTTCGACCCATACCGCATAGCCAGGGCTACGGTTGTTTCTCCGCCGCCAGTTACCGGAATACCAGGCAGCGCCTCTCGTATCTGCCGCACGCCCGGGTCATCCGCACAGCTTACAATAATCATATCCACATCTCGAAAAGCTTTTGCTGTATCTACAATCTTAGGAATTGCCATCTCACAAAGCTCCGGACTGTGTATTCCTTCCGGCTGATCTGGAATACACCTTGTCTCCACATCAAGGGTGGGGAATTTCTCCATAATCTGCCTTTGATGGGAATACAACACTTCTGTATCCTCACAGGTCAGAACACGAATAAGACCAACTTTAAATTTTTTTCCTTGTTTACTCATTTCTTTTCCTCCTCTATAGGACAAAGTTGCCTATATAATGAAAAGCCCCGCAGTTTTTTACTGCGGAGCCTGTTTTCTATACCTGAAAAACGCCTTCCTTGATGACAAGTATATCGTCAAGATAAAGTGTAGGCTTCAGGATAATACCGTCCATATGGCACTCTGCTTTGTTCACTCCGCCAAAAGATATATTGGTTCCAAATGCAATATGCACCGTTCCATATACTTTTTCATCCTCTAGGATAATCCCGTTTAACACTGCGGCTTCATTCGTCCCGATTCCCAGCTCGCACAGAGTCCCGTTCACTTCATTTTTCAGCAAAATATCCAGCTTCTCACTTTCTTCACCCGTTACCTGACGAAGCTTCCCTTCGCTGATCTTCATATGCAGAGGACTTTCCAGCTTTCCGATGCCTACCATAGAACCATCTATAATCATTTCCCCGTCAGAGCCGTCCTCTAATGGGGCTATATATGCCTCACCGGAAGGCAGGTTCCCACATTTTCCAGCTTCTTTATATACGCCCGGGCTTGGAACCCCCTTTCTGCCTTTTAAGTTGATATGTAAGACTGCTGTATCTTTTTCAATTCTTGCGCTGTCTGCCTTTGTCAGCATGTCTGTAATCTTTGCCGTCAGCTTTTCTACTGCTCCGTAATCTGCCGTCATAGCGCCTTTACTGAACATCTCCCTGGTGATCCCTGGCATTGTCGCAACCCTGGTTCCTGCCTCCGCAGCCTGGATTCTTGCTCTGGTATGGGTGAGGGATTTTGCAGTCGGTGCAATCACAACATCTGCCGCTTTCATAGCCTCCGCCACTGCCTTTGGCGGCTCCTGCCCACTGACTTCTCTTTCTTTCATAACAAATAGCATACCTTCACAGCCCAGATGGCAGGCTGCCTCATAGATTGCCTCTCCGATTTCTTTTCTTGTGTCATCTGTGATTACAAGAACAGCTTCATTTTTCTTTACTCCCAGGCAGGAAACAAGGACTTGTTCTGCAATCTTTACTAAATTTTCCATTGTCTTTTTTACCCTCTCTTCTTTAAATCTGTCAGTTCTGCTACAACACGTGCGAGAAGTGTCCTCGGAAGAACAACCATTTTTCCGGTTTTCTCTTCGAACATACGCTTCATTTCCTGGGTGTATCCAATGCAGTCCAAAACGATCAGATCCGCCTCCGTATCTTTCGCCTGTTCTGCCGCCTTTTCCAGGTCTTCCCACGCGCCATAGGGAGAAGCCGCAATAGAAGTCACCTTGTCCACATACTGTTTCCATTTATCTTCTGTCTGTGCAAGCTGTAAAGGAGACGGGGTCATGCAGATAATATGGGATTTCTTGGTCATCAGGGGAACAAGCCGTTCTAAAATGTCACAGGGATAAATAAGTGGAATTCTCTTGGAGGTCAATGTGTCCGGAAATTTTCCTGTACAGAAGAACATAATCAGCTTGCAGCCCTTCTCTTCCATCTCATCAATCGCCTCTTTGAGACGAGGCAGAATATAGCGTTCCGCAAAGGTTACAGAAGTACCGTCCGTCAGGCGGGAAACCAGTACATAATCTCCCTCTTCCGGCTGAAATGCCGCAATCTCTTCCCGCGTCAGTCCATCCAGGCCGCCTGCCTGCACAAGCTCAACCTGTCCTTCAAAAATATCCATAATATCTGCCGTTACATCTGTTCTTGGCGCCTGCCCAATTGTAATCGCACCAATCTTCATCTGTATTCACCTCTTATTCTTTCCCCAGTGTCTGTAAATGGTTCATAGTTCCATACAGTTTAATAATACGTGCATATTCTTCTTCATCATAGAATTTACACTTTCCACTTCCGAACGCCTTGGCTACTTCCAGCATAAACCTTGCCGCCTCCTCTACATCTGCCGCATGGGTCGCCCCTGTTGCACATCCAGGCACCATAACCTCTGTTGTAATGGCAACTCCTACGACCGGAGCTTTCGTTGCCGTACATGGCTGAAGCACGCTGTTGATGTGATGGATATCATTTCCGTAGGGGGTAATGTCCTGCGTTGCCAGTGGAAATACATAGGGAAGCTTCCCCGTAGTAATCTGCATCAAATCTAACAGGTCTTCTGATGTTCTCAAAATATACCCTTCCTTTACTGTCGGAGAAATCGCAAAGCCTCTTGTATTGATGACACGATTTCCCTTGGTTGTATCCACAGAAAGAATTGCATCCAGATCGTCTGACACTTCTTCTCTATTCACCTGTGCCATCTCTACCGGAGAGCCCATAAACGGAACCGGATCATGCGGCTGTGTCGGTGCGTCCGGACAAATGTGTGTAGAAATCAGCACGTCTCCCTCCAGCATATCTCCTTTATTCTGCATATCCAGAAGTTTCGCGGCAAGGGCAACGGCAGCCAGCGCTCCGTCACCGTCTGATACAAATCCGATTCTTTCCGGACGCGCTCCGATTCCTCCCAATCTTCCAAGAAGTCCTATCGTCGGCGCGGTTCCCCCGTTTGTCTTTCCTTTAGAGCCAGGGATACGCACCTTGAGCATGTCTGTAGAACCTTTTGGCCCCTGCAGTTCATATACTTCAATATCTGCATCCGGTTTTATACCTCTTAAATATTCTTCCACTTTTTTTCCGGTCACATTTCCATCATCCAAAATGTCATATGCTTCCATGATTTGTTTCATCAACATTGTCTTATTCTCCTTTTCGCTTTTCTTTTATTATGTTGATCTGCCTTTTACAGATACCTTACCATTTCTTTTCCTACTACCTCTTCCGTCTGCTTCAAAAGTTCCGGATCAAACATAGTAGCGGACAGCTTTAGATTTTTCTTATCTGTCCCGATTACATATACGTCTAGTCCTTCCTCCATCATGGCTGTCGTCACAGGTTCACCAGTCTTTGCGTTGATCGTCATAATAAGATCCGGGAAAGTGGCAAGTCGTTTTCCGTCTCTTTCTGCTGTGGCATATTCGTTCCAAAAGGTCAGTTGACAGCCGTCTACTTCTGCATATCCTACGTCAAAGCCCCCTGTTGTCTCAATGGAAAACTTTGATACTTCTCCTCTTGCAAGAACAGATCCATTTAAAAATTCACATACGCTCTTAACCGCTTCCTCTACAGAAGTCTTCAGGCCTCTGCGAAAAGCTTTTCCTGTCTCAATAGCAAAGCTTACGCCGCCAACAGCACAGTTTTCCTTTGCATACGCAGCCGTCACCGGATTTCTTGCCACCGCAACCAAGCCGCCTGCCTCAATGGAAGCCATCCGCACCAGTCTTGAGGTATGCTCGATACTCCCTTCAAAGAAGCACTCCACATGGCTTCCGGTCTCCGGATTGCCTCCCACACATGCCTGTACTGTCTTATATTCTTTCTGCTTATGCAGGTTCATACTTCCCATAACACCGGTAGGATGGGCACGTCCATTACATGGGGCGTCTACAAGAGGAAGTCCGGAAATAGCTGCCTGAATCCAACCATTTACCGACGCCTCTCCTCCTTGTTCATTCGTAATGATACCGCCCAGCTTCAAATCTGTATTCTTTTGGATCATTTCGATAGTATAAGCAAGATCCTTTGCTGTCATAAACTGGTCTTTTGCGTTTGGCGCCCCCACCAGGGACGCTGTCAGAAGTACCGCGTCTTCATCGATCGCGTCAATCGGCACGAGACGAAGATCTGTATATTCCACTGCAATCTTTGCATATTTTCTTCCCTTGACCGGATCTCCGCCTCCACCTCCGCCGAGGATGGTTCCGCCTGTGAGAATATCATCTAGTACTTCCGCTGTAAGTTTTCGTCCTTCCTTCCTCTCCATTTGAAAATCCCCTTCTTTCTTTAATTAAATTATAATCTATTTCTTTTTGCTTCCAAGAGCGAGTGTTGCTGTAAAGAAGCTATATAGAGCTGCTCCTGCCAACGCGCCCGCACCCAGAATATTGAGTGTATGCTCGTTTTCTTTATTTTTCTTAACAAGAACCGCACGGATAATCAATGCAACGATAATCGTAAGACCATTGATGGTGCTTCCTACGAGAAGACCGGTTGCAAAAAGGATTCCCACCTGCCTGGAGCCGCCGAGCAGTTGAATAATTGCCCCCGGAATTGCCCATATAAGAAGCCATTTTGCAACTGCTCCTCCTGCGCCTGCTTCAATCGTTGCCGCAAAAGTAGCATCTACCGGTGCAAACAACCCTTGTGAAAAGTATGTACGTGCGAGAAGCGCTACCATAACAAAAGCAACTGTAAATCCAACAATTTCTGAAATAAATTGCTGTTTTCTTCCTACTTTTTCTAACTCGGGATCTTGTCCATTGCCTCTGAGGATATAGCCACACTTTAAGTCATACGCCATATCAGAGAATGCCGGCCCTGTCGCCGCTGTATAGGCTACAAGTACAGCCAGAGGCATGCTGGGGAAGCCAATCAGCATGCCGACCAGAAGAAAAATAAGTGCCGTCGCAAATCCCGGGAACCATCCTGAATACATTGCAGAAATACCTACGATCAGTTCGGAAGCAATCGCCGCAAATGCCGCATAAATAATCCAGATCACCAGTTTAAATGGGGTCATATCCGACCAGATACCTGTAATCACTGCAAGAGCGATCGCTACAACAAAGTATGCTACATATCCCCAGCCGAGTGCGCTCTTCATATTTCCCATACTACGGCTAAATTTTCCCGCTGCACTTGCATCTTCTCCCTTTCTGGAAAACAACATTCTGCAAACCTGGAGAAGAGCAATCAGACCGGCACCGATCATGATACCATGCGGCATATACTTAAACATTGTCTGTGACATGAGATCTGCATTTTCTCCAAAAATATTCGTCAAAATCGGGAAGCTCTTTCCGAAAATATCGATAATAAAGCCATTCGTATTGAGAACGCCGATGACAACACTTCCAACGCCGAGAGCTGCCATAGCCGCAAAATCGCCAAACCAGGACACGCCGAGAAGATCTGTCGGGATGCCAATCACCTTACCACCGACACCAATTACCATTCCTGCCAAAAGCAGCATAGCTTTTTTCCCTTTTTCTACAACTGCCAGGATAGATTGTGCAGAAGCTACTCCTGGAGGCCATGCCCCCTCTGCCGGAAACATTTCCGAGTCGAACGTCTTATAAAGAATCGCCGCATCAATGATCGTTGCAATAAATACACCGATCAGCATTGGAAACATCAAATCCTCCCGCCCCATGATAACTGGAATACCTATGGGAAGGAGCAGACTGTTGGCTGCTGAAAATGTAGCTCCTGATATAGATGTCTGGATCATATTCTGGCTGTGAATACTTCTGTATTTCCGTAAAAATGCCAGGGGTATTCTAGAAAGTATAATCGCAAACAGCGCTCCGACAATTGATGTATTAGGAGCCACTCCCGTACGTACGATTAGTTCCAGTCCTATGATCGCGCCAAGTACGCTCATAACGATATTCAATATGAGAATATGTGGGGCTAATGCCTTAGGATGTTCTGCCGCTGTAATATGCAGCTGTTCATACATTTTTTCTTTTTTTTCGTCCATTTTTCTCCTCCTTTTCTCTCACTCTGCTTTTTACTCTTTTCAGGGCAAAAAGACATTTAAGTACAAAGAAAGCCAATGTGAGGTCACCCACATTGGCTTAACACTTTTTTATTTTAACACTTTATCTAAACAAAGTCTTTATTCTCCAAAACCAATATTTCGTCAGACTTTTTGTGCTCAATGCACATTTTTTATTATAATTTGTATCCCTCCTCTTTGTTTTCTGTTAAATACTCTCGCACCAGACAAGTAAATGCCAATTCCTGTATAGTTTTGAAATCCCCCATATTACATTTTAGTATCTCTTCCATTTTTTTCACTCTATACATCATTGTATTTCTGTGAAGATACAATGTTTCCGCCGTCTGTTTTTTGGAGCCGCCATTTCGCAGCAGCACTTCTAACGTCTCCATAAGATCGGTGCCATGCTGCCTGTCGTATTCTTCTAAGACGTACAATCGTTCTTTCACATAGCTCCTCACCTGCGGAAGTTTGGAAATTTCCAGCAGCATCTCTTCATACTTTAGTTCTTCTCGCCACAGAACTTTCTGCTTCACAGAAAGTTTTCCGGCTATCTGTGAAAGTCTGGATATCTGTCTGGCAGCTTCCGACATCCCCAGATATCTGTCTATTCTGTCTGAGACAGGTATATAAAGATCGGTTTCGATTATCTTTTCCAGGTTTTCTATATGATTTTTTAAAGCCTCCTTAAACGGCAGAATCCGTTCTGGCTCACAAAACAGTATCACCGTTTTCTCTGGGAAAGAAATTATTGTATAGGCAGCGTTTTGTTTTCTGAAAAATACTTCCGTCGCCTGTTCTGCTTTTTCTTTTTTCTCTCCAAACCATTCTCTCTGCGGATACCGCGGGCAAATCTCCAGTAACCTTGCCGGTGTCATTGGCCAATAGAGAGAATTCGCTCTGATTTGCGCTTCTTCCTCTCGTTCAAATTTCTCTTGCACCAGTTCAAAATAAAACTTCCGGTCCAGCTCCTTTTTTTCCACCTGCCCTATCTGGTAGCGTGTCTGCATTTCCACTCCATTCTTCGCCTCCACAATAGCAACCATAACAGGGTACACCGTCTCAATAAAGCCCAGGGCATTGTTCAAAAAAAAGAGGGGAAAATGTAGCTCATCTGCTAGTTTTAATGCTTCCTTCGGGAAATGCTCAAAGAAACGTGTTTTGATGGCCAGCGCTGCAGCATCCGCCTCATGTAGATCCCGGATAAGGCCCAGAAGCTTCTCCTTATTGTTTCGGATGGCATAACCGGTAGTAATCAGCAATGTATCCTCCCGAATCCACGGTTTGATATCCGGCTGCTCCATCATATCATAGGCCACAACAGCATGGTCAAGACCTTCCTTTCCTGCCACCAGCTCTGCCTGTCCATTTTCCCATAATATTTTTATATCATTTACAGTCAGCTTCATACTATCACTTCCCTCTTGCTTTAATTTCTATACGATACCATTTTGTCTTGTGTTTTTCAATGGGTATGCGGAGATTTTTATCTATGCTGTCTTGATTTCTTACATCTCTCATGCTATACTACTAACCGTGACAAAGCCCTAAAAATAAGGTCTTTTCAGGCTTGCCGCCTTTTCCCTCGTATTCAATCCACTTCTTCCTTTTTTATAAATAGTAGAATTAAGAAGATAGTCTCCAACACTCATCCCCTGCTTTTCTGCATTTTTCTTTACCCTTTCTCGTTCCTTACTCTTACATCTAAATTCAATCTTTGTATCACTTCTCATTTTTTCCTCCTGATCATTATTGATTATCTATAGTTATTATTCTGTATGTTAGTTGTTTACTTTGAACTTACAGCTTAGCTTTGGTTATCTGTCTATGATCTACATTTTCATATATATCAACAAGATTACAAAAATGTCGTACACTTTTTTTAAATTATCCTGCACTAACATAAACTTAAAATATTCAAATGATCAGGGAGGAAAAAACATGTATCAAAATGAACAGTTGGATTTGATAACCATAGACGAGTTTTGCGAATTGCTTTCAATCGGGCGTAACTCTGCCTATACACTGTTAAACAGTGCAGAGATAAAAGCCTTTAAAATCAGGAGGATATGGAAGATACCCGGAGAAGCAGTCGATGAATATATAAGGCGGAAAAGTAACCTGTAGAGCAAAAAATCCGGGCTTTTATCCAGCCCGGATCGCACGTTAAAATTTCAATATATTTTGCCGCTTTTATCGCCCCATCTTATCTGTCACATACTTTTGAACCTGCACGACCAGTTCTTCCGCCGTAGTTATCTGTTCCTCAGCTTCTTCGCGTGTTGCAATATAGAAGTCATCGTAATCACTGGCGTGCCGTATTTCTTCTGCTTCAGCGATCTTTCTTCCCAGTGTTCTGGGAAATATTTCTGTTTTAATATAATTTTTGTTAAAGTTCGCCAAAGCGTCTTTATGCCTTTTATATGCGTTGCCATCCAAAGCGTGGATTACTGAAACAGCATGATAAATACCATAATACGCCCTGTTATTCGCTCCGCGAAATTCTCCTGCTTCTAAAAGGATCTTCGCTGATTTTATATCACTCTTAGCAGCTTCAAGTCGATATAAGACCAAATCCTGCTTTGTCCCCTTTTCATTATGCTACGTCAAACAACTTCACCCCTTCTTTTTGTACATTGGAATAAAAGGGATATACCTCCACCCATTTATCAAAATACTCTTTACTTTTAGCTATAGGCTTGATGTCCAGATCATGATCCATATTAAAATCATACGTTGCTCCCGACAACTCATGCCGGTACTTTTTTATATCCATCTCCTCCAGATCTAAAAGCACCATGATATCTATATCCGAATCGTCCCTGTAATCACCTCTCGCATAAGAGCCATACAGTATAACTGTTTTTAGATGCTTTCCATATATCTGGCAGAGCAGCTCAACATATTGATTCAGCAAATTACTTGTTGCTGTTGGCATTATGACACCCTCCTCCATTATTCTATTATAACCATATCACAAATATAGCTTTTTTAATATACTTTTATCCCAAATATCTGCCCCCATTCCCATTTTGGACAAATTTTGGACAAAATCACTTTTGAGACTCTTCTCTCTTGCTTTTCTCAAATCATCATGTTATACTACCAACCGTAACAAAGCCCTAAAAATAAGGTCTTTTCGGGCTTGCCGCCGATTTTCGGCGTTAGCCAAATACCATAGGTATTTGACTCCCGCGACATTCGCCAAATGGATATGCAAGCATATCCGCATGACTCATTGTTGCGCGGAAATGAATCGTGTGTTCGAGACCTTCCAC
>ERZ857801.2495-NODE-2495-length-15214-cov-3.124151_pt1 | contig 15214 bp, 11 predicted proteins | sample MGYA00519762_ERZ857801 | MGnify/ENA primary metagenome ERZ857801 (study PRJEB31778, sample SAMEA3449368) | human gut metagenome | biome: human gut; feature: human-associated habitat; material: faeces | place: United Kingdom | collected 2010/2012 ...
CTGTGGTAAGATTGACGCGGAATCCATTGACGAATATATTGCAGCAGGCGGTTTTTCTGCTCTTGCTAAGGCAGTTACAGAGATGACTCCCCAGGATGTAATTGATGAAGTTACCAGATCTGGTCTTCGCGGACGCGGAGGCGCCGGCTTCCCGGCTGGTAAGAAGTGGTCACAGGTAGCCAGACAGGCTGAGAAAACCCGATATGTAGTATGTAACGGTGATGAGGGTGACCCGGGAGCATTTATGGATGGTTCCGTTATGGAAGGCGATCCGTATAAGATGATCGAGGGCATGATCATTGCCGCTTACGCAGTTGGCGCTGAGAACGGATACATATATGTTCGTGCAGAGTATCCTCTTTCCGTAGCCAGACTTCGTCTTGCTATTTCCCAGGCTGAGAAATATGGTCTCCTTGGAGATCATATCCTTGGCAGCGGTGTGAATTTCCATCTGCATATTAATCGTGGTGCAGGAGCTTTCGTATGTGGTGAAGGTTCTGCCCTTACCTCTTCCATTGAGGGAAACAGAGGTATGCCTCGTGTAAAACCACCTCGTACTGTTGAGAAAGGTCTGTGGGGCAAGCCAACTGTATTAAATAACGTTGAGACTTACGCAAATGTTCCGAAGATTATCATACAGGGTGCTGACTGGTTCCATACCATCGGAACAGAGGGAAGCCCGGGAACCAAGACCTTCTCACTGACCGGAGCAATTGAGAATACAGGTCTTATTGAAGTTCCAATGGGAACAACACTTCGTGAGATTATTTATGATATTGGCGGCGGTCTGAAGAGCGGTGCTGCATTTAAAGGCGTTCAGATTGGCGGACCATCTGGCGGATGTCTTGTAGAAGACCAGCTGGATGCTCCTCTTGATTTTGATTCTGTAAAGAAGCTTGATGCTATTATGGGATCAGGCGGTCTTGTTGTCATGGATGAGAATACCTGTATGGTAGAAGTTGCCCGTTTCTTCATGAGCTTTACCCAGCGGGAGAGCTGTGGAAAATGCGTTCCATGCAGGGAAGGAACCAAACGCATGTTGGAGATTCTGGAGAGAATCGTGGCAGGAAATGGCAAAGTAGAGGATCTGGATCTTCTGGAAGAGCTGGCGACGACGATAACAGAGACGGCGTTGTGCGGTCTTGGAAAGAGTGCTGCGCTTCCTGTTATGAGTACGCTTAAGCTGTTCCGGGAGGAATATATGGAACATGTAGTAGACAAAAAGTGTGTTTCTCATACTTGTACGGCGCTTCGCAGGTTTATTATCAGTCCGGAACGGTGCAAAGGATGTTCTAAGTGTGCAAGGAACTGTCCGGTAGGGGCGATCAGCGGCAGAATCAAGGAACCATATGTAATCGACAATGAAAAATGCATCAAGTGCGGCGCATGTGAGAGTGCATGTGCATTTGGCGCAATACATATTGAAGGATAGGAGGACACAGGCATGAGTTATATGACAATTAATAATAGAAGAGTAGAATTTACGAATGAAAAAAACGTTCTCTCCATTATCCGTAAATCGGGGATTGACCTTCCAACTTTCTGCTATCATTCAGAGCTGTCTACATACGGCGCTTGTCGTATGTGTGTGGTAGAAGACGACAGAGGAAAGATATTTGCTTCCTGTTCTGAGACTCCAAGAGATGGAATGGTAATATATACGAACACGCCGCGTCTACAGCATCACAGAAAGATGATTATAGAACTTCTGCTGGCTTCCCACTGTCGGGACTGTACGACCTGTGCAAAAAATGGGATCTGTACGCTGCAGAAGCTGTCTAGGCAGCTTGGCATTATGGATGTGCGGTTTGAGAATAATAAAAAACAGCTTCCCAAGGATACCTCCTCCGAATGTGTGATTCGAGATCCAAATAAATGTATTCTATGCGGTGACTGTGTGAGAACCTGCGACGAGATACAGGGGCTGGGAATTTTAGATTTTGCATTCCGCGGCTCTAAGATGCAGGTGACGCCGGCATTTAATAAAAACCTTTCTGAGACGGATTGTGTAGGTTGCGGTCAATGTCGCGCGGTCTGTCCAACAGGAGCAATCAGCATCAAACAGGATGTAGAGCCGGTATGGAAAATTCTTGCGGATAAAAATATACGGGTTGTGGCGCAAATTGCGCCGGCAGTGCGTGTTGCGGTCGGAGACAAATTCGGCATTAAAAAGGGAGAAAATGCACTGGGGCGTTTGGTTGCAGCTTTGAGAAGAATCGGGTTTGATGAAGTGTACGACACGAATTTCGGCGCGGACTTAACGGTTATGGAGGAGTCAAAAGAGCTGGTAGAACGTCTGGAATCAGGAGAAAATCTTCCACTATTTACGTCCTGCTGTCCGGCATGGGTAAAATTCTGTGAGAGAAAATATCCGGAATTCAAAGAGCATATTTCCACATGCCGTTCCCCACAGGAGATGTTTGGCGCTCTGATAAAAGAAGACGCGAAGATGAAAGCAGATAAGGAACCCAGAAAGACAATGGTGGTTTCCATTATGCCTTGTACGGCAAAGAAAGCAGAAATCACCAGACCGGAGCATTTCACCGACGGGGTACAGAACGTAGATTATGTACTGACGACGACAGAAATAACAAGGATGATTCAGGCTGCCGGAATCGATCTGGCACAGGTGAAGCCAGAAGCAATGGATATGCCGTTTGGCCTTGCATCAGGAGCAGGCGCGATTTTCGGAGTAACCGGTGGTGTGACAGAGGCTGTGTTAAGGAGGCTGGTGAACAGCAACCGAGCAGAGGATCTAGAAGCCATCAGCTTTACGGGAGTCCGCGGCGCAGAAGGAATAAAAGAGGCGACAGTTAAGCTAGGGGAGAGAGACGTGCATATAGCGGTTGTAAATGGGCTTCACTGTGCGTCTGAGGTCTTGGATAAAATAAAAACAGGTGAAGTACACTATGATTTTGTAGAGGTGATGGCATGTAAGAGAGGATGTATCGCCGGAGGCGGACAGCCTGTGCCGATTGGGCCGAGAACGAAAAAAGCGCGTATGGAAGGAATGTATAAGATTGATAGTACCGCGCAGATTAAGCTGTCCAATGAAAACCCGATTGTGACGACGGTATATGAAGGAATCTTAAAAGGAAAAGAACATAAACTGCTGCATAATAAATAATAATATAAAAGCATAATCACAGAACCGTATTATTCTAAAAGAGGAATAATACGGTTTTGTTAGTTATAGAATTACTTTTTATAGGAAGAAGGCGGAATACCAAAATATTTTTTAAATACTTTAGAAAAATAAAAGAGATCGTTATATCCTACACGCTGTGCGATTTCTGTTAAAGTAAGACTGGTTTCAGTTAGAAGCTCTTTTGCTTTTGTAAGGCGTATTTGGTTTAAGTATTGACTGATGGAAAGCCCGCGTACTTTCTTAAAAATACTGCTCAAATAAGAGGGACTGATGAGTAGATTCTGTGCAATGAGTGTCAGGCTTAAGTCATTTCTGGCATAATAAGATTCAATAAAGCGTGCTGCTTCTGAAACAAGCTCTTGCTTTGTGCTTCCCCCTACGTCTACTTCATGGTTGTGTAACATGGAGATAAACAGATTACACAAACGGGGAGTCAAATAGCTAAAATCGTATCCGGCAAATAAAAGCTCTTTTAATTGCTCGGGATGTGTAAACTCCCATACAGACGCTAGATTTTGATGTGCGTCGGATCCTTTTTGCAGGAAGCTTGCGCTCAGCAAAGAGAGCCCCTGCTCCAGAAAGGCGAAGGAAGAAGGAGCATCTTCTAGGTGTGAAAAATAGAGTTCCAGGCACCTTAAGAGTTCTGTTTCATTTCCGGAAGAAAAACAGACTTCTATTTTAGGGAGCAGACTAGAAAGTACAGAGATATTTGGAGTAGGAACACTTTCGGAAGAATATACTGTATAATCTGTTTTTCTAATGTTGCTTAATACATAAGCATAGAGAGCATAGTTGTAATACGTATGCATATTTTGAATAGACAGATGGAAAGAGGGACTGATACCAATGCTGATATAAAGCTTAAAAAGCTCTTTTATTTTCGTTGCAATATTCTCTATGCGGTTAGAAAAAAATTCGGTTTTATCAGATAGGTCATCTGGAATCTTACACAGCAATACGATATGCCCATACACATCGGCGGTATGGACAGAAGTGAAATCTGGCTGTAAGAGTTCGCACAAGATATTACAGGCAGAATCGCGAAAAAGCTGTAGATGCTCTTGAGAGAGTGTACGAATATTCTGATACTGAAAATCAAAGATCAGAATACGATACCAGGTTTCAAGTGAAAGCTGATATTCTTTTAAACCATTGTATAATGACTCTATATCAGAGGTCATAATAGGATGGCTTGAAAAGAGCTTCTGAAAAAAGAGCTCTTTTCTGATAGATGCCAATAGATAATCAGCACGGTGCTTTTCTGACTTTATATGGGAAGCGAGAGCTTCTTCATCTAGTGTTTGTCTTATGCGAGAAAGTGCTTCTAGCAGTTTTTCTTCGTCGATAGGTTTTAGTAGATACTGCGTAACGCCGTATTCAATCGCTTTTTGTGCATAATCAAAGGTACCATACCCAGATAAAATAATAATTTTAGTAGAGATATTTTTTTCGCGCATTTCACGTATCAGGCTTAGTCCATCCTTCTGAGGCATAGAGATATCGACGATCGCTAAATGAACAGAGTTCTTTGTGAGAAAAGTAAATGCTTCATTCGCATTGGAAGCTTCTCCAACAATCTGAAAACCTGCATCTTCCCAATGGATACAGGTTTTTAAACGCTGTCGGATATAGTATTCGTCATCTACGATTAGTACATGATAGGTCATAAGACAGATTCTCCTTTTTCGAAATTTCCTCTCCCTGATGTTTTAGAATGAGGCGGATAGAAGTGCCTTTTCCGAGAGCAGACTCTAATTCTATCGTAACATTATCTGCACCCAGAAAGAGTAGGAGCCTTTGATACGTACTTACGATACCGAAACCGGAAGCCGGCTCTTGTCCAAAATTTTGGTGAGAGAGTGAATTTCTTAGTATACCCAGACGTTGTTCCGCTATTCCGGCACCATTGTCGGAGATAGAAATGATACAGCTATCTTTTTCGTATGTAACACAGACAGTGATGTGACCATTTTTCCCGGTGGGGATAATTCCGTGAATCAGGGCATTTTCTACGAAAGGCTGTAAAGTAAGCTTGGGGATTTTATATTGGGCGGCTTCTGGCTCCAGAGTAATGCTATAGGTATAAATTTCACAATACCGTTGCTGTAAAATATCCAGGTAACAGCGAGTGATTTCAAGCTCCTGGCTAATTGGAATGATTGGAATCCCCTTACTTAGCACCTTACTGTAAAATAAGGATACATTCTGGATTGTTTTAATTGCTTTCTGCTTTTCATCCACAGCGATCATACCACAGATGGTTTCCAATGTATTATATAAAAAATGCGGACTCATCTGAAGTTGGATATAAGAAAATTCAAACTGCCGTTTCAGAGAGCTTTCTTTTTCTATTGTATCTAGTAGCTGAAGTGTATTTTCTGCCATACTGTTTACACGGGAGGCGAGGCAGCCAATTTCATTTTCAGGACCGGTATCTGCGCGAACCGTATAATCCCCTTGAGCTATTCTCTCGACGGCATCTGTAAGATGAAGGAGAGGGCGTATAATGAAGTTCGTGATAGAGTGTAGGAGTATAAAACCAAGCAGGAGAGCTAAAAAACCTATAAAAAAGATCGTCATAACCAAAGTACGGGATTCTTTTAAAATGGCTTCTAATGGGAGAGTACTTACTAGTGTCCAGCCAAGTATCTCATTTTTATGAGTAGTATAGAGATACGTATCGGAGGCATTGAGGAAGCTCCCTTTAGAAAAAGGTGGATACATTTGCTGTAGTTCTTTTAGATCTCGATGAAGCAGAGACTTGTCTTCTGCGGAAATGATAGTTTGGTTACTATCAAGTATATAAAAATTATAATGATCCGCAATTACCGTATCATAAATAGACTGGATAGACTCTTCTGTCAGATTTAGCTCCATAATTCCAATGAGCTCGCCTCGGAACGAATATATTTTTCGTAGGAAAGAACAGACCCATTGAGGGGAAGATAAGCTTTGGGGATCATCGAAATAATGAAACCCATACCATTTGGAGCTGGCATCTTCTGCTTTAAATTCTTCAATATAATCCACGCTTTTTTGCTGTACAGAAGATATATTAGAACGTGCATCGCTAAACATATAAGAACCGTTGACATCATAAAATGCAATCGAATCTACAGAGGACTGTACAATAATAAAATCGTGAAGGAAAGAAAGAATACCGCTAGTATACAGGAATTGCTGGTAGGGATCTTCTGAATATGTATTGTCCTGCACCTGTGTAAGATACAGGGATTCAGATTCTAGTTTTGCGGTAAAGAGGTTAAGCTTTTCGTCTAAGAGGGTGAGTTCTCTGTCAGCAGAAACAACAGATTTATTCAATAAGGCATTTGAACTGATAAAGCCGACAGCGATGGAGATGCAGGTGATTAGGATAAAAATAATGACTGCATACATAACGGTCAGTTTTGTTTTAATGGAATGGAATTTCATAGTTTCCTCCAAGTAGGTTTACTTATATACTGTAAAAAATTATAACATATATAAAATAAGTGGAGAACAAAAAGAGTAAATAAAAGTACAAACGACTGAAAAATATTCCATGTATTTTCAAGGATGGGTATGATATATTGTTGCCAATACGAAAGGTGCACCATTTACAGTGATAGGAGGAAAATACAATGAAATGGAAAAGAATATGCAGTGTAGCACTGGCTACAGCTCTCACATTCTCACTTGCAGCCTGCGGCAGTTCAGGCTCATCAGACAAAGCACAGTCGAAAGCAGACGACGGAAGTGTTAAGATTACATACCTGTCTAGATATACAAATCCGGAGGACGCCAGGGCGAAATTTTTTATGGACAAACTGGAGGAATTTAAAGAACTGCATCCTGAGATTGAAATAGAGGATATTTCGGTTACAGATGCAGAAGCTTACATGTCGAAAATGAAATCTCTCATCGCAGCAGGTTCCGTTCCAGATGTGTTTGCATGCTCTTACGAGATGCCTCGATATGATTTGGCAAAAAATGAAACGATTGCAAATATAGAACCCATACTGGAAGCTTCAGACTGGACCGGGCCTACAGATAGAAAGTATTTCGTGGGATATGAATTTGAGGAAGAAGGACTCGATGGGGTATACGGAGTGCCAAATAACTTGGCAACGATTCAGATGTTTATCAATACAAAGGTCTTTGAAGATCTAGGACTGGAAATACCGCAGACATGGGAGGACTTGGAAGAGGTGTCAGATACGCTGATTGAAAACGGAATAACTCCGGTAGGACTGGCAGCAAAGAATAAGCCGAAATGTGTCCAATTTTTTACCATGTTAGGAGTAAAGATGTATGGTATGGAATTTCAGAAAAAATTCGTAGACGGGACAATAGACTGGAAAGATGAAGAGGTAAAAGCGGTACTGGATCAGTATAAAGAATGGGTGGATAAAGGGATATTCGGAGAGAATGCGATTTCGTATGCCTTTGAAAATGTAATGGCAGATTTTGAACAGGGAAAGGTAGCCACAATGTTCGAGATGAGTTATCAGTTTGCTAAGATTTCGTCCATGTCAAATAGTGCTGATATTACGTGTGTAAATGTATTCCCATTTGAGGATAAAATGGAATATAAAGGAATCTGGTTTACAGATTATTATGACGGAATGTGCATTGGTGCGAAAGAGGGAACTCCAGAATATGATGCGGCTGTGGAGCTGTTTAAGTTTATGCTTTCACAAGAGACATTCAATCAGTATGCCCAGGTGATGGGAGGAGGCGCATACCCGCTGGAAGTAGAGTTTGATGACAGCAGTGCCAGTAATGTTATGAAGGACTTTATGGAGGCTTATAAAGATTGTACGGATATCACAGCCATGTTGACGGCATATTGTGATGATACTGTGATTGCAGATGTGACGGGATCGGAACTACAGACATTGTTTGTTGGAAGGAACACTGATGAGATCGCAGATACACTGAATCAGGAATATGAAAAAGTCTTGAAGGACTAAATGGAGGCTAAAATGAAACTTCGAAAGAGGAAAAAGAACAGTGTGGAAGCGATTTTGCTCTCCATGCCGGCGTTGATTGTCTATTCCTGCGTGATTATTTATCCTATTTTAAGTATGTTTGTCACCTCGTTCTATGAATGGAACGGGGTGCCGGACTCGCCGAAAATTTTTGTGAAATTCGCGAATTACCAGAGTTTTTTTACAGATTATGCGGCGGAATACGCTATGAAAAATATAGGTATCCTTATGGCAGCAGGATTACTCTGTACGATACCGATCGCGTTTTTCCTTGCTACGGTTATCAATAAAACGTTCAGAGGAAAGAGAATATTCCGTGTGTTTTATTTTATGCCGGTGCTTGTAAACCGAGTAGCGATAGGGCTTATGTTTACATTTATCTTTTTCCCGGAGATAGGCCCGGTTCCAGTGCTTTTAGAACAATTACATATTGCGGAGAATGTAAATCTTTTAGGAAATGTAAACACAGCTATGTTTACGGTGGCATTTGTACATGTATGGTGTGACGTTGGATTTCAGATGATCATCTTATCCTCCGGTATGGCAGCTCTGCCAGGCGATGTTTTTGAGGCAGCGATGCTAGATGGCGCTACTCCGTGGCAGAAGCTAAGATATATTACCCTACCTATGATGAAAGGAACGTTAAAAATATGCGTAATCCTTGTATTAACAGGTTCTTTTAAGGTGTTTGACTTGGTTATGGCACTGACTGCAGGAGGACCAGGCAATGCAACGCAACTTCCAAGTACATTGCTTTACACAGCGGCATTTTCACAGAGTAAATTTGGTTATGCCAATGCGATAGCAGTGATGACGGTACTATTTTGTATGTGTATAACTGTTATTGTAAATTTCATATTTAAGGAAAAAGACGAGAAAAGAGCGAAGAGAAGAGGTGGAAATTCGTGAAGAAACAGAAAAAAAGATGGACGCCGGGACGTATTCTCTATGGCGCTTGCGCGCTCATCTGGTTTTTGACGGCGGCGTTTCCACTTTATTTTACCTTTATTTCCGCATTGAAAGAGGACAGTGAAATTTTTGCTAATTATTTTGTTCCCTCTTTGTCACCGAAGCTTGAAAATTTTGTGACGGCAAATGAGATGTCCGGGATTGTGAGATCCATCTTTAACTCTCTGGCAGTATCTGTCAGCGCGGTAGTGCTGATGCTCCTTTTAATCATTCCACTGGCATATGTTGTGGCGAGAAGGAAAATCAGACTTACAAATACTGTTACAGTCTACTATATGGCGGCTTTGATGGTGCCGATCCAATGTGCGATTGTGCCCATTGTACAGGGAGTAAACACAATTCACGGACAGAATAATCTTTTCGTTTTAGTTGTTATCTATGCAGCGATTAATATGCCTATGACATTTTTTATTATGACAGGAGCGATATCGGAGATAAGCAAAGAACTAGATGAATCTGCGGCAATGGATGGATGCGGGCTTTTACAGACAATTTTTAGAATCATCGTACCCATTGCAAAGCCAAGTATAGCAACGTGTTCGATTATTGCTTTTTTAGCAGTATATAATGAACTGGCACTGGCAAATGTGCTGATATCGGATAAAAAGTATCACACGATTTCTGTGGCGTTGCTAAATTTTAAAGGGGATTTCGGAACTTATTATTCCGTTATTTTTGCCGCAGTGCTGATGTGTATTATACCAACGGTGATATTCTATCTGCTGGCACAGGAAAAGGTCGAGAAGGGAATTAGTACCGGTGCTCTAAAGGGATAAAAAATAGAATCTAGAATAAAAAGGAGGATAATTTATTATGCCGAAAACAAATGCGGTTAATCCGTGGGAAAACGCAAAAACAGTGAATGGACTTGTCGCTGATGAAGTGATATCCATGCTTCAAAAAGCGATCAGGAGAGGATTGGAAGAGGATGCGGTAGATGCTGCATATGAGCTGTATCTAACGAGTAGTGAATTAGAACATGTTATGTGGAGACGCCTGATTATGATTGCAATGGAAGACATTGGATTTGGAGATATCCGTTCGGCTGCGATTGTATATGCGTATTATCAGGCAAAGGATCTTTATGACAGGGACAATGGAGACAGGCAGCTTCCGTTTATACAGATGATCCGTTATCTATGCCGGTGCCCGAAGGAGAGATCCAGCAGTTATTATCAAAATCTTGAGGCAATGAAATTCGACAGAGGATATAAGATCGATATTCCGGATTATGCTTTAGACAAGCATACAAAACGGGGAAAAGAAATGGGCAGGGATACAATGTTCTTCTACACAGATGGCGACCGGGTACATCCAGAATATGAAGATGAAGAAAACTTACATACAAAAGCACTGAAAAAAAGAGCGATGGAAGAAACAGAACAGAATGGAAATTAGTGGAGGAACGGCAATATGAAAGCGATTATGGTCATGTTTGATTCTTTGAACAGAGGAATGTTGCCGCCATATGGATACCAAGATATACAGGCACCAAATTTTGAGAGGCTGGCTCGCAGGACAGTGGTATTCGATAACTGCTATGCAGGAAGTATGCCCTGTATGCCAGCGCGAAGAGAACTTCATACAGGCAGGTATAACTTTCTGCACAGGAGCTGGGGCCCTCTGGAACCATATGATGACTCTATGCCGCGGATACTAAAAGAGAATGGAATTTATACACATATTACTACAGACCATTGGCATTATTGGGAAGAAGGCGGCTGTAATTATCTGAACCAGTATAATTCTTATGAATTTGTACGGGGACAGGAAGGAGATCCGTTCAAAGGACTGATACAGTTTGAAGAACCTGCTCACCTGGATGGACGTAAGGATTTCTGCGGCAGACAGGAATTTATCAATCGACACTATATGCAGGAAGAAGAACAACAGTCTATCACACAAAACTTCTCAAATGGTCTGCAATTTATCCGGGAAAACTATGAGGCAGATAACTGGTATTTACAGTTGGAAAATTATGATCCGCATGAGCCATTTTTTACACCTGAAAAATATAAAGAGCCATATCGTGATGGGTATGAAGGAATTATGTTTGACTGGCCAGGTTACCACGAAGTGGTAGAAACGCCAGAGCAGGTCGCGCATTGTATCAATGAGTATAAAGCACTTGTTACTATGTGCGATACATATCTGGGGAAAGTTCTGGATATGATGGACGAATACGATATGTGGAAAGATACCATGTTGATCGTCAATACTGATCATGGATTTATGCTGGGACAGCATAATTGGTGGGGAAAAATGATGATGCCATATTTTAATGAGCTAGTCAATATCCCGCTATTTATCTGGGATCCGCGGGCAAAGGAAGCAGGGGTACGGCGACAGGCATTGGTGCAGACAATAGATCTGGCACCTACGCTGCTAGAGTTTTTTGGACAGGATATACCGAAAGATATGCAGGGAAAGCCATTGGATAAAACTATAAAAACAGATATGCCAATTCGCGAATATGCGCTGTTTGGACAGCATGGTGTACATGTGAATATCACAGATGGAAGATATGTATATATCCGTTGTCCACTTCCTGAACGTGAGCAGGAATTATATAATTATATAATAGAGCCAACTAGTTATCCTGGTGCAATTACGACGGAAGAAATAAAAACTGCCAAGCTTCACAAGGGATTTTCATTTACGAAAGGGTGCCCACTGCTTAAAATTAAGGGGGGATATGGAATCCGCACGTTGAATTTCCCACCAAAAGTTTTAATGGAATTTGGAACATTGCTTTATGATCTGCAAGAAGATCCAGATCAGGAAAATCCAATTCAAGACGCACAGATAGAAGAAAGGATGATATGTGCTATGGTAAAACTTATGAAGGAAAATGATGCACCTGAAGAACAATATAAAAGATTAGGACTGGAGGCATATGTAGTTTAGGCTTGTAGAATAGAATATTTGGATAGATAGGCGGATTCATAAAAAACGGACTCTTTGGAGTTCGTTTTTTTATTTACAGAGAAACAGAAGATTGTTTTTCAGCACAAAAAAGCAGGGGGACTATTCGGTACCGGTAACGTTGTGGAAAGCCCTCTTTCTCACTTATAATAAAGCTATATTTGGTAAATATGTACATAAAATACCTATTAAAATCCGAAAATCAGTGCAAATTACACTGAAACGGGCTGCGAGAAGGAGGGAATTTATGGATACTTTTTTACAGGCAATTACGAACGGCCTGATGGTTGGGGGCATATATGCCCTGATAGGAATGAGCCTGACAATCATTTTCGGAGTTATGAAAATCATCAACTTCTGTCAGGGAGAATTATTGATGGTCGGAATGTATGTATCATTTGTTCTATACGACCAGTTCGGACTAGATCCATTCCTGGCCATTCCATTAGTGGCAATCATCATGTTTGCGATTGGAGCATTATTGCAATCGACAATTATCAACAGAGCAATGAAAAATACAGAGAGTGATGATACGAATGTCTTATTCCTGACAGTAGGGCTTGGAATTCTGTTTACAAATCTGTGCCTAATGTTCTTTAAATCAGATTATCGTACAGCAGTCAGTGCGGTTTCACAGAAAAATGTGGAATTGGGCAATATTACGATAAGTATGCCGAAATTAATCAGCTTTCTGATTTTGATAATTATGTCAGTTCTTCTATTTTTATTTTTAAAGCATACTACTCTCGGAAAACAGATACGCGCGACTTCACAGAATAAAACAGGTGCACAGGTGTCTGGAATTAAGACAAAGATGGTATATGCGTCTACCTACGGGCTGGGGGCGGCGCTTGCAGGTATCACAGGAGCCTGCCTGATGTCCTATTATTATGTGTTCCCGACAGTAGGAGCAGTATACGGAACACGCTCTTTCATTGTAGTAACACTAGGAGGATTAGGAAGCATACCTGGTGCATTTATCGGGGGCTTGGTATTGGGACTTTTAGAGACAATCGGTTCGGTTGTAGTCGGGGCATCATTTAAAGATACAGTCGTGTTCCTTGTGTTCATTCTGATTCTGGTTACTAAACAGTTAGTGAAGTCAAAAAGGGGGTAAAGGCACATGAAAAGAAAATTTGGTTCACGACAGATATTATTACTACTACTAATTGTGATTGTAGCGCTTCTCCCTCTTTATGTACAGTCGACCTATACGATTACAATCTGCATTATGACTTTTTATATGGCAAGCGCATCACTGGCATGGAGTGTACTGGGAGGGCTGACCGGACAGATTTCCCTGGGGCATGCAGCTTTCATGGGGCTGGGAGCTTATATAAGTACGTTGCTTTTAGTGAATTTCAATGTTTCACCCTGGATTAGTATTCTGATCGTATTTGTAGTTGTAGGCGCAATTACAGCATTGCTTTTATCTCCTTGTTTCGGACTGAGAGGGCCTTATTTTACTCTTGTTACTATCGCATTTGGAGAGACATTCAGAAATCTGTTTACGAACTGGGAATATGCAGGGAAAGGAAAAGGAATTCTTCTCCCATACGGAGAGGACGACTTTGGGCTGATGCGGTTTTCAGACAAACAGTCTTACTTTTATCTTGGGCTTGGCATGGTTGTATTGATTTATATCATCGTAAAAATGATTGACAAGTCTAAACTCGGTTATGGATTAAAAACCGTACGAGAAGATGAAGACACAGCGAACGCGATTGGTATCAATCCATGGAAATACAAAGTAATCGCGACCTTTATCAGTTGCGGTCTTATGGCGGTATGCGGCGTGTTTTACGCAAATTATTACAGATTCATCGATCCGGAAATTATGATCCAGACACAGTCTGTAGAGTATCTGATGCCGGCAGTAATCGGAGGAATCGGCAGTGTGACAGGGCCACTTCTCGGGGCAGTTATTATTACACCTCTTTCGCAGTTTTTGAATGCGACTTTAAGCAGCGTTGTGGCAGGCTCAAACCTGGTAATCTATGCAGTGATACTGATTGTCGTAATTTTGTTCCAGCCGCGTGGAATTATGGGATGGTTTAACGGGAGTAAATTAAAAGCCAAAATTGATAGAGTGTTTGATTCCATTGATGGAAAATTATTTAGCAGGAAATAAACTACGGAGGAGGTACAGGGATGGGAAATATATTAGAGATTAAAAATCTTTCTAAGAATTTCAAAGGACTCAAAGCAGTCAGCAACGTCAGCTTTTCCGTAGAAGAAGGAAAAATTACGGGATTGATTGGCTCTAATGGCGCGGGTAAGACAACGCTTTTCAATATGGTAAGCGGAGTATTCCCGCCTACGGAAGGAAATGTGATTTATAAAGGAACAGATATTACGGGAATGAAACCATATAAATATTCTGGACTTGGAATCGCGCGTACTTTCCAGATAATGAAACCATTGGCACATATGACGGTGTTAGATAATGTGGCATCTGGAGCACTGTATGGAAAGAAGAAAATTGGAAGTCTGAAGCATGCAAAAGAATATGCAGAAGAGATATTAGAGTTTACAGGATTGTACGAAAAGAAAGACTGGCTTCCAGGAAATATGGGAACTGCGTATAAAAAGAGGTTGGAGGTTGCAAGAGCGCTTGCGACCAATCCAGATTTGTTACTGCTGGATGAGGTTATGGCAGGGCTGAATCCGACAGAGACAGATGAAGCAATTGAGCTGTTTAGGAAGATTAATAGTAATGGAACTACGATCTTACTGATTGAACATGTTATGAGGGCGGTCGCAAATCTTTGTGAAAAAGTAGTTGTCATGCATCATGGGGAGATGATTACAGAAGGAACTCCACAGGAGGTTATGAATGATCCGTATGTAATCGAAATTTATCTTGGAAAGGAGGAGGAAAGTGATGGCTGACAAATACTTTGAGGTAAATAACCTAAATGTAAAGTATGGAGACATACAAGTACTGTGGGATATTAATTTCTATGCCAAAAAAGGGGAAATCATTGCGATTGTAGGCAGTAACGGCGCCGGAAAAAGTACGACAGTAAAAACCTGTGCAGGGCTGGTAAGGGCGGAGAGTGGCTCTATTAAAATGGAAGGCAGAGAAATTGCCAAAGGGACTTGCAGACAATTTATCGATCAAGGTGTAATACTGATCCCAGAGGGCAGGCAGCTTTTCGCAGGGATGACCGTATATGAAAATCTGGAAATGGGAGCGAGC
>ERZ857801.2498-NODE-2498-length-15193-cov-6.249637_pt1 | contig 15193 bp, 14 predicted proteins | sample MGYA00519762_ERZ857801 | MGnify/ENA primary metagenome ERZ857801 (study PRJEB31778, sample SAMEA3449368) | human gut metagenome | biome: human gut; feature: human-associated habitat; material: faeces | place: United Kingdom | collected 2010/2012 ...
ACGCCACCCGCGCCGCTGTGGAAGAGGGCATCGTGGCCGGCGGCGGCACCGCCTACCTGAACGCCATCCCCGCCGTGGAGAAGCTGATGGCCGAGGCCGAGGGCGACGAAAAGACCGGCATGCAGATCATCGCCCGGGCTCTGACCGCCCCCGTGAAGCAGATCGCCGCCAACGCCGGCATCGACGGCTCCGTGGTTCTGGAGAAGATTAAGGAGTCCGGCAAGACCGGCTACGGCTTCGACGCCTACAACGAGGTCTACTGCGACATGATCCCCTCCGGCATCGTGGACCCCACCAAGGTGACCCGCTCCGCTCTGGAGAACGCCGCCTCCATCGCCAGCACCCTGCTGACCACCGAGGCCCTGGTCGCCGACAAGCCCCAGCCCCCTGCTCCCGCCGCTCCCGCCAACCCCGACATGGGCGGCATGTATTGATAAATGCCCCAAGCCCTTGAAACGACTGGGCTTCAGCGTTAAGAAAAGCGGATTTACGCCACACTTACGCCACAGACAAAGCGCATGATAGGGTAACAAAAGGTCGGCACTCACATTCTCTGTGAGCGCCGACCTTTTATGTTTGGTTTAGAAGTAGTATTTTAGTAGAGGTGCTATTTTCCTTCTCTACGAAGTTTTGCAATATCTTCATCTGTACGATTCCCGTGAATGGTGATATTGGAAAGTGCCTTTTCAATTTCATCAAACTCTTTTTCGGTCAAAGTAATTTCTGCCGCTCCGAAATTCTCTTTCAACCGTTCTTCTTTTCTCATGCCGGGAATTGGGACAACAAAGCTGTACTTGTGCAGCATCCACGCAAGGGATATTTGCGCGGGGGTTGCGTGTTTCTGCTCTGCAAATTCCTGCAACATGAGTAATAACGGCTGATTGGCCTCCATATTTTCCGGGGCAAAGCGGGTAATCACACGGCGCACATCATCGCCGGTATATACATCTGTTTTCTGATATTTGCCGCTCAAAAAACCGCTTGCCATAGGAGAAAACGCTACAAAGCCAATGCCCAGTTTTCCGCAGGTGGGAATGACATCTTTTTCAAACATTCGCTCCATCATGGAATACTCGCTCTGTACGGCGGAGAGGGGCGTTACCGCATTGGCCCGCCGGATTTCGTCTGCGGTTGTCATGGACTGCCCCCAGCCGCGAATTTTCCCCTTTTGCATGAGTTTCCCCATAATTCCGGCGACTTCCTCCGGCGGGACACCCGCCTCATTCCGGTGCTGGTAATATAAATCCACATAGTCGGTGCGGAGGCGTTTCAGAGAAGCGTCGAGGCGATTCTCTATTTGCTGTTCCAAATTTTCACTGCTAAATAAATGCAGTTTTGTGGCAATCGTGACTTTGTGGCGAATTGGAGCCAGAGCCTCGCCTACCAACTCCTCATTTGCCCCTTCTCCGTAGCCCTCCGCTGTGTCAAAATGGGTACAGCCCATTTCATAGGCCATGCGAATGAGGCGAATGGCGTCCTCTTTTGGCGGCAACGCTCCGTAGCCATGCGAAAAGCCCATACAGCCGTAGCCAATCTCCGATACTTCAATATTTCGTAATTTTCTGGTTTTCATGCTTCCTCATTCCTCCTTTGCTGCGTCCCGCGTGATACTGACGCTTTCTCTTGCATACAGGGTTTCGTCCGAGATAAGCTGTACTGCCAGCGTCACAAGGGACGGAATGGTTGTAATATATCCTTTCGCCGGTTCTCCTTTTACAGACAGAACAAAATCGTCCTCCTCGCCCTTTTTCAGATAACCGGGGCGAAGAACCGTATAATTCAAATCGCTTGCCTCCACAATGTCAACCGCCTGACGGTTCGGCATCTGCGCCGGTTCGTTGTCCAAATTGTCCTCTCCGTCTATTTCGTCCGGGATCTCATTGTAGATACCAACCGCACCCATAAAAATCAGACGCTTCACGCCGCACTCGCCCATAGACGCAACAATGTTTTCTGCAATTTGTGGCAGGGCTTCTCCCGATATGGCGCAATATACAACGTCCTGCCCTTGCATGGCCTTTTTCAAATCCTCCATGTTTTCAGCGTCGCCGTTCACAACGGTTGTACGGGGACGATCTGAAAACTGATCTTCTGCATGGCGGGCAAACAGGGTGACATGGTAATCTGTATCGGACAGCAGTTTTTCGGTAATGGCGCTTCCGGCGGTGCCGGTAGCACCTAACAATAATACATTTTTGCTCATAAATAATTCTTCCTAAATCTGTCACAAAATTTTTGTGAGCAAACAATGGTTTTCTCTTTTTTTATTGTTTGGATTTTTCTCTTTTCCGACTGCAACCATTACTGCGGGGAAAAAACCGTCAGCAATATCTAATTTGCTCAGTAATTCCGGTTTCTTCCGCATAACTGTTGGTACAGCCATGATATAAACAGAAGCCAGCTCCAATGCGGCCGCCTGTATCATAATGTTTTCTGCCATGCAAGACGCATTGCAATAGGGAATTGCGGGGAATTGGGCATTTTCCTTAACACTTATGATAAAGAGGGTTGGGGCTTTATATGTGGGGTGTTCTCCCATCATTGGCATACCGTAAGCCGTTTCCTGTTCAATCATGTTTCGTAGTTTCTGGTCTTGAACAACTGTCAATTTTACGGTGCTGTAATCACCCATAGCAACAGGGGCAGCTTGCGCCGCCTTAATAAGCAGTTCTCGTTGTTCCTCACTTATCTGTTCCGTCAAAAAGGAACGACAAGCATATCTTTTTTGAATAGCATTTTCTGTATTCATCACATTTCACCTACCACTTCATAGCAGCCTCAACCAAAGCGGGGTCTTCGGGATTTCCAATCATGGGAACCGCTGTGTCCATTTTCACAAGTTCGGCCATTTCGTCTGCAGTCAGTTCAAAGTCGAACACATCAAAGTTTTCTTTGATTCGTCCCTCATGGACGGACTTCGGGATCACAACCACGCCGCTCTGCATAAGGAACCGCAGCGCAATTTGGGCGGCTGTTTTTCCATGCGCCTTTGCAATTTCTACCAGAGCAGGGTTTTCAAACATTTCATTCTTCCTGCCCTGTCCCAACGGGGCATACGCCATGTGCTGGACATGATATTTTTCCAGCCATTCATGTTCTGTACGACGCTGACAGAGTAAATGGGTTTCAATCTGATTGACAGCAGGCGTAACCTGATTAAACTCAATCAAATCAATCAGGCGGTCCGGGTCGAAGTTCGATACACCGATCGCCCGGATTTTTCCCTCTTGATACAGCTTTTCCAATTCCCGCCACGCGGCATAGTAGTTTCCGAAAGGCCAGTGGAGCAGCACCAAATCGAGATAGCTGGTTTTCAGTTTTTCCAGTGACGCTTCCACGGTTGCGCGGGTGTTCTCATAGGAGCGGAAATTTACTTTTGTGACGAGAAACAATTCCTCGCGGGGAATACCGCTTTTCTGGGTCGCATTTCCAACTGCTTCCTCATTCCCATAGGCCTCTGCCGTGTCAATCATGCGATAACCGCTGCGGAGCGCGGTCAAGACGCTTTCCTCACATTCTGCGCCGCCCATCAGGAATGTGCCGAAGCCGAGCATGGGCATTTGAATGTTGTTGTTCAAAGTAATCGTGTTCATCATCATTCCTCCGTTGATTCATATTGAAGCACTTGAGCAGGATTACCATTTGTGCTAAGATCAGCATAGCAAGTTCGGGTAACTCGAAGTCAAGCCCTTTTTGAAAAAATTTTAGGAGGAACCATGACTTATACATTAAAACAGTTTGCCGAAATGTTCCATACGACAGAGCATACAATCCGCTATTATACCGACATCAATCTTTTGCCCTGCCAGCGGGATCAGGGCAACCGCCGCATTTTTAACGAGGAATCCGTCAACTGGATGCAGGGGATTGCTTGTCTGAAGAGTTGCGGTGCGTCTATTGAGGATATTAAAGAATACTGCGATTTATGCCACTTACCAGAGTCCAGAGAAACACTTTACGCAAGGTATCAAATTTTTCTCCGGCAACGGGAACACGCATATAAGCGATTGGAAGAAGCAAAAGCAACCATTGCGTTCATGGACGGGAAAATACAGCACTATGAGCAGATTTTGTCCGGCTTGATTCCCGATGACAGCAACCCGGAGCATTGGACGGAAGATACAAGGCCGGAAAAGCATTGATTGTGCCACAATTATGGCATGTGTTAATCGATTGTTGGTGCGGCACTTCAGAAAACACAAGATATAGATAATTTGCAATTTATTCATCAATATATAGTTGCCTTTTCTGGATTTTTGAGGTATGATAATTTTACTCTGGCAGAAATGCAAAATGAACATTGTGCAAAAGCAAGAACCACTTATTAGAGAAAGAGCATCTTATTAGAATGCCGCTCAATGCGGCGCAAGTGACTTGGACGGGCATTAAACCGTCCAACTGAAAGCGGGCATGGGAAAGCGGTTGCTGTACGCATTCCCGGTAAAATGCCCCATGACTGCGGAAGAATACGGCTCCATACCGTATTCATGAGGAACATTGAATTATCGTGAGCGGGCTTTGCGCGCCGGAGGTGGATTGTACATGATTCACCCCAGGCGTATTTCACGATAAGGAGGTGGCCACTATGGTATATGGAGTTTTGTCAAAGCGATACCATAGACCCCAGCGACATAGACCCCGGCGCACCACCTCCGGCGGCAAGCCCATCTAATTTGTAGTCAATAATCCGAGGGCACGGCTTTGGCAGTCCAAACGCCAAAGCAAAGCCCGGATTATAGAGGAAATCTAAGCAGGCTGTTGTTCGGATACTTGGATTTGAGGGGGTGGAGCCCCGCAAGTTTGGCAAGAGCGTCCGGGCAGTCCAAAGCGACGATCAGCCGACTGTTGAGTTTTACAGGCGACCCATATTATCGGCCAGCGTTGAAAACGATCCAGGCCATCGCCCAGGCGCTGAAACTCACCAATGGAGAACGGCGGGAGTTGTTCTATACGGCTTTCCCGGAGTTCCAGGTGTGGGACGAGGCGGCGGAGAAGGGCTATACCGTGGACGAAACCAACGATCTGCTGTACGATAAGGGCCTCCCATTGTTGACAAATGAATGACCAGACAAAGCCGACACCCTATACAGCACATGGGTGTCGGCTTTTTTGCGTTCAAGTGTTTCATGCGTGAAACGACATTTGCCCCTCCCTGCGGTATGATGATGGCACACAAGTTCTTGTGGAAAAAACCGGGCGGAGGAAAGGCCACCCAAAGCCCCAAAAATTATAGGAGGAAATTTACGCTATGAAAATCACTGATTTGATCATCGACCCCCGGAGCCTGGGGAATAAGTTGTGGCTGGTGGATGTGACGCCGGCATACGAGTACCAGAACAACAAGCGGACAGACACTGTCCTCGGCTACCGCTACGCTGTGGCTCTGCCGGAAAAGGGCTTGGACAAAATCAATGTCCGCATTGACGGCGACAAGCGCATGGAGGCCCCGGACGGCTATGCGGAAGTCCGCTTTGACGATCTGGAGGTATTCATCTATTGGAGCCAGGGCCAGCCCCAGGTGGGGGCCAAAGCCACGGGTATCCATCTGGTGAATACGAAAGCCTGATGACCTGGGCGGCGCTGGTGAGGCCAGCCGGGATTAGGACAGTCCCCTCAAGGGAATGGCCCCCGGCGGCGGCGCCAGCGCCGCCTTTCCCATAAGGGATAGTATTACCCTTATGGGAAAGTTGTGTCATGTGTCAACATCATACAAGGAGCGTGTTATGGAGAACAATTCAAAATCCTGTAAGTGGGCGCTGGTGGTGAACAACCCACAAGAGGCCGGATTGACCCACGCCGCTCTTACGGAAATCCTGCATAAGTTTGCCCCGGCCTACTTCTGCATGGCCGACGAGATTGCGACGACGGGGACATACCACACGCATATTTTTCTGTACGCCGTATCCGCCATTCGCTTTTCCACCCTCAAAAACCGTTTCCCAACCGCCCATATCGAAAAGGCGTATGGGAGCGTACAGGATAACCGGGACTACATTTGCAAGTCCGGCAAGTGGGCAGACACGGATAAGGCGGAAACCTCGGTGCCTGGGACATTCGAGGAATGGGGCGAGGCTCCGCCGGAACGGGCGGAGAAACACCCGGAGATGTTCCGGCTCGTCCAAAATATCCGGGCAGGCATGACCACCACAGAGATCATTGACGACTGCCCCGGCATGGCGTTCCGCATCCGGGAGATCGACCTGCTCCGGCAGACCCTGACGGCGGAGAAGTACGCCGTGGAAAACCGGCCTCTGGAAGTGACCTACCTCTATGGAGCCAGCGGGACGGGCAAGACACGGAGCATTTACGAAACCAACGACCCCCGGAGCATTTACCGGGTGACGAATTACCGGGCGTTAAAGGGGATCTCCTTTGACGGCTACCACGGGCAGGATGTGCTGGTGTTCGAGGAATTTAACAGTCAAATACCCGTTGAAGATATGTTGAACTACCTGGACATTTATCCTTTGGCGCTCCCGGCCCGATACAACGACAAGACGGCCTGTTACACAAAGGTTTATATCACCTCCAACCTCCCTCTGGAAAAGCAGTACAGGGGCGAACAGTGGGACAGGCCGGAAACCTGGCGGGCGCTGCTCCGCCGTATTCATACCATCATCGAGTATCTGCCGGACGGTTCCACCGTCCAGCGGAAGAAAGGGGGATTTCCCTATGACCCAAAATGAGAAATTCCAGATCCAGCGCCGGACGGCCCGGCGCAACTTTTGGCAACGGTGGGGCGGAGTTTCCGCCCTGTCCCCCAGATTTCTCTTTATCCCGCTCTATCTGGCTGGGGCGGTTTATGTGTGGAGCAGGCAGGGTGCCATCAGCGCCCATGTGGAGCGTATGGAGTTGATTTCCCCGGTTCTGCAAGCCGCCATGACCCACGCTCTTGCCGCCTATCTCCTGGTAGGCGGCGTTGCCCTGGCCGTCCTGATGGTCTATCCATTTGGACGGAAAGCGGCCCACGACCAGCTGCAGAGCATCGGCCTTATCAATCATGCGGGGATGGCTCCCACCTTGCTCCGCAAGCGGCGGGACAAGAACAACCCCAATGTGGTAGTGTGGGAGTTCCAAAACCAGAGCATTCCCCTCACCGCCTGGGAGGACAAACGGGCGGCAATCGAGGCGGCTCTGGATGTGTCCATCGTGAAAATGACCTACGGCAAGGGAAAGAATCGGGTGCTGGTCTACGCCGTCCCCGCCCAGGTGTCCCTGCCGGAGGTGCTGCCTTGGCAGGACGAATATCTGTCCCCGGAGAGTTTTGTGCTGGTGCTGGGGGAGAGCCTGACGGGGCCGGTGACGGTGAACCTTGCGAACATTCCCCATATCCTGCTGGGCGGCTCCACGGGGAGCGGCAAGAGCGTCCTGTTGAAGCTGCTGCTCATGCAGGCGCTCCGCAAGGGGGCGGAGGTCTGTATTGCCGACTTCAAGGGCGGCGTGGACTACCCCAAGGCATGGCGGCAAAAGTGCCGGATGTGCTTTACCGAAGATGACCTGCTCTACACCCTCGACCAGTTTGCAGCGGTGCTGAAATACCGCAAAGAGCGGCTGTCTGATACCGGGTACAAGAACCTGGACGCATACAACGAGGCCACGGGTGAGAACCTGCCCCGGCTGGTGTTCGCCTGTGACGAGGTGATGGAAGTGCTGGACAGGACAGGAGCCGACAGCGAACGGAAGAAACTGCTGGGGCAGATCGAAAACCGGCTGTCCACCATCGCACGGCTGGGGCGGGCCTTCGGCATCCACCTGATCCTCGCCACCCAGCGTCCGGACGCCAACATCGTTCCTGGCCAGATCAGGAATAACCTGGACTTCCGGGTATGCGGCAAGGCGGAGAGCGTGCTATCTCAAATCATTCTGGACAACGGCAGCGCCGCCGAGCAGATCCCCAAGGACGCAAGAGGCCGCTTCATCACCGGGGATGGGACTGTGTTCCAAGGTTACCTGCTCGACGAGGGGCAGATATAGCGGAGGTGTCAGTATGGAACATTCTGACACGGTTCCCATTTGGGAAAAAGCAAATTTGAGCATGGAGGAAGCCGCCGCCTATTTCGGTATTGGTATCAACAAACTGCGGGAAATGACCAACGAGGACAACTGCCCTTTTGTCCTCTGGAACGGCAGCAAGCGCATGATTAAGCGTAAAGCATTTGAAAAATTTTTAGAGGCGGCCTACTCGATATAGTGGAAAGCGCAGGTTCGGTATGCTATAATCAACATACCCTATCTGCGCTTTTCACAGAAAGGAGAGATCGGGCTTGACCGAAAAGCGCAGAGATAATAAGGGCCGTGTTCTGAAAGACGGTGAGAGCCAGCGGAAAAACGGCACTTATGATTACAGGTATACCGACATTCATAAAAAGCGGCGTTGTATCTACGCAAAGACACTGACGGAGTTACGCCGGAAAGAGGCGGATATTCAGCGGGATTTGGTGGACGGCGTGGACTATGCGGCGGGCGAGATCACGGTGGCAGAATTGGTAGACCGCTACATCAACCTGAAACGGGGCCTTAAACAAAATTCCATGCGGGCCTATGGCTCCGCCGTCAACCGTGTCCACTCCGACCCGTTCGGACAGCGCAAAATCAGGACTGTGAAGCTGTCTGATGCAAAGGCATGGTTTGTGGCCCTGCATGACAGCGGGATCAAGCAGAACACCATCGGCGTGTTGCAGAGCATTGTCCGCCCGGCTTTTGAAATGGCCGTTGACGATGATATGATCCGCAAAAACCCGTTCAAATTCAAACTGTCTGATGTTATTCCGAATGACGCTTTTGTGCGCGACGCTCTGACAAAAGAGCAGCAGGACAAATATTTGCAGTTCATTCGGGATTACGGCCACGACAATTACTATGATGATATTGTGATCCTGCTGGGGACTGGCTTGCGGGTCAGCGAACTGTACGGCCTCACCCGTTCAGACATTGACTTTGAAAGACGCTGTATCTATGTCAGGCGCCAGCTTTGCCGGACTGCTGAAAAACCGTACTTCATCACGGAGCCCAAGACAAAGAGCGGCATTCGCCGTATTCCTATGACGGACAGCGTGTATATGGCTTTCCGGCGTGTGTTGCGTGACAGGGCAACCCCCAAGGTGGAAATGCTGGTGGACGGGCACAGTGGGTTTGTGTTTCTGGACAGAGAGGGAAAGCCCAAAGTGGGTATGCACTTGCAGAACTACATGAGGGGTATGCAGAGGAAGTATGTCAAGTTATACGGCAATACGCTTCCCAAAGTGACGCCCCATGTGCTGCGGCACACCTTTTGCACCAACGCACAGCAGGCCGGTTTGGATGTGAAAAGTCTGCAATATCTCATGGGACACTCTAACGCAAGTGTCACCTTGGATGTATACACGCACAGTAATTATGAGTCCGTCGAAAAGGCGTTTGAGCAGATTGCGGCCAACCTCTGATATGGGGCCAAACTTACGCCGCAGCTTACGCCAAAAGGCCGTAAATTTGCGTAGAATTGTGTGAACATTCGGTAGATGTTCGAATAATTTTTGATGGCAGAACAGTGGCACAAACCCGTTGAAAACTCTACAAAAATTCACGTTTCTGCCCGCTTTCTGCTATGTTGAAAATCACGAAGTCTTGAAGGGCGGCATGTACTAAGCACTGAACACATGCGGAACCGCCCCCGGCTATGCCGGGGGCGGTTTTTGCGTTCGGGGCGCTTGCGTCCTAGCTGTCAGCCGCAGAACAGCTCTGTGGGCGCACGTTGCCATAATTTCCAATATATGTATCCAAACGTCCCACAAGACACCAAATTCCTCCCTATTTAGACGGACCCAAAGCCTCCCCCCACAGGGGGGAAGGTGCCCCAGTGCGCACACTGGGGAGGATGAGGGGGCGCCGCGACCGCAGATGCACGTCCCCCCCCCCTCAGTCAGCCTTCGGCTGACAGCTTCCCCCTGGAAGGGGGAAGCCTGATCCCAACTGAAACAAGGAGGAATTTCTGTTATGGCAACCAATCAAACAACCAATTATCAACTGAACCAGTGGGAACCTGCCGACCAGGTTTTGCGCACCGACTTCAACGCCGACAACGCCAAGCTGGACGCGGCTCTGCTGGCCCTGGACGCCAGTAAGCTGGGAAATTTTCAAATCATCCGGTCCACCATTCTAGAGGTTAGCTCGTACCACATTGACCTGGACCTGTCCGGAATCAGCTGGAGCGAGTGGGCCTTTGCGGGCTTTTTCTTTGGGCGGGATACCACTCTGACTACCAGCACCTTGCCCTTCCTACTGTGTCAGTTGAGTGCAGGCTCCGTTGCCCATAATTTTATTCAGATTGCCCCCGCTCCCTTTTTCGCCTTGTTACTACCCCGGCATGACGAAGCCAGCTTTGTGGAGGGAATTTATATCAGCGAAAAGGGCTCAGCTCCATCCTTTTTGTCCTGTACCTATGAAAAATTGACCTCTATGAGCATCTGCTATTCCGGCAGTCAGTACCACTTTCCCAGTGGGACAAATTTCTCCCTTTGGGGTGTTCAATGAGATGTGAAAATCCCCCGGACCGAAGTCCGGGGGATTTTTTGAAAGCCCTTCTCTTTATGAAAGGGTAATTTCGCCAGATGTGAGCTTCTGGGAACCGAAGGTGTCATCCGCGGCCTCGATGTTGCTCAGGGTGAACTTGTCACCTGTAGCAAAGGCATCAAAGCTCGCCATTGCAGTGATGGTCAGGGTTTTCCCATCCCCGCTCACGGTCACGGTGTCAACGGTTGCACTACCGTTGCTGCTATCCGTGAAGGAGATAGTATTCTTCGTGGCAGTAGTAGGATCAATGGCTTGGTTAAAGGTTACGGTAAGGGTTCTGCCGTCACTGCTGAGCGCATGCGTCTCAGTTAGCTTGTAGGTGGGAGTGATTGTGATGTCAGATGCGTTCACCACGATATTCCCGGTGACGGGAACCTCAACGCGCACCACATCGCTGGTCGAGTCAAACTCTCCAGTAATGGTGCTGTCACCCATTTTCACCGAGACAGTATAACCTGCAACATCAGTCTCGCTGAGCGTGGGCATCGAAATGGTCACGCCGACCTTCTCATCGCTGGTAATGCCAGAGCTCTTAGCAGTTGTAATCAACAGTTTATCGTCGTTACCGGCCAAGTTAGCGTCCAAATTTTTGAGGGTAGCGCCAGTTCCATTCACCAACTGACTCATCTGACCACCGCTGACATTAGTACCGTTGCTGATGGTATAGGTCTCATTATCGGCCAACCCGTCCAGACCATAGATGGTCACAGTGACATAGTTGTTGCCGGCGGCACCGTTGGAAGCGTTGATGGTCTGTGCAGCACTGTTATCGCTGATGGTGTATGTTCTGTTCTCAGAAGCAACATCCAGACCGCTGACCGAGTAGGTCAGAGCAGGAGTCGTGGTGGTATTGGTGTCAATGGTGAAGCTGACAGAGTCGCTTGTCTCAACATCCATCTCGTCGCCAGCGGAGACGAAGGTGGAATCGGCCAGCTCGCGGGTCGCCATCCAGATAGCGGACGGTGACCTTCTGGTAGGAAACTTCCAGATTCTCAACGGTCAAATCGTCGTCGGGATCAAAGCCGTTGAGGTTATTACCAGAAGCATCCTGAGTGATGCGGGTGCTGCTGCCGGAGAAGGTTTCACTGATCTGGGTGTTGTCGTCCACGCCGTTCACGTACAGGTCGCCGGTGATGGTGACAGTGGAATCAGCGGGCACATACTCGGGACGGTCCACATCCACGGTGATGGTAGCATTGCCGCGGCTGGAGACGCTGGCGTTGTAGGACACGTCGCCCTCGGTGATGGTCTCGCTGTCCTCGCCTTCGCCGCCGTCCTTCTCGATGATGCAGATACCAGTCAGAACATTGCTGTCCAGAACGGCCACATAACCGTCGTTGGCGTCGGTCTTGATGGAGGAGATGCGGGACACGGAGAAGTCGCCCTTGTAGTCATAGCGGACCACAACCACCTCGTCGTCCCAGGCAAAGCGGCTGCCCTCGTCGTCCAGACGGACGGTCTCGTTCTCCGCCTTGCCGGTGCCGGTGCCGGACACGAAGCCGTCGCCGTCAACCTCGGGATCGTACACACGGACGTTGGTCACCAGACCGTCGGAGTTCTCGGTGATACCCTCCAGGGCCACGATCCACTGCTCGTTCTCGGTCACCTCATACATGTCGGCGCCGTTTGCGGCAATGTCGGTCACCAGCTTCTCGGCGGCGGTGGAGTTGGTCTTCACGTTCAGGGTGACGACCTCGCCGTTCACCACGGCGTCGATCTCGTAGTAGTCGCTGATGTCGCTGTTGCGCACGATCTTGGGATCGGTGTCAGCCAGAGCATAGATCACGTCGGTGGAGCCGGACACGTCGGCGTCCTCCACGTAGACCACCTTGGCCACGCCGTCCTCATCGGCGGCCACGTCCACCTTGGCGCCAGCCTGGCCGGCAATGTCGGGGACGTTCTTCACGCCGGTGTAGATGGAGAAGTCGTAGTCGTCGTAGCTGTCGTCGTCAGAGTCGGCCACGATGAACACAGTGTTGCTGTTGGCGGTGTAACGATCCGTGCTGGCCTTGAAAGAGGCAACGCCGTTTTCAATGTTCAGCAGAGTAGTATCATCCGCATCCTGAATGCCCTCAGTACCGCTCATGTTGTCGTCAGGATCGTCATTCACATCGCGGACGGAGAGGGTGTACACATCGCTGCTGTCGGTGGAGTAGGAGACAATGTGGTTGCGCAGATCGTCGATCTCATCCACATTGTTGTCGGTCTCCACCTTCATCAGGGTGCCGTCGGTGAGAACCAGACGGGCGTACACGGTGGTGCCGCGGCTGTCCTCGGTGTTGTCGTACTGATCGCCGTCAGTACCCATGGACAGCACGTAGGCATAGTCGTAAGTCATGGCGGACTCGTCGATGTAGGCCACATAGCCGTACTGATCCAGATAGGCGACCACATCGTTGTCCACATTCTCGATGACCAGGCGGTCCTCGCTGAGCATGGTCTTGTTGTAGCTGTAATCAGTGCCGTCAGCAGTAAAGTTGTCGCCGTCGCTCTCCTCGCCGTCGTTAGTATTGGAGCGGACGCGAGTAACCTCACCGGACATCTCCTCCGCCGCGTAGATCTCCTGGACCTCGTTGGCGGCAAAGGAGTACATCACAATGTCGTCCTCTTCAAAGGCGGTGGTGTCGTACTCGTCGTTGGTGCTGGCGGGGCCGTACAGGGCGGACAGGGTGGTGGTGCCCTCGTCCTCGTCTACCTCGTACACCTCGGCGGCGTAGTAGTGGATGACGGAGATATCCACGGTGCGGTCGGTGCCGTCCACATAGACCTGAGTCAGCACGCCGTTGCCGGTGGCGGCCTCATTCCACACATCGGACAGATCGACGCCGGCCTCCTCCAGGAAGTCGTCATCGTCGTCGCTCTTGTTGTCATCCAGGTCGTCGCCGGTGTAGTCCACTTCCTCGCCGTCCATAAAGACGTTCCAGGTGGGGTAATCCATGGCGGTGCGGCCAATGGCGTCATACAGATCCTTGGAAGTCACCTTGGCAGTAAAGGTGTAGGTCTCGCTGTCGGCAAAGGTGCCGATCTCATTGGCCTGATATTCCCAGATGTTGGCGGGACGTCCGAAATCGTCGCGGCCATTCTCCTCCTTGGTCAGGTCGCCGTTGTACAGCTTCTCGCCCAGCTCCACAATAGCGCCGGAGGAGTAGGAGCCGTCGTTGTTGGTGTCCAGACGGTCATTGATGGCGTAGGCGTAGTCGCGGCCGCTGGTCACATACTTATAGGTTACGTTGCTGGCGAAGGAGATGTCACCGATCTGGAAGGAGCCGTCGGACTCAGCTTCCACCGTGCCGGCCTCCAGGGTGTTCAGCACCAGCTGAGCCAGATCATTGCGGGTCATGGCCTGCTGTACGCCAGAATCCACATTCTCAAACAGGTCGATTTTGTTGCCCTGAGAAATAGTGGACAACTGCCAGTCAGAGCCGAAATCACTGCTGTACTGGAAGTAGCCCAGAGCCTTCATCAGCATCAGGGCGGCCTGAGCGGTGGTTACATCCTCACTGCCGCCGTAAGTAGTGTCGCTGGTGCCGGCGGTAATGCCGTTGGTCCAGCAGGCGGCCACATAGGGCTCCGCCCAGCTGGGCACGTCGGTGAAGGGAGAGGTGTCTGCGTAGGTGGCCACGTTGTAAGCCATCAGATTGGACATGACAACGGCCATCTCATTGCGGGTGACATTTTCATCGGGATTAAAGTCGCCGTTTTCGTCGCCGACCATAATGCCAACCGCCTTGAGCACTTCAATGGCTTCCACGTTGTCGGTGTCGGCCACATCCGTGTAGCTGCTGCTCGCGGCGCTGGAGCCCATCACCATCAGGCCGGAAATCATGGCCGCGGTGAGACCCAGGCTGAGAGCACGCTTCAGGTTTCTCATTGGAATTCCTCCTTTTAAATTCAGGTTCGGAGAAAAGTTTTCTGCCAAAACAAGGAAGAAAATACCTTAAACTAGAAGAAAAAGGGATTTTCAGCCAACTATGACAGCATAACTCCCCTTGCCTGTGCCCATACTATACCCCATCTTCGTGCCCGCGTCAACGGGTTACGGGAAAGTGTAACAAAACCGTAACATTGCGTCAGGATTGTTACAAAGGAGGATTTCTTTGAAATATTTCCGTAAAGTCGCAAAAAAAGTTACCGTTTTTTGAGAGGCCACCCGCTTCCAGCGCCCCCGGGCGGTCCTGGGTGCCCCGTTTTCAAAAATTTATGCGCAAGGGGAGCGCGCCCCACAGGCGGGGTTGGAAAACCCGCCCATTTTGGTACCCCGGAATGGCCTACCGATGCGCCCACAAGCATTCTTTTCTCCGTAGGGGCGGTGTCCTCACCGCCCGAAAATCTTCCCTTTCTCCGTAGGGGCGGCACACTGGGCCGCCCGAAAGCCTTCCCTTTCTCCGTAGGGGCGGCCCCATGTGGCCGCCCGAAAGCCTTCCCCCTGGGGGGAAGGTGGCCCAGTGCGCACACTGGGGCGGATGAGGGGGCAGGGTTCGGATTCGTCCGTTTCCCGCAGAGGGAATTTCGCCGCCATCTCCGCGCTAAGAGCCGCCGCTGGCGCGGCGGTTGCGCTCCGAAACGCGCCTGCGGGCGCAGTGCGGGCGGCGACCTACTTTGCCCATGGCGGCAAAGTAGGCAAAACGCCACCGGGGACGGCTCC
>ERZ857801.2501-NODE-2501-length-15186-cov-2.632212_pt1 | contig 15186 bp, 9 predicted proteins | sample MGYA00519762_ERZ857801 | MGnify/ENA primary metagenome ERZ857801 (study PRJEB31778, sample SAMEA3449368) | human gut metagenome | biome: human gut; feature: human-associated habitat; material: faeces | place: United Kingdom | collected 2010/2012 ...
TAAGGAAATTTTACCGCTTTGCGGTATTGCGGCGGCGCGCAAAGTGGACAAGCCCACTTTGTTCTTTCTTTTTTCTTTATCACGAGTATTTAACCATAGACAAAAAAACAGAGGCCAAAAATAGCCCCTGTCTCTTAGTTATATCCTTAATTTATTTTGTCTTAATACACGTTTTCCTTATTCCATATTTCCCGTAAATTTAGGAATCCCATTGAATCCCACCTGTAAATCGGCATCTGTAGGTACATAGTCTGTCATCTCGCCATTATGGAATTTCTCATATGCTACCATGTCGAAATACCCTGTACCTGTCAGACCAAAGAGAATAGTCTTTTCCTCTCCTGTCTCCTTGCATTTCATTGCCTCATCAATGGCAACCTTGATCGCATGGCTGCTCTCCGGTGCAGGAAGAATTCCTTCCACTCTCGCAAACTGCTCTGCCGCAGTAAATACTGCTGTCTGCTCAACAGAACGCGCTTCCATATATCCATCCGCGTACAACTGGGAAAGAACGGAACTCATACCATGATAGCGCAGACCTCCCGCATGATTTGCAGACGGAATAAAGCCGCTTCCCAGTGTATACATTTTCGCCAGCGGGCAAACCATTCCGGTATCGCAGAAGTCATACGCATAGACACCTCTTGTAAAGCTTGGGCAGGACGCTGGTTCTACAGCAATAAACTGGTAATCTGCCTCTCCCCTAAGTTTCTCTCCCATAAATGGTGAGATCAGTCCGCCCAGATTAGAACCTCCTCCCGCACATCCAATGATGACGTCTGGCTTGATTCCATATTTATCCATAGCTATCTTCGTCTCCACGCCAATCACAGATTGGTGAAGCAATACCTGATTTAACACACTTCCCAACACATACCGATACCCTGGCGTATGGGTAGCTACCTCCACTGCCTCAGAAATCGCACATCCAAGACTTCCAGTCGTTCCGGGATGCTCGGCAAGGATCTTTCTTCCCACCTCTGTCGTTTCAGATGGAGACGGTGTCACACTTGCACCATAAGTCCGCATCACTTCCCGACGGAATGGTTTTTGCTCATAAGAGCATTTCACCATATAGACTTTGCAGTCCAACTCGAGATAAGAACACGCCATAGACAGCGCGGTTCCCCACTGCCCTGCTCCCGTCTCCGTTGTCACTCCCTTTAATCCCTGCTCTTTTGCATAATACGCCTGAGCAATCGCAGAGTTAAGCTTATGGCTCCCACTTGTATTGTTTCCCTCGAATTTATAATAAATCTTTGCCGGAGTCTGCAGCTTCTCTTCCAGACAATACGCCCTCACCAGCGGAGCCGGACGGTACATTTTATAGAAATCTCGAATTTTCTCTGGGATCTCAATATACCGGTTGTCATTATCCAGCTCTTGTTTTACCAGCTCTTTACAGAATACGCCGGATAATTCTTCTTCCGTCATTGGTTTTAATGTTCCTGGATTTAAAAGCGGAGCCGGTTTATTTTTCATATCTGCCCGAACATTATACCATTCCTTGGGCATCTCACTTTCTTCCAGATAGATTTTGTAAGGGATTTTTTTCTCGCTCATTTTTCTTCTCCTTTCTTACTGCCGAAATTCTATCCGGCACACTCTCTGGGACTGCGGCATATTTTCTCAGAACAGAGTGGACAAGCCCACTTCAACTCCTCTGCCCCTCACTCTTGAGAGGCTTATATACTTTACGCGCCGAAGCGCGTCTGTGTCAGCAGCCATTTTCCACTTGCACGCAGTGTGCCTCCCTCTGAGGGTTTTATTGTATAGGAAACGAAGTTTCCTATACAATAATAAAAAGCCCCTGTCCCATACAACTTTTTACATTGCAGGGACAAGAGCTTTATTCGTCTAAAAACTCCTGCGGTGCCACCCAGCTTGATGTAACACTACATCCACTCATGCATACTAACATATGCTGCCTTTGATAACGGAGTACTCTCTCCGGTTCGCCTACTGACAGCCATTCTCTGCCGTTCAGCTCACCCTCCGAAGCCCATTCCTCTCTGCCTTTGCCTGCTGCTTTTCCACCATCCGCAGCTCTCTGTAAGGTAAGCTGTCAGAAAGTACTTGCTCTTCTTCAACGGTTTAAAAAAACTTTATCACTAATACGCCGGATTGTCAATCATCTTTTTTCCTTATCTCCTGATTTTCTGTAACAGTTCATCCATACAGTGTACGGGAAGCATAAAATATGCTTGCATGTTTTTGCGAGCGTTTACGATTTTCCCATAACTTTTTCTTATTTGGTCAGATAGAGCTCTGCCTGGCTTGCTCCCAATTCTAATGCTTTCTGATGGCTGTTTACATAGATCTCGATGTGGTTACCCTCAACTACTTTGCCGCAATCCTGTGCGGTAAACACATGACCGTTAATAATAACCTGGGTTCCATATGGAATCACAGATGGGTCTGCCGCAATCGTGATTCCTTCTACAACCGGTTCTCCCGTCGCTGTACTCTTTGTTTCCTTGTCACAGCAGAGTTCACAGGCACAATAATAGGTAATCTCGAACTCTCCCAGCCTCTCCCCGTACATCTCTTCTGTGACGTCTGCATTATATATGCCTTCCTCTCCGTATGTACAGGACGCATCATCCAAAATTTGAGTTGCCCATACAGCGTCTTTCGTATCGACTGTCCCCTGGGTAATCCCATATTCCTCTCCCATCGCTTCTATTGTCTTTCCTTCTCCGGCATAAAGAACCACATGATAAATATAGCCTGTCTCATCTGCATAGAAAATCAAATCTCCTGGACGGGCGTCCTCCACCGCGATCTTCGTTCCGTACTGCGCCTGATCCTCTGCCACTCTCGGCAGCTCATAGCCATACTGTCTGTATATACTCTGTACAAATCCCGAGCAATCCGCGCCGTCTGTCAGACTAGTGCCGCCCCACACATAAGGATTCCCGATAAACTGGGAAGCAAACTCCAAAAGAGAGTTTCTTACCTCGTCTCCTGGAACACCTGCTTTTACAGAAGTCAGTGTATAATACAACGCCTTATTTTCCTCCGGTTTTATCCATTCCTCTGCTGTAGCATAGCTGTCCTCTCCGTTCTGTTCCACTTGTTCTGCTGTCGTATTTCCGGTCTGTACGTATTCCTTCTTTATAAATCCGCGGACATCTCCTGATTCTATATACAGCCAGCCGTCCTCTTCCTCCTGCAGCACATAGCAAAGATTTCCTTCTGCAAGCGTTCCTATAATCCTGGAATCTGTATTTTTCTCTTCTCGGATATATAGCAAATCCGCAGTAGTTACCGCGTATACTTTGTCTATAAGCGTCTGATTTACCGTTGCCCGCAGATACGTATACGCTTCATTCTCGCTCGGATCTAACAATGCTTCCGCCGTTACTGCTGCTCCTTCGATTCCTTTATATTCTTGTCCGCGTCTTTTTGCCTCTTCTTTTGCCTTGTCCTGATAAAGTGACAGCAGCTTCTCCGCTTTTTCCCCCTGCACTACATCCGATGTGCTTACAAATCCACGCACATTCCCTGATTCTACATACATCCAGCCGTCCTCTTCTTTCAGGACGTACAGCAGGCCGCCTTTTTTGAGTTTCCCAGCCTTTCGTATTTCTGTGGTATCTGTCCCTTCTTGTCCGTCAGGAATCTTCTCCAGAATGTCCAGCTCTTTTTCTGCAAAAGCATACTTCCTTGCCACAGTCCAGAAGCGGAAGTCCTCTTCCACCTCCGGCAGTTCTACAATCTGCTGCTTTTTTATCAGCTCTTCTCTCCCCGAATGCTCTTCCTCACCTTTTTCTTCTCCGGATTCTGCCACAGACTCTGTTTCTTCTGTGCGGGACGTGTCTGTATTCTCCGCAGTGCCCGAGTCTGCCGGAGTTTCAGACGGTTCCTCCGTTGTCTCCGACTCCTCTGAAGAGGGCTGCTCCTCCTCTTCCATACGCTCTCCAGTCTGTGGATCGATCCTCTGTCCGCCTTCCGTATCCAATACATACCCGCTTTCTTCGTCCAGATACACCGTTCCCTCTTCCAGCATTTTCAGCACAGTTTCGGAAATTACCGTCAGATTTCCAGCCTTGTCCAGCGCCATAGCGGGCTGCTCTGTCTCCGTCTGCTGTCCCTCTGTATTTTGTATGGACTCCTGTTCTGCCTGCATATATCCTTCTGGCTCTGCTGCTGACACATATCCCCCCTGGGACAGCAGCATTCCCCCTGACAGAAGTGCTGCCGCCGTCTTTTTCCAAATCGCGTGTCTCATATACTCCTCCTTTGTACTTTTTATCTGTCCTTTTTCCTGCACTTTCTTATGAAAGTCTGCCGTTTTCCATTTTATAAATTTTTTCTGCCAGATTCATGGTCGATCTGCGGTGCGAAACCAGCAAAATCGTTCTCGTCTCTTTCACCTCTTTTAATGCCTTTAAGATCATTCCCTCATTAAGGGCATCCAGATTACTGGTCGGCTCGTCCAGCAAAAGAAACGGCGCTCTGCACAAGAATGCCCTTGCAATTCCGATTCTCTGCCGTTCACCGCCCGAAAGCGTATCTCCCAGCTCGCCCACCTGTGTATCATATTGTTTCGGCAGCGTCATAATAAACTCATGGATGGCCGCCTTCTTTGCGGCTTCCATGATCTCCTCTCTGGAAGCCGACGGTCTGCCGACTGCTATATTATCTGCAATTGAATCATGGAACAGATGTGTCTCCTGTGTCACATATGCCTCCATCTGTCTTATATTCGCCGTATTCATCTCCTTTATATTTCTGCCGGAAATTTCTATACTTCCCTGCTCCACGTCAAAAAAACGCATGAGAAGTTTCAGAAGCGTGGACTTTCCGCTGCCGCTTGCTCCATAAATTCCGATAATCTTCCCCTTTGGTATCTCCAGGGAGCACGCTTTTAATATGCATTCCTTTTCATAGGAAAAATCGACTTGTTTAGAGGCTGCTCCCTGAAAGGAAACCTCTTCTTTGCCTGCCACTTCTTTCACCTGTGGTTCTTCTTCCAGTAAAGACAGTACTCTTTCTCCTGCCGCCAAAGTCTGGTTCAGGTTATTCGACAGATTGGCAAGCGCCACTGCCGGACCAAAAGAGCCCATCATAGAAATCACAGCTATCAACATCCCTGTCATATCTGCCTTGCCTGTCTGTTTCAGGTACAGCATCAAAAACAGCATTGCACCGGAGCAGATAAGAATTATCAGATTTGTCAGGGACTTCTGAGAAGCTTCCAGCCTGTTCAGTCCCTTTAATATGCCGCTTAAATCATCAGACTTTTCTCTTAGCTCCTTTCTTCTTTTCCCTCCGCAGCAGTATTGGAGCGTCTCGTCCATTCCCCGAAAGGAATCCAAAAGAAAGCTGTTCATCTCCCCGAACCGGCTTCTATACTGCATCCCTTTTTCAGCCCCTTTGCGTCCGTACATAAGCGGTATCCCTACTCCTACCGCCAGGTATCCTGCCAGTGCCAGAAGCCCTGCCCAGATAGAAAAGCTCCCGATAAAAAGCACCATCACAAGGGACGTAAGTACGGCAATGGCAATAGGCGATATGGTGTGCGCGTAGAATACTTCCAGAAGCTCAATATCAGATGTAAGAACCGCAATCAGATTTCCTCGTTCTTTTCCCTCTAATTTTGCCGGACAAAGCTTTCTAAGAACGGCAAACACCTTATGCCGGATGACCGCCAAAAGCTTAAACGCGATAAAGTGGTTACAATACTGTTCTGCATAATGCAAAATCCCCCGTAAAACAGCAAGCGAAAAAAGCGCAATACATAAGCTGCCAGAAGGCCTAAGGGAGAGAAACAGACCTGCATTAGACCACAGCAGCTCCACTCCTATCTCCGTCAAAATAATATGTATAATCCCATATCCTGCCAGTATCGTCAGAAAAATCGCACATAGGTATCCGGCAACCCCCAGGGCAATCGCTGCGGCCATCACAGGAAGCAGTGGTTTTAAAAGTACAACAAGCTGTCTCATAATTTGTATGCCTTTTCTCCGCTGTTTCTGCTCTTTCATACTGCCGTCTCCTCTCTGCATGCTTCCAGTTCTCTCTGATACCGGTACAGCTTCTCATAGATTCCCTTCTTTTTCATCAGCTCTGTATGGGTCCCCTCTTCCGCAATTTTTCCGTCCTCCAGCATATAAATCCGGTCTGATTCCACTACATTCGCCAGACGGTGAGAAATCAGAAGCACTGTTTTTTCTTTGGCAAGCCCTCGAATCACCGACATTATCATTTCCTCACTCTCTACATCAATATTAGATGTCGCCTCGTCAAAAATATAGATCGGCGTATCGTGAAGAAGGGCTCTGGCTATAGCCAGGCGCTGTCTCTGCCCTCCTGAAAAATTGCTGCCTCTTTCCATCACCTTTGTCTTTACCCCTTCCATCTCCTGTAAAAACTCCCAGAGATTTACTTTGGACAGCGCCTCTTCCATCTCTGTCCAAGAGGCGTCCTTCTTTCCCATTCTTAAATTATCTTCCACAGTTCCTTTAAATAAATAACTGTCATGTCTTACCAGCGTCACGAGCTTAAAAAGCTCTGCTTCCGAAATCCTGGAAAGTTCTTTATTCCCTATGCACACACTGCCTTTATACCCTTTATTTTTTCCCGTAAGAATCGATGCCACAGTACTCTTTCCGCAGCCTGACACCCCTGCCAACGATACAAATTTTCCTTCCGGAAGCTGCATGGAAATCCCCTTTAAGATCTCTTTTTCCGGTTCATAGGAAAAGACAGTCTCTCTAAAGTATACGCCAAACGCATCTATATCCGCCTTCTCATTCTTTTCCTCTGGTTCAGGCAAATCCAACAGGGCGAAAATCTTGTCGCTTGCCGCCATGCCGTTCATTGCAATATGAAAAAAGGAACCTAAAAGCCTAAGCGGGATAAAGAACTCTGCTGCGAGCAAGATGATCAGCAGCGTATTCGCCACGCCGATATTTCCCTTTCCAAATTCCAGCAGAGCAACCAGCATACCTGCCGCCGCACCGCCATACGCAATGATGTCCATCACACTGGTAGAATTGAGCTGCATTGTCAGAACCTTCATTGTGATTCTGCGGAACTGCTGCGACTCCTCGTCCATTTCTTCCGCCTTTTTTCCGTCTGCCTGGTATATTTTTAATGTAGTAAGCCCCTGCAGGTTTTCCAGAAAACTGTCTCCCAGTCCCGTATAAATCTTCCAGTATTTGTCCAGCAGTTTCTTTGCAATCTTCTGCACTGCCACAATCGAAAGCGGGATCAAAGGCACACACAAGAGAAGAACCAGCGCCGCCCTCCAGTCAACAAAAAGAAGCGCTGCAAATAAAGTAAGCGGAGCCAGCAGGCTGTAAAACAGCTGCGGAAGATACTTTCCAAAATAGACTTCCAGTTGTTCCACTCCCTCCCCCGCCATCTGCACTGCTTCTGCCGTAGGTACACTTTCCTTGTACGCAGCTCCCAGGTGGAGTATTTTTGCATATATGTGGTCGCGCAGGATACGTTTTACATTCATTCCCGCCTGGCCGGACGCCAGGCAGGCCTGCCTGTCACAATAGAAACGAAATACCGCGGCCAGTAAAATAGCGGCTGCATAGCCTGCTCCCATACGGAAGGAAACCTCCCAAAACAATGCCGTTTCAAGGAGGATAGCTATGCAATAGACGATCATAATTTGACACAAAAGCGCCAGCCACTGCCAGATAACCTGGAAAATAATATACTTTTTCGCATGGGACAGCATATGCACCAGCCTCATTTTAATCATGCGTTTTCTCCTTCCACACCGCTTTCTCCTTTGTCTGACTTCGCGGTTTTTACTCGGAAAAAGAAATAATAAATATGGCAGACCCATACTACGGCCAGACAGATACGTCCAACTGGTACTTTACTCATCATAATAAATCCTACCGCCATAACAATTGTCACCGTCGTGATAATCGAAATCTTAGTTTTCCATGTCATCTCCCTTTTTTTCACAAAGCTTGCAAGATGCTTCTCATACAATTTTGTGCCCACAAACCAATCGTGAAGCCGCTTTGAGCTTTTCGCAAAACAGAACACCGTCGCCATATAAAATGGGACAGTGGGAAGAATAGGCAGTATAATTCCTATCGTTCCCAGTCCCAGGCACAGAAATCCTGCCGCAATCCAGACAATTCTAAATGGATTTCTTTTCATTTCTTTCCTCCTACGCTGTCAATACGATCTTTTTCCCGTCTATAGTAGTCACTTTCAATTCAATTCCATACAACTCGCGGATGCTTTCTGTAGTAACTGCTTCCTGCGGCGTCCCTTTTACAATCACACTCCCGTCCTTTAAACCGATAATTTCATCTGAATAGCTGATTGCCTGATTGATGTCATGCAGTACCATGATAATTGTGATGCCATATTCTCTATTTAATGTTCTTATCAGTTTCAGTATCTCTATTTGATACCGGATATCCAGATACGTCGTAGGCTCATCCAGAAAGAGGATTTTTGTATTCTGTGCTAGAGCCATCGCAATCCAGACTCTCTGTCTTTGTCCGCCTGAAAGTCGTCCGATCTCTCTGTTTCTATATTCCAGAATACCCGTCACCTGCATTGCCCACTCTATAATCCGGTCATCCTCTTCACTTCTAGCCTGCAGCATTTTCATATGCGGAGTTCTTCCATACGATACAAGTCGTTCGACCGTCGTATCCTCACTGGCTGTATTGTACTGCTGTACAATGGATACTCTTTTGGCAAACTCCTTCATTCCAAGTCGCTGAATGTTCTTTCCTCCCAGCAGAATTTTCCCCTTTCCCGGGTAAAGATACCGGGTCATCAAGAAGAACAGCGTTGATTTGCCGCAGCCGTTTGCCCCCATAATCGTTGTAATCCTGCCCTCCTCGATCGCGAAAGACACATCCTTTAATACTTTATTTTTTCCATATGCAAAAGAAAGCCCGCGCACTTCCATCGCTTTGTCTTTTATTTCTGGTAGGTTATCCTGCATATTTTTTTGACCCCCTTAACAGAATGATGAAGAACGGTCCTCCGATCACGCTCATAATAATGGACGCCGATATTTCATACGGAGCAGCAATCGTTCTTCCGACGGTGTCTGCCAGAAGAAAGGTGAATGCCCCGAACAGCATAGAAAAGGGGACTAACGCCCTGTGATCACTTCCGACTAATATCCTGCCTATATGCGGAACAATCAACCCTAAGAAGCTGATCGCCCCTGCGACCGCCGTAGAAATACTCGCCAGTAAGACAGCCGTCAGCGAAATAAAAATCCGCATCATATTGACGTTTACACCTAAGCTCCGCGCTGTTTTGTCCTCCAGGAGCATCAGATTACATTTGCCTGAAAAAAATATGGCAAGGAGCAGCCCGATAATGACATAGGGCAAAAGCGTCTGTACATCCTCCCATGTTTTCATCGTAATATTTCCGTTTACAATCGAAGCAACCCCGCTGGAATTTCCTCCGTTCATAGAATTTAAGCCGCTTGACAGTCCAGTAAACATGGCATTGACCGCCACACCGACCAGAATAATCCGAAGCGGGCTTAAGCCGCCCTTCCACGACAGGCTGTACACGAGAAAAAAGGCCAGTATTCCGCCGAAGAAGGCAAACAACGGCGTAAAGAAAAATAAGGACGGTATAAACGCCGTAATCAGCACCGCCGTAAAGCTGGCTCCGCTTGAAATTCCGATAATCCCGGGATCTGCCAGAGGATTTTTGAGCACCGCCTGGAATAAAACACCGGAAACCGCTACCGCCGCACCTGCCAGCATAGAAATCATAATGCGCGGAAAACGCAGATCATAGACGGTCGCCACATCGTCAATCCGTTCTACAAACAGGCCTCTGCACAATTCAAAAAATCCTACCTTTAAGCTTCCTGTATTTATGGATATAAAAAACAAGATACATAAAAGCGCCACCATGATCATAAAAGACAGCACAGACTTTACTTTTTTTCTTTTTCTGCGTCTTATATCCTGTTCCTTTACAGGAGGGCTCTGCTCAGAAACCTGTTCCATCTTCTCTTTCATTGTCGTATCCCTCCTGTACTAATTTCCTGCTGCGCCTGCTTTTGCCGCATCCAGTGTATCCTGGTCTGTCTTTTGTGTTGCCTCCGACTCTTCTGCCGCTTTTGCCGCATCCTCACTGCTTTTCTCTGCTTTTTCTTTATCCTCTTCACTTTCTGGATAAAGCATCGGCTGCAGCTCTTCTAACGCCTCCGGATATTGAAACGTAGCGCTCATCCCGAAATATGCATATGTAAGATCATACACTCTGCCGTTTTGTACCGCGTCAAAATGCTTCCATATATCGTTTGTCTCAAATTCATCCTGAAACATTTCGACAACCTGATCCGGCAGTGCGTGTGCTGCTCTTAAAATCACATCTGGTTCCTTTGTTTTCATATCCTCTGTATTCACCGTCAAAAATTCCTGATCTGTGCCGGCATAGACATTTTCTCCCCCTGCCAGCTCCACCAGACTTCCCACGTAAGAATTTTCCGTCGCTATAATATAGGAACCGGGCAGCCCCATAAGAATCAATACCTTCGGCTTCTCTTTTTCTTCGTTTTTCTCTTTATATTCTTCATAGAATTCGGTAAATTCTGCCACCAGCTCTTCTGCCTGCTCTTCTCTGTCGAAAATTTCTCCCAATTCCTGAATGGAACGATACATTCCCGGCACACTGCGCAGGTTTAAAAATGCCCAGTCTGTCTCGATCGCCTCATATTTCGGCTGCTGATCCGCCTGCAGGCTTATAGGACTTAAGATCCAATCCGGATTTAAAGAAGCGATCGTCTCCATATCCGGTCCCATAGCTGTGCCCGTACGCGGCAAATCTTCATATCTCTCCGGCAGTTCGGAAATCGTAGTGTCGCATACGCCGACCAGATCCAGATCCAGCCGGTCACAAATATCCGCCGTCGCCGCGGAGGTTGCGATAATGCGCGGCTCTGTATCCATTTCCTGCACCTTTTTCTTCGCTGCTTCCACTGCCGCTTTCTCTGTCGGATCTTTGATTTCCAGCAAGGATTCCACATCTTCTGTCTCTTTGGAGTCTGACGGATTTGTCTTTGTTTCTTTCTGCGGACTTTGATCTACACAACCGCACAGAACAGCTGCAGCCATGACAGCAGCCGCTGCCGTCTTCCATTTTAATTTTCTTTTTCGGATGTTATTCATCATCACTGCTGCCACCGCCCCATCTATACCAGTTTCTACAAAACATATATACAATTCCCGCTGCAACAGCAAGCAGTATCAGTCCGGAAACAGTGATAGACACTATATTGACCAGGATCCTGCTTCCAATAGAATCACTCCCCTGTCCTGCTTCTGCCTCCTCTGCCGTTGACAGACTTAAGCCCTCTGCATCGTTTAACGTACTCTCCTCTGTCGATACGGTACTGTCCACAGGCTCTGCTTTTTCTGTAATCGTACTCTCTAATTTCTTGCCAGATTCTTCGGAAGAACTGCCGCTGTCAGAAGAAGTCCCTTCATTTAACGCCTGGCTTTGGAGCGCAGAGGCTTCCGGCACTGTCTGTCCCGTCTCTGTACCGCTGCCGGATGCCGCCGTCACCATTGTCGATACCATATCTGTACTGTTCCCCTCTGCATAATCGCTGGGATAGAGATAAAATACGACGTCTCTCCCCATTGGCTGTACATACATAGAACCACGAATCACACAATTTTCGCTGGGCACCTGAATACAGATGTCGCTGGTCGTCCCGTTATTGTCTGTTCCATTTGCCGTAACTCCTATTGCAGGAGTAGACCAGCCGGAATCTCCTGCATTTTGTACCTGAAAGCTATGATTCTGTGTGTAATCCATCAGGCTCATCCGAATCGTCAGATAATACTCCCCGCTATCTGTCACTTCCATAATTCCTGTCGGGTATACGGCTCCTTCTACCATTCCCTGCCCTGTCGCATAGGATGCGGCGCCGCCCGAATCCTCAATTTCCCCTGTCAGCGGATGCGCATAACATCTGTTTACCGTACATGTATATACAGTCCCACTGGCTGCCCGCACTATAACGGCGTTGACGCCCACTCCCCAAAAAAGAGTAAGCGCCGCCGCCATGATACCAGCCAGAAGTTTTTTATAAATTCCTGCTGTTTTCATATATTTTCCTTTCCGCCTAGTTTCTCTTACGTTTTACAAATACTGTAACCAACCCAATCGCTGCCGCCATCACTGCCAGACTGACAAAGATACCAATCGGCGCTTCGTCGCCTGTTTTCAGGGTGGAACTTTTTAGTCCGCCTGCGCTCAGCTTATTTGAAAGCGTGCCGTTTGGCTTTAAGGTAGGATTGTTCAGTCCGGAATTGCCTGGATTTGTCGGATCTTCTCCGATTCCTGTCTGATTGTCAAAGGCAGGATCCTCTTCTGTCGTCGCTTTCAACGTCGCCCAGTCCAGTTTTAGGAAAACAGGTTGTGTACCCGTTCCATCTGCAATCGATTCCATAACCGGTACAAATACCTGCAGCGGTACATAACCATCTTCCAGCGCTTCGGGTATCATCTCGAAGGTAACAATGTCCGGATAATCTGTTCCGTACTGATCGGAGAATTTCGTTCCATCTGCATTTAACTGATAGGATACAATTTCTACATTTCCAAGCTCTCCCTGAGGCGCCCCATACTGATCCAGTGTGTATCCCGTCTTAAAATAGTTCAGACTTCCAAGGTACCCTGTCTTATCTCCTATTTTTAACCCCAGAAAATCCATAGTCAGATAGTACTTTCCATCTTTTACAGTCAGTTTGATCGTATGATTGATCGCATTGTCTGACATAGACGCTGTCTTCTTGTCTGTTTTCACCATATCTCCATGTATCGAATAGACACCGTCTTCCAGATTCTCTTTATCCAGTTCTTGGGTTTTCTTTGCCAAAGCAGTGATCGCATCCGTAATCGCCTTTGCCATCGCGTCTACCTCTGCCTGTTGGGTAATATTCTTACCGCGTACAACCGCATCAACTGCCTTTGTCACTGCAGAAAAATCTACATAATCGTCTGGATCCAGCGCATTTGCCTTTGCAATCGCCTCATCTACCGCGGTATAATCTGCGTCTTTATATTCCAGCGCCGCAACAGCATTGTTGATCGCATCTGCCATCGCGTCCACCTCTGTTTGTTCTGTAATATTTTTTGTGCGATCCACCGCTTCCATTGCTTTTGTCACCGCAGAAAAATCCTTGTACAGGCTCTCATCAAGCTCACTTGCTTTTTTAATTGCCTCGTCTACTTTTGTATAATCTGCTGGCATAACGGCTGCCTGTATTTTTAATACCGGATATCCCCCGTTGAGCTCCCACTCATCCTTTACAAAATTTTCCTTGCCTTCTTCTGACAGGCTTTCTAAAAACGCATCTGACTTCAGCCATTCAGAGCTCACAAATTTTACAGTGTCATCTACATTCGCCGTGCCTGTTGAGCTCTGTACATACAACCCTTCCTCTTCCATCGTGTCCAACGCATACATGTTTCTCAGCGTGCCGTCTAAATTTCCGACCAGAGCAGCATGGTATTTCTTGTCTCTGCTGCGGTAGGAAATTTCACCTGTGGAATATGCGTCCGTAAACTGTCCTCCGGTTCTAAGCGTCATAGTTCCCGCAAGACCACCGACGCCCTGTGTACTTCTTGAAGGATACCCTGTCACATTTCCCATATTGATCCATCTGCTAAGCTCTTCATCATATATCTTGGATCCGGTAATGCTCCCGACAATTCCGCCTGCAATGCCGTCTCCTTCTACCTCCGCATTATTGTATACATCCGTCATCGCAAACTCCCCTGTATACATTACATCTCCTGCGATTCCGCCGGCAGTCCCTCCGTATATATCTGCATATTCATCATTGTACCGTTCTTCTTCCGTCTTTCCTTCGTTGGCACAGCCTACAATGTGATTTCCCTGTCCGGTACTGCCGCCGACGATCCCGCCGACAAAAAAGCCGTCGCTTTTACTTGCGTAGGTTTCGCCTATAATCTGTCCCGTATTTTTACAGTTACTGAAATCTGTACTCGAAGCAAATCCCGCGATTCCGCCGATATAGCCGTTCGCTTCGCTCCTAATATAAATGTCCACCGCGCTGGTACAGTTCTTCACGCTGACATTAAAGCGTGCATTTCCCACAATACCTCCTGCATATGCCTCAACTCCGGCGCCTTCTTCGGAATCTCCGTAAATCGTTCCTTCTACTGTCAGGTTCTGGATAACCGCGCGCTCTGCCGCTGTCGACTCTACGCCCACATAGCCCAACAGGCCGCTGTATCTGTTATCTGCCGCCTTCGTGATAGAAAGTCCTGAAACTGTATAACCGCCTCCGTCAAAGGAACCCGCATATTTATGATCTGCGTTTCCAATCGGTGTCCACTCTTGCTTATTTAAGTCAATATCATTTTTCAATACGATATTCTGAAATTCTGCGCTGCCTTCATTGACAGCCGCCGCTGTCCATGCCAACTCTTCTGCGCTGGTTATGTAAGCTGTGTCCCCTATGATTTCCGGTTGCTTCGTAGTCTTTCCATCCCATTTGCCTTCCGGCTGCGTCTGTGAAGGTATCAATGCCTCAATTGCCGCCATGATTTCTCCTGCAACTCTCGTCACATCTTCCTGCGCTGCTTTTTCATTCTCCATCAAGGCATTTCCCTCTGCGACTTTTGCCTGCAATTGCTGATAGCTTTCTTCTGTCCATTTCGCAGGATCTACCTCTGCCGCCTGTGCCAGCGCGGTCTCCAGAGCTACTTTATCCGCCGGCTGGAACGACAGTGCGTCGATTGCCGCCTGAATGCTTTGCACCTGTTGCTTACGCTGTTCTTCTGTCATCTCTGCCTTGTCAACAACCGCTACATTTCCACTTACCGATACACTATTTGTAGTATTGGACAGCTTTGCCTCTGTCTCTGCAATCACATTTTGTAGCGCTTGATAGTCTTCGGCTGTTCCACTCCCCTGATCGGTTGTCAGCGCCTTATACAGCCAGTATTCTACATCCGAAGAAGTGTCTTCCTCCGCCTCTATACTGTTTGGATCGATTTTAAGCTTCGCCAACTGAGTTCCGCTTCCGGACCCGATTGATTCCATAACCGGAACAAATACCTGTACCCAATGATATTCTGTGGCAAGGTTATCCAGAGCAAACAGCAGTGTTTTCGGATACACCTTTCCGACCGCCTGTTCTACACTAGATCCCTCTACATTAAATGCATCCA